>Ga0308410_1001550_pt1 | contig 13285 bp, 12 predicted proteins | sample HotsprOSTMatCore_FD_203467 | JGI IMG/M metagenome (GOLD analysis project Ga0308410, IMG submission 203467) | Hot spring phototrophic mat microbial communities from Octopus Spring, Yellowstone National Park, Wyoming, United States -... | ecosystem: Environmental > Aquatic > Thermal springs > Hot... | reverse complement strand
GTGCGCATCGACACGCTGGTGGGGCCCGGCCAGGACGCGCACGTGTTCCAGCCGGCGCCGGGCGATGCGCGTCGGATCGCAGCCGCGCGCGTGGTCGTGCTGAACGGCCTCGGCTTCGAGGGCTGGATGACGCGCCTGATCCGCGCTGCCGACTTCAAGGGCACCCAGGTGGTGGCGAGCCAGGGCATCCGCACGCTGCGCGCGCAGCATGGGCATGGTCACGGGCACGGCCACGGGCATTCGCATGGCCACAGCCATGGGCAGACCGATCCGCATATCTGGCAGGACCCCAAGCGCGCGCAGGTGATGGTCCGGCGCATCGCCGCAGGGCTTGCCGCCGCCGACCCGGCCGGCAAGGCGACCTACGACGCGAACGCGGCGCGCTACAATGAACAGCTCGAAGCGCTGCACGGCTGGGTCGAGGCGCAGCTCGCCGACATTCCGCGCGAGCGGCGGCGGATCGTGACGAGCCATGACGCCTTCGCCTACTACGGCGAGCGTTACGGTGTCGATTTCCTCGCCGCCCAGGGCGTGACCACCCGCGGCGAGCCCTCCGCCCAACACATCGCGCGGCTGGTGCAGCAGATCCGCCGCGAACGCATCACGGCGATCTTCATCGAGGGCATGGCCAATCCGCGCATCCTCGAACAGGTCGCCGCCGAATCCGGCGCGCGGATCGGCGGGACGCTGTATTCGGACGCGCTGTCGGGGCCGGACGGGCCGGCGCCCACCTATGTGGCGATGATCCGTCACAACACGCGCATGATCGCCGAGGCGCTGGCCGGCTGACGTGCCGGCAGCGGTCGTGGCCGCGGGGGGTTATTCTTGCGGTCCGTTATCGTCATGCTTCCGTCATTTGCCCTGCCGCGTCGGCGCCCATACGTTCGGTGTGAGCCGGATGGTCTGCGGAGGCGATCCGGCCCAGAAACCGGGGAGACCGAGCCAATGATGGGGATGAAGCGCCGGATGGCGCTGTTGGCTGCATTCTGCGCAAGCGTGGCCTTCGCCCCCGCCGCCGCGGGTGCCCAGGCGGCGCAAGAGTGCCCGCGCGGGCAGCTCGATGTCCGTTTCTGCGACCGCGACGGCGACATGGTCGCCGATACGCCGACCGACCCGCGCCAGTGGGTCGATCCCCGCACCCTCGTCTTCGCCTACACGCCGGTCGAGGACCCCGCCGTCTACCGCCGCGTCTGGGCAGAGTTCATCGATCACCTGGCGCGGGTGACCGGGCGGCAGGTGCAATTCTTCCCTGTGCAGTCGAACGCGGCGCAGATCGAAGCCATGCGCGCCGGTCGGCTCCACGTTGCCGGGTTCAACACCGGCTCCAACCCGCTGGCCGTGAACTGCGCCGGCTTCGTGCCCTTCGCCATGATGGCATCGCGCGAAGACGGCGCCTACGGCTACGAGATGGAGATCATCGTCCGGGCCGACAGCCCGATCCAGCGCGTGGAGGACCTGCGCGGCCGCAACGTCGCCTTCTCGGCGCAGACCTCGAACTCCGGATACAAGTATCCGTCCTGGCTGCTGGCCGAGAAGTTCAACCTCCGCGAGGGTCAGGATTTCCGCGCCTCGTTCTCGGGCCGCCACGACAACAGCATCATCGGCGTCGCCAACCGCGACTACGACGCCGCACCGATCGCGAACTCCGTGCTGAACCGGATGATCGAGCGCAACGTCGTGCGCCGTGAACAGTTCCGCACGATCTACACCAGCGAGCGGTTCCCGACCACCGGCTATGGCTACGCGCACAACCTGCACCCCGACCTGCAGGCCAAGGTGCGCGAGGCCTTCTTCAGCTTCAACTGGGAGGGCACGGCGCTGCTCGCCGAGTTCGGCAACGCCCGCCCGCCTCAGAACACCTTCATCCCGATCACCTACAAGGAGCACTGGTCGGTGATCCGCGACGTGGATCGCGCCTCCGGCGTCAGCTACACCTGCCGCTGACACGTATCCTGCCGTGACGCGGGGCGGCTGGCCTGCGCCGGCCGCCCCGCCCGTCGCCGAGGGAGCCCGCCATGCTGGTGATCGAAGGCCTGACGAAGCGCTACGCCACGGGCGACCTCGCGCTTGATGACGTCTCCCTGACAGTGCCGAAGGGTCAGGTGATGGCGTTGATCGGGCCGTCCGGGGCGGGCAAGTCCACGCTCATCCGTTGCGTCAATCGCCTCGTCGAGCCGACGGCCGGCAGGGTCCGGCTCGGGGACACCGACCTCACGCGCCTGGGCGACCTTGCGCTGCGGCGCGCGCGCCGCCGCATGGGCATGATCTTCCAGGAATACGCGCTGATCGAGCGGCTCACCGTGATGGAGAACGTGCTCTCGGGGCGGCTCGGCTATGTCGGGTTCTGGCGCTCGTGGTTCCGCCGTTTCCCGCTCGCCGACATCGAGGAGGCGTTCCGGCTGCTGAACCGCGTCGGCCTCGACCACATGGTGGACAAACGCGCCGACGCGCTCTCCGGCGGGCAACGCCAGCGGGTCGGCATCGTGCGCGCGCTCATGCAGAACCCTGAACTGCTGCTCGTGGACGAGCCGACCGCGAGCCTCGACCCGAAGACGAGCCGCCAGATCATGCGGCTGATCGTCGAACTGGCCAAGGAGCGCGACCTCGCCGCCGTCATCAACATCCACGATGTCGGCCTGGCGCAGCAGTTCGCGGAGCGGATCGTCGGTCTGCGCTCGGGGCGCATCGTCTTCGATGGACGGCCCGAGGCTCTGACCCCGGAGGTGCTCACCGCGATCTACGGCGAGGAGGACTGGTCCGCCACGATCCGCCGTGCGGACGAGGACGACGCGGAGGACGAGGCGAGGACGCCCGCCGTGGTGGAACCCCTGAAGATCGCTGCGGCACAGTGACGACCGCGGCGGTCGGCTTCGATGCCCGTGCTGCGGCGAAGGCTTGGCGTCCGCCGCCGCTGATCGAGGCGGCTTGGCTGCGCTACCTCGTCTATGGCGGGGCGCTCGCCTATCTCGTGCTCGCCCTGGGCACGCTCGAGGTGAACTGGGCGCGTGCGGCAGAAGGGCTCGAGCGCGGGGCACGCTTCCTCGGCGGCTTCTTCCCGCCGGACTTCGTCACGCACTGGTCCGACATCCGGGAGGGGCTGCTCGAGAGCCTGACCATGACGATCACCTCGACGGTGTTCGGCGTGCTGCTCTCCGTTCCGGTGGCCCTCGGCGCGGCGCGCAACCTCGCCCCGCTGCCCATCTACCTGATCTGCCGCGGCCTCATTGCGGTGAGCCGGACATTCCAGGAAGTCATCATCGCCATCCTGTTCGTCGCCATGTTCGGCTTCGGCCCGCTCGCCGGGATGATCACCCTGGCCTTCTCGACCATCGGCTTCCTTGCCAAGCTGCTGGCCGAGGACATCGAGGACATCGAGAAGAGCCAGGCCGAGGCGGTGCGCGCCACCGGCGCCTCCTGGTTCCAGCTGCTCGCCTGGGGCATCCAGCCGCAGGTGCTGCCGCGCTTCATCGGGCTCACGGCCTATCGCTTCGACATCAACTTCCGCGAGAGCGCGGTGCTCGGCCTGGTCGGCGCGGGCGGCATCGGCGATACGCTCAACTCTTCGCTGGACCGCTACGAGTTCGGCACCTCGGCCGCCATCCTGCTGATCATCATCGCCATCGTCATGGTCTGCGAATACGCGAGCGGCTGGATCCGCCGGGCGGTGCAGTGATGCCCGTGCTCGCGCGCGACGACGGTTCCATGGTCTGGATGCGCCGCACCACGGCGGGCGACCTCCTCGCCTGGTTCGGCTGGCTTGCTGCCGTGGCCGTCACCGCGGTCTGTTTCCAGTTCATCAGCGACCAGACGATCTGGGCGTTCGTCTGGGATGCGCCGCGCCAAGCGTCGGACCTTGCCGACCGCGCCTTCCCGCCGCGCTGGTCCTATGCCGACCAGCTCTGGCGGCCGCTGTGGGACACCATCAACATCGCCACGCTCGGGACGCTGCTCGCCATCCTCGTCGCGGTGCCGACCGCCTTCCTCGCCGGGCACAACACCACGCCGTCGGTCGTGCTGGTGCGGCCGTTGGCGCTCTTCGTCATCGTCACTTCGCGCTCGGTGAACAGCCTGATCTGGGCCCTGATCCTGGTGATCATCTTCGGGCCCGGCATGTTCGCCGGCATCCTCGCCATCGGGCTGCGCTCGATCGGCTTCATCGGCAAGCTGCTCTACGAGGCGATCGAGGAGATCGACCACACCCAGGTCGAAGCGGTGCGCGCCACCGGCGCCTCGGGCGCGCAGGTGCTGGCCTGGGGGATCGTGCCGCAGATCCTGCCTGCCTTCGCCGGCATCAGCGTGTTCCGCTGGGACATCAATATCCGCGAGGCGACGGTGCTCGGGCTGGTCGGCGCGGGCGGCATCGGGCTTCAGCTCCAGGCTTCGATCGCGACCCTCGCTTGGCCGCAGGTGAGCATGATCCTGCTGCTGATCCTCGGCACGGTGGTGGTCAGCGAATGGCTCTCCGCGCGGGTTCGCCACGCGATCATCTAGGTTAGATCGCACACGGCTGGAACCAGCCGTCTGCGCAAAGATGCTCGCACGGAACGCGCGGCGCGGTTTCCACCCGACTGGAAACCGCTCCAGATGCCGTTGCCGTGGGGGTTGCGCCTCCGGGGCTGTCCTGGTTGTGGCTGCGACGTCGTCAACCGCCCGCTCCGAGCCCCGGATGGGCGTCTGGGAGACGGCCCGAACCGCCCCGCCAGGTCGACTGCTGACGGTCGGGCGGCTGCGCAGTGGCCCGTCGGTGGCCGAGGTTGCCGCCGCGAAGGGTGTCACGGCCGAGACCGTGCGCGAACGGCGCGGGCGCTACGCCGCGGAAGGCGAGCCCGGCCTGCGTGACCGCGCCGTCGCCGCGGCGACCGGGCGAGGGGGCGTTCAGCGGGATCACGTCCGCAGGAACGCGATCGCGGCCGCTGCGAGCGCGAGCGCGTAGAGCGTTGCCGCCGGCCGCCAAGCCTGCCGCCCGCCGAAGCCGAGCGCGAAGCTGCCCTTGACGATGTTGTTCGAGGCGGTCGCGATCAGGATCGCGCTTTCGCCTCCGACGACCGGCGCCGTCGCGAGGCGGATCGTGATCGCATCGAGGTCGCCGAGCCCGACGATCGCTGCCACCGCATAGAGACCTGTGGTGCCGAATCGGCCGCCGAGCCATGTGGTGGCCGCGGCGACGGTGACGAACAGTACGGCGAACGCGAGCGCCGTGCCGAGGCGGAGCGGATTGCCGGCCGCATCCGGCAGTTCCGGCTTGAGCCCATGCCCGTCGCGCAGCAGCACGGCGGCGGCAAGGGCGGCAGCGAGCCCGAGCCCGATGAGCCAGGGCGCGAGCGCCTGCGCGAAGCCCGCATCGAACAGGGCCGCGATCAGCAGGACGCGGAGGAACTTCACTGCGGTGGCGAGCACGATCGCTGCCTCGACGACCGGCTGCCGGCCGGCCGCGTCGCGCAGCACGCGCGCGAGCGCCACGGTGGCGGCGGTGGAGGAATAGAGCCCGCCGATCCCCGCGCCGATCAGCGGACCGTGGCCCGGCGAGACGTAGCGCTGGAGCAAATAGGTCCCCCAGGAGATGCCGCTCATCGCCACAACGGCGAGCCAGATCTGGAACGGGGTCAGCGGCAGCCACGCGCCGAGCGGATCGTGCGGCACAAGCGGCAGCACCACGCCTGCGAGCACGATGAACTGCGCCGCAGTGGTGATCTCGCGCCCCGGCACGCGCGCGGCGAGGCCATGCAGGCTGATGCGCGCCCGCAGCAGCAGCACCGCCGCCATGGTGAGGGCGACAGGGATCCATGGCGGCTGCGTCAGGCAGGCCGGCCCGATCGCCGCCGCGGCAAGGTTCACCACCGGCACCATCAGCCCCCCGCGCGGACGCGGTTCGCCTGACAGCTGCACGGCCATCCAGGCGCGCCAGTAGAGCAGCATCGCCACCGCGACGAAGCCCAGCAGCACCAGGAAGGCCGTGCCGTGCGCGGGCTCGATCAGCCAAAGCACCGCGCCCGCGAAGGCCAGCATCGGAAAGGTACGGATGCCGCCGGGGCGGCGCACTTGGTCCTCGGCGTAGTGCTCCTCGAATGCGAGCCCCAGGAAGAAGCCGAGCCCGAGCGTCAACGCGAGCGCAGCCGGAACGGTCAGCACGTCCTCCATGGCCGGAGGCTAGCAGCCCGCCCCGAGATGGGCACCGCGTGGCGGCCAAGGTTCCCTGGCGTTCGAATGGGCGCCCCGGGCTGATGTCCTGGCGAGCCTCGGCACGGTGTCACGGTTGCGGAGAAGAGCCTGTTCGCTGCGGTGCTCGGCGCGCCAGCGGAGCAGGACCTGCCGCCGGCCGGCCCGTCCCGCGCATACATACCGCGGTCCGATCGGCGGCGTCGCCTCCCGGACCTGCCGCAAGACGCTCTGCACGGGCATGCGGACATCCCGCCCCTTCCGGCGGCGGCGCGGCTGCCAGACGCGATCTATCGGGGGACGGCGCCGCGCCTCGCCGCCCCATCCCGGCCGCAAAGGCGACGTCGCGCATCGTCCGGCCGGCAGAGACGGACGCAGAGCGCTCTGGCCCTCGACTTGTGCTTTGCTACTCTTTCCGTGCAACGTCAGCCGGAGACGACGCATGCGGCACCGGCTTCTCGCAGCTCGCGCCACGACCCCACCATGACGCTGCCGCCCCGTGTACCGCCGCCCGCACTGATGGAGGACGCCGTGCTCGGCGCCAACCAGGCCTTTTACGAGGCGTTCAACGCGCGCGACCCTGCGGCGATGGACGCGCTCTGGTCGCAGGAGGCGCCGGTGGCCTGCATCCATCCTGGCTGGAACCCGATGACGTCGCGCGAGGAGATCGTCGCTGCCTGGACCGCGATCCTGACCAACCCTGAGGCGCCCGAGATCGCCTGCGAGGATCCGCAGGTGATGCTGCACGGCGAGATCGCTTTCGTGATCTGCCACGAGCGGGTGGGAGGGGCGTTGCTCGCGTGCACCAACGGCTTCCGGCTCGAGGATGGGGTGTGGCGCATGGTGTTGCACCAGGCCGGGCCGGTGGGCGAGGAACCGACGCAACGCGCGCCGGTCGTGGTTCGCTCGCGCCGCATCCACTGACGCTGTTTGCCGAAGATCCGCGGCTTGACAGCCAGGCGTCGGGCGCCGCGCCGGCGCAGGGCAGTGGCGGAGCCGGTGGGGTTCAGCGCAGCGAGCGGTGCGGCGCGCCCCAGATGAGGGTGTCGTCGCCGAAATCGCGCGCCATCTCCTGGAGCTCGACTGGTGCAGCGGCGTGGGCGGCCCGCGCTGGCGTGTCGGTGGCTTCCGCCAGTTCGACCAGGTCGCGCGGGTCCAGCCTAGCGCCGGGCTGGCCGACATAGGCTGGCGGGCGGGCGGCGGCCGCGGCGGCGCGGGCGTTCAGGCGCGCGACCGCCGGGGAGAGGTCGGAGGAGCGCGCCGCGGCGAACGCGGTCTCTGTCACCGGGCGCGGATAGATGAAGCCCCAAGTCGGGTAGACCCGCCCGTAGCCTGAGCCCCTGCCATGGATCTCGACCCGCACGGAGGTCCAGTCGTTGTTCGGCGAGGCGTCAATCACCGAGACGTTGCGCGCGATCCGGCCCTTGGGCACGCCCGGACCGGGCCAGTTGGCGTGGTCGACCAGGATCTCGCGCGCCGAGACGACCTCGCTGACCACCGAGACGTGGCCGAGCCGCATCGCGCCGGAGGGCTTGAAGGTCAGCACCGCGCCCACCTCGGGCCGGTTGCCCCGCTTGTAGCGACCCTCGGCCTGCGCCCACCACGTGCCGGCATTGCCGACGATGTCGATGCCGGAGAGGTGACGAGCGAACGGGACGCATTGCAGGCCGCCGGATGCCGCCCGTGCCGCCTGCTGCCGATTGGCTTGGGCATCCGCACTCGAACTCGGGACCGTCACGACAAGAAGGGAGGCAAACACGACAACGCTCCGGAGGCCGCAACGATCCACGCGCATGGCTGATTCTCTCCCGAGTTATGGCGAACGGGCGTAGAGAACGCCGTGCGCGGCGGCATCGGGCAACCGTCTGACCTGCCTGCCATCGTATTGCCGCAGTAATTCCCCCCTTTCGGCTGTGGACAGGCGAGCGAAATGAGATTTTGCACCTATCACGCCGCATTTCGTTGTATTTCGCCGCGGCGTCGCGTCGCCTTGATGAACCCCCGCCGGCGGCCGGCGGGGGCAATGCTCGCACGGCCTCTCGCACGGCCTCATGTCTATTTGCAGGCGACCACCATGATCTCGACAAGCATGTTCGGCCTCGCGAGCCGCGACTCGACGCAGGCGCGTGCCGGCGCCATCCCCGGTGGCACCCAATCGGTCCAGACCTCGTTCATGGCGTCGCGCAGCGTGATGTCGGAGAGCCAGATCTGGGCCGACAGAAGGCGCGTCTTGTCGGTGCCGCGCTCCTCCAGCAGGGCGTCGATCTGGTCGAGCACGTCCTTGGTCTGGCCCTTGATGTCCTGCGACGTGTCCTTGGCGGTGACGCCGCGCAGGAACACGAAGCCGTGGTAGTCGACGGCATCCGAGTAGATCTTGCCCGGGTTCACGCGGTCGATCCGGCTCATGCGCCCTCTCCCCTCGTCGGTTGATGGAACGGCGCGAAGTGTAGGGCCCGCGCCCCGGTGGGCAACCGGGGTTGTCATGCCGGCCTGCGGGGATGTTTGCGCGCCGAGGGGACGGCCTCGGCTTCGGTCCGCGCGCCCCCGCGCCGCCAGGCCGGTGCGCGATATCCCGCGTGCAAACGTGACGCTCCGCGCTGCGAGGGTCAGAAGCGCGGCGGGTCGGGCGCGGCGGCGGAGAGGATGCAGCGACAGAACGGGCACACCGAAAGCCGTCGCACCGCCTCCGCAACGTCCGGCGGCGGATCGCGACCCTGCAGCAGGGCGGCGATCTCGGCGCGAAGGTCGTCGTGGATGGCCGAACGGGCGCAGACCGCATTGGCCGACCGGTCCGCGGCGGACGCTGCGTCGAGCGGCTCGAGGCGGAAGGCGCGCGCGGGCATGGCCAGAGCGGCGCCAACAAGGCTGAGCAGGACCCGTCGGGTGCCCATGCGGCCATTCTAGCCCGGCCGGACCGCTCTCGGCATGTCACGGCACGGCGATCCAGCCGCGGCTGCGCGCGCCGGTCGCCACCGCCTCGAACATCGCTGCGGAGTGCACCGCTTCCTCGAGCGTCAGCGGATAGTCGGGCCCCCCCGCGCAGGCGGCGGCGAAGGCTTCGAGTTCGGCGCGCTCGATGTCGGCAGGCCCGAACGTGATGTGCTCAGGCGGCTTACCTTCGCGGCCGACGATCAATTCGTCGCTGCCCCGCATCTCGACCCAGGCATCGGAGCCGAACACCTGCATCCGCCAAAGCCGCGGCACGGCGGCCAGCGTCGTCAGCGAGCCGGTAACGCCGCTCCTGAACCGCAGCAGCGCAGCGGTGGTGTCGTCGAGGCCATTGGCGAGGACGCGCGCATGGCTCACGACAGTGACCTCGGCCATCGGCCCGCACAGATGCTGGAACATGTCCAGCATGTGAATGCCCATGCCGGCGAGCCCGCCCGCTGGACTCTCGGACGGATCGGCGCGCCACATGCCCGGCCTGTAGCCCTGCGCGCCGGGGCCGGAGATGTTGCCCTCGATGTGGCAGAGCGTGCCGAGCGCGCCTGCGGCGATCATCCGCTTGAGCCGCGCCGCCGCAGGCTGGAAGCGGCGGTTGTGCCCGAGCGCCATCGCGACGCCGGCCCTGCGCACGGCGGCGACCGCCTGCTCGGCGGAGGCCTTGGTGAGCGTGAACGGTTTCTCGACAAAGATGTGCCTCCCGGCCGCGGCCGCAGCGATCACCTGCCCCGCGTGCTGGGAGTGCGGGGTGGCCAGCACGACCGCTTTCACCGCCGGATCGGCGAGCACGGCGTCGTAGCCGTCCAGCATCCGGATGCCCTGGGCGCTGGCCCAGTCTGCCGCCTTGTCCTGGCTGCGGGTGCACCCGGCGACGAAGCGGATCGCCTCGGACTTGCCCTGCACGCTTTCCACCAGCACCCGCCCCCAGCGCCCCATACCCACGATCGCGGCGTCGATCATCAGATCCCTCCCTTCTCCGCGGGCGGCGGCGGCTTCGGCCCGATCCCCCGCTCCATCACCACGGCCACGCGGCGCTGCCGCCGCATCCCCCACCACCACACCGGCAGGCAGAATGCCGAGGCGCAGGCCACGGCGGGCCTGAGCCCGATCGCCTCGGCCAGGGCGCCTAGGCCCAAGGCGCCGACGGCCGGGCAGGCGCGGATGATCAGCCCCCAGAGCGAGAGCACTCGGCCGCGCATCGCCCGGTCCGCGGTGGCTTGCACCAGGGTCTGGATCGCCACCCCGTGCATGATCTGAGCCGCCGCGGCGACGGCTGCGCCGACCAGCCCGATCTCGAAGATCGCGGTGGCGACGAACAGGAAGCCGCCGATCGCCATCGCGAAGCCGGAACCGATGCTGATCGAGGTCAAGCCCCGCAGGCCGCCGCGCGCGGCGAGCAGCGTGCCGGCGACCAGCGCGCCCGCGCCGGTGACGGAGGCGAGCATGGCGAGCCCGGGCGCGCCGCGCTGGAACACCGCATCGGCGAAGGCCGGCAGCAGCTCAAGGAACGGCCGGGCAAACACGCCCATCAGCGCAGCGAACAGCAGGAGCGGCCCGATGCCGCGATGGCGCGCTGCATAGCGGAACCCGTCCAGCGTTTCGGCGCGCAAGCTGCGCGTCGGCGAATGGCCGAGGCGCTCGGACGGCGCGATGCGCAGCAGCAGCAGCGACAGCGAGGCGATGACATAGGCCGCGCCGTTCACCAGGATCGCCGGCGCGACGCCGGCCCAGACGATGATGGCGCCGGAGATCGCCGGACCGGCGAAGCGCGCGACGTTGAAGGTGAGCGAGTTCAGCGCGACCGCGGCCGGCAGGTCCTCGCGCGGCACCAGCGCCGGGATCAGTGTCTGCCGCGCCGGCTGGGTGAAGGAGTTGGAGATGCCGACCACGATCTCGAGCAGCAGCAGAAGCTCGATCGTGATCGAGCCGGTCACGACGAGGGCGCCGAGCGTCAAGGACTGGAGCGCGGTGACGCTCTGCGCCGCGATGGTCAGGCGGACGCGGTCGGTGCGATCGGCGACCGCGCCCGCGATCGGCGCGATGATCACGGCCGGGGCGAGGTCGCAGAACACGACGAGGCCAAGCCAGAACGGCGAGTGGGTCAGCTCCCAGGCGAGCCAGCCGACGGCGATGCGCTGGATCCACATCCCCGTCCAGGCGAGCAGGCTGCCCGCGTAGAAGACGCGGCCGTTGCGGCGGCTCAGGGTTCGGCCAAGCGAGCGGAGTCCCGCGGGGGCGCGGAGGGGCATGGGTCGCGCGACTGTCGCGCCGGCCGGCGCTGTGCACAAGGGCGCAGCCGGCAGGCGAGACATGCGTGACCCCGTGGCCGCGATCGCTCCAGGAGGAGGGCGACGGGGACCGTGGCATCGCTGCGCCGACGTCGAGGACCGGCCGTCCCTCCGCCCGCGAGCATTGGCATCCCATCGCGTTCCGTTGGCGGTCCGCCATGTCCGGCAGATCGACCCCATCCGTCTGGCCGGGATCGCCGATCACGGCACGACCGGGCGGCCGCGCGAAGCCGTGACCGGTGTGTCCCCGGCACATTCTCTTGCGTCCAAGGAACGAGACACTCGTTGCAGCCGGCGCCCGCTTCGGCGCCCGTCCGTTCGGCGGAGAGCCGCTGGATGAGGCTGGGGCAGATCGCACACGGCTGGCATCCGCCGTGTGCGGGAAGATGTTGGCACGCAATATCTAGGCGGTTTCCACTCGTGTGGAAACCGCTCTAGACAAGCAGCGCAACCCCAGCCCCGAGTCGCGCCGATGCCCATGGACATGACCGACATCCGCGACACCCCGCTCGCCGAGGCGCTTTCCGAGCGCTACCTCGCCTATGCGCTCTCCACCATCATGGCGCGCTCGCTGCCGGACGTGCGCGACGGGCTCAAGCCGGTGCACCGGCGCCTGCTCTGGGCGATGCATCAGCTCCGCCTCGATCCCCAGTCGGGGTTCAAGAAATGCGCCCGCGTGGTGGGCGACGTGATCGGCAAGTTCCACCCCCACGGCGACGCCGCGGTGTACGAGGCGCTCGTCCGCCTCGCGCAGGACTTCGCCCAGCGCTATCCGCTGATCGAGGGCCAGGGCAATTTCGGCAACATCGACGGCGACAACGCCGCAGCCATGCGCTACACCGAGGCGCGGCTGACCGAGGTCGGTCAAGCGCTGCTCGAAGGCATCGAGGAGGACGCGGTCGATTTCCGCGCCACCTATGACGGCGAGGAGCGCGAGCCGGTCGTCCTGCCCGGTGCCTTCCCGAACCTGCTGGCGAACGGCGCGCAAGGAATCGCGGTCGGCATGGCGACGTCGATCCCGCCCCACAACGTGGGCGAGGTCTGCTCCGCTGCGATCCACCTGATCGAGCATCCCGAGGCGACCAACGCGGACCTGCTGCGCCACGTGCAGGGACCGGACTTCCCCACGGGCGGGATCATCGTCGAGCCGGCCGAGGCGATCGCGGCCGCCTACCAGACCGGGCGCGGCGCCTTCCGTCTGCGCGCCAGATGGGAGGTCGAGCAGGGCAGGTATGGCACCTTCCGCGTGATCGTCACCGAGATCCCGTGGCAGGTGCAGAAGGCGCGCCTCGTCGAGCAGATCGCGCAGGCCATGGAGGAGAAGAAGCTCCCCCTCCTCGGCGACCTGCGCGACGAGAGCACCGACCGGGTGCGGCTCGTGCTCGAGCCGAAAGCGAAGACCGTGGATCCGGCGCTGATGATGGAGAGCCTGTTCCGCGCCACCGCCCTGGAGAGCCGCATCAGCCTCAACATGAACGTGCTCGACGCGGAACGAACCCCGCGCGTGATGTCGCTCAAGGAGGTGCTGCGCGCCTTCCTCGACCACCGCCACGACGTCCTGCTCCGCCGCACAAGCCATCGCCTCGCCGCGGCCGAACGCCGCATCGAGGTGCTGGAGGGCTATCTCGCCGTCTATCTCAACCTCGACGAGGTGATCCGCATCATCCGCAGCGAGGACGAGCCCAGGCCCAGGCTGATGCAGGGCTTCGCGCTGACCGAGGCGCAGGCCGACGCCATCCTCAATATGCGGCTCAGGTCGTTGCGCCGCCTTGAGGAGATGGAGATTCGCCGCGAGCACAAGTCGCTCTCGGCGGAGCGGCGGCGGCTAAAGGCGCTGCTCGGCAGCGAGACCGAGCGCTGGCGCGCGATCGCAGGCGAGCTCGCCGAGATTCGCCGGC
>Ga0308410_1001549_pt1 | contig 13285 bp, 12 predicted proteins | sample HotsprOSTMatCore_FD_203467 | JGI IMG/M metagenome (GOLD analysis project Ga0308410, IMG submission 203467) | Hot spring phototrophic mat microbial communities from Octopus Spring, Yellowstone National Park, Wyoming, United States -... | ecosystem: Environmental > Aquatic > Thermal springs > Hot... | reverse complement strand
GAATTGCTGATCGAAGCCTGTGTGCCGGGCCCGGCGCCGCGCGACGATCAGCAGGGGGATGTGCTGAGTGCCCTGGCCGAGGCCCTGGCAGCGCACATGCCCATAGACATCCTCTACCGCGCCCGCGGCGCACAGGCGGCCTCGGCACGGCGCATCGAACCGCGCCGGCTGGAATGGCGATTCGGCGTGGCCTACGTCACGGCCTGGTGTCATCGCGCCGCTGCCGAGCGCGTCTTCCGCGCCGATCGCATCGTCGGCATCACCCGATCCAGTACCAGTCCTGCAGCCGCTGCACCGGCACCCGGCCGACCGATTCGATCTTCTTGATGGCGTCCTCGTCCAGAAAGTAGAAGCGCACGTTGTCGCTGGTCGGCGAGATCAACTTGTCCAGCCGGCTGCGCATAGCGCGGTAGGTTTCGTGCTTCAACTCACACTCGAACACGCTGCGTTGCACGTGCGCGCCGAAGTTCTTCAAGAGCTTCATCACCTTGATGCGCCGCCGATCGTCGGGAATATCGTAGCTGACTACGACGAACATGGCGCCTCCTGGGTTGCCTGCAGCCAGGCCGGCGGAGGAGCGGGGATAGGCTGGCGCGGGCCGATGAGCGCTTCGTTGGCCAGGGCGTCGGCCAGGCGGTTCTGCTCGCGGGGGATGTGGGTGAAGGTGACGAGCGAGAATTGCCTGGCCAGCAACATGGCGCGGCGCAGCAAGCGCTGCATGGATTCGACATGCGCCTCGTACAGGCCGCACAGTTGTTGCACCACCACCTGGCTATCGGAGAAGATGTGCACCGCTTGCAGATTCAGTTGGGCGGCCTGCTCCAGGGCGAAGATCACGGCATGATATTCGGCCTCGTTGTTGCTCATACGGCGGGTCGGCTTCATGCGCCATCCCACCAGGCAACCGCGTTCGTCTTTGAAGGCCAATCCCAGGCCGGTGCGATGGCGCTGCACGGCCGCATCGGCGTAGATGTGGAGGACGCCTTGTTTCATGGTCGTTCCATCCTTCACTCTGCGGCCGCGGATTCCGCGCCCGCAGAGGCCGCCGGCGCCGACGTGATCGGCACATATTCCATCGCCTCGGCTTTCACCACGCGGGCAAGCTGGCGCGCCTGCAGCTCGAAGCAACGCCGCCAGGTGGTTTGCTCGCCGGTCAAGGGATAGCGCATCGGCGCCGTGACGCGCGATTCGTAAGCCGCGATCACCCGCTTGAGCGCGGCCTCGGCCAGCACGACCGGTTTGTGCGCCGAGTTATCCACGACGAAGTCGCGCTCGGTCACCCGCCCCTGGTTCACCAACTGCAAGACCAGCCGATCCACGATCAGCGGCCGGAACTCCTCCATCAGGTCCAACACCAGCGAGGGGCGGCCGTACTGGATGGTGTGAAAGAACCCCAGGTAAGCATCCATGCCGACGATGCGCACGGCGGCGGTCAAGTCCTTTTGCAGCAGGGCGTAGCCGAAGCTCAACAGGGCATTGACCGGGTCGGGCGATGGGTGATAGCGGCGCTGTTCGAACCCCATCCGGCGCTTCAGGAGCTGGCCGAAAGCGGGCCAGTAATATGCGCCGGCTTTGCCCTCGAAGCCGCGCAACGAATCGGCGTCCTGGGCAGTGGCGGCCCCCTCCAGCATTTGTCGGATGCCCTCGGCGGCCCTGGCGACGGTCTCAAAACCGGCGGGGACGGCCGGTCGCCGACGCATTGCGGGGGCTGGCGCGAGTTCATCAGTGCCGGCCGGGGTAGAAGGCGCGGTCAATCCGCGCAGGTGGCGTTTGGCGTCGGCCCGCGTGGCCTCTTCCAGCAGCGCGCGCTGGTTGCTCAGCTTGCCGAACACGATGGCCCTGGCCAGCGACAGGCTGAAACGCGGGTCGCTCATGGCCTGCAACTGGCGCAGCCGAAGTTCGGCATAGCCCGACTCGTTCGACAACCAGCGCCCCAACACCCGCCCCGAGAGCGACATGAAGACCGTGTCCACCTCGCGCTGCAACAACGCTGCGATCGTGGCCGCCGTCAGTTGCACGTTGCCGATCACCACCAGTTGATCGAGCTGGTGCAGCGGGATGGTGGCCAGCGGCCGATCGTCCCTGGTCACCACCAGCCGCTCGTCGCGTTTGTGGATGACGGCTTGCTGTTCGCGCACATAGTAGGTGGCCATAGGTCACCTCCGCGATGAGTCGGGCGGCTGCGTCGCTGCCGCGGCCTGGGAACGCGCGGCCAGCGGCGAATCCGGCGAGGTAGTCCCCGGCGAGATGAAGAAGTACTCGTCGCGCAGGAAGAACACCCCCAGGAAGCTGAAGCCGCGATCGAAGTGGGTGATGCGCGTGCGATAGGGGTTGATGGCCAGCTTGAGCTTGGCCAGCGCATCCATCGCCTGGTTCAGCGCCAGGTGGGCATCCGACTCGTTCACGCACTGGACGATCCAATCGTCGGCATAGCGCACCAGCGCCGTGTTCGTCATGCGCTCGTCGAAGGCGTGCAGGTAAACGTTGCACAACAACGGCGAGATCACCCCGCCCTGGGTGGCGCCGAAGCCCGGCTGGCGTCCCTCGGGGTCGTTGAACACCCTGGCCTGGAGGAACTGGCGGATCAGGGCCAGGATGCGCGGCTCGGGCACATCGCGCGCCAGCTTCTCCATCAGCAGCTCGTGATCAATGCGCTCGAAGCAATCCTTGATGTCGCCGTCCACCACCCAGCGACGGCCGGCGTCGCGGTGGCGCAAGATGACCTCTATGGCGTCGTGCAGCGAACGACCGGCCCGGAAGGCGAAGCTGCAATCCAGAAAGCGCCGCTCGAAGATGGGCGCGATGGCGTCGTGCAGGGCGCGCTGCACGATGCGATCGCGGATGGTGAAGATGCCCAGCGGGCGTCGTCCCCCGCTCGCCTTGGGCACGTAGACGCGCAGCACCTGTTGCGGGCGATAGCTGCCGTCGGCCAATTCCTGGTGCAGGCGGCGCAGGTTATCCAGGGCGTTGGCCTCGAAGTCGAGCAGGCTCTGGCCGTCCACGCCCGCCCCACCGCCGTTGGCGCGCACTTTGTGCCAGGCATGCAGCAGGTTTTCGGGGGCGATCAACGCCGACCAGCTCAGCGGCGGCACCGGGTCCGCTGGGGTGCGACGTGGTTTGCGCAACAACATCGTTTTGCTCACCTCCGAAGGCGCGGCAGCGGCAGGCGCCGTCCATTCTCGAAGTAGGCCTCGGCCGCCTTGCCGATTACCCATGTGCCGCCGGCCGCCAGCGCGCCGGAGGCTGCCCAGCCCAGCAAGGGAACGACTTTGGCGAGCTGCTGACCGGCGTAACGCAGCGCGGCACTGCCGGCCAGGGTGGCCAACAGTTCGCGGCTGTAACGATCGGAGCTTGGCTCGCCGTAGATGGCTGCCAGCCGCATGACCAGGCGCAACTGCAGCAAGGCCTGGAACGGAATATCCAGCAGCGGCACCGGCTCCAGGCCGACCAGGCCGCTTAGCACGGTGGCCCGCTCGGTGATGCGGCGCGCGGCGTGCGGCCGCCAGGCCGGCACCTCGCGCCCCAGCGCCGTGTTGAGCTGGGGGCTGGCGTCGGCCATGCGGGGCAATAGCTCGCTCATCACGTTCAGCCCGCTGGCAGCGGAGATGCCGATCACCGGGCAGGCCAACGCGCGGGCCAATGCCTGCGGGGCGCGGGCGTCCGGCGCTGCATCCATCTTGTTCAGCGCGACCAGCACGGGCCGCCCTGTGCTGCGCACGCGACAAATCCAGGCATGCTCGAAGCTGCGCATGCCGACCGTGGCGTCGAGCAACCACACCACCAGATCGGCCGCCTCCAGCGCATGCGCGGCCAGGCTGTATGCCGGGCTGTCATCGGCCGACGCCGGCCGGGCGACCACGTCCAACAGGTCGAACAGCCCCAGCTCCTCGATTTGACAATCATGCGGCTCCACATCGCACGCTGTGTCGTGCAACGCTGCATCGTTCGACGCTGCATTGCCGTCAGCCTGGCCAGGCACCGGGTGCTCGACCGGCGCGCCGATCAGGCGGCGCACCAGGGTGGTTTTGCCCACGCCCCGCGCGCCGGCGATCAGGATGCGGGCGCGGCTTTCGCGATCCACCTCGCTGCGCACCTGATCCCAGTCCAGCGCGCTCAGCCATGCGCCCAGGCTGGCTCCGGCCGGCGGCGCAAAAGCCTCCTCGCGGTCGAACGCATGCTGTACCGGCGAAGTCCAGGCGCGCGCCCCGCGCGCGGCGCGTGCTGCGTGCGCGATCCCCAGCGCCGATAATCGGCCGATCATCTCGCGCACCTTCGCGCGCGCCTTCGGTTTGATGAAGTTCGAGATCATGTTTCATCCTCCGACATCGCTCTGCGCTGCCGCATGCGGGCGACCCGTTCGGCCCACGCCCGCGCCTGCGACCGCAGCGCTCTGAGCCAGGGTGATTGACGCACGACGGGCCACACCACCGACGCGCCGAACCAGATGAAACCCAGACAGGCCAGGGCATGTTTCGAGCCTGCGCCGATCGTCGTCAGGTGCTTCTTGCGTTTGTTCATCGTCATTCCTCCCGCGTGTTCAGGGGCGGGCCGACCGGTTGTTTTCGCCGACCAGCTCGCCGGCCTCGTGTTCGGCCGCCGGCCACATTTCTGCGCCGACGCCGTTCTGTGACCCAGACGCTCCTCCTCCTTCCTGGGCCAGCGCTTCGAGCACGTAGTAGTTACGGCGTTGCGATGCTGACTCGAGCCGCCCGGTCATCTGCTCGAAGCCGATCAGATCGAGCAAGCACAAGCCGACGCGCACGTGCAGAAATTGCACGCGATCGCGCCGGCCGGTGCTGACCAGCGTGGCCCGCTCGAAGTTGAACCCTGGCGCGGTCTCATCGGTGACGCCCACCAGCGACAGTTCGTAGGCCTGGGCGTCGGGCGATACCTTGAGCGAAGGCGAGACAGCGTGCCTGTAGGTTGCCTGGAGCGCGTCCAGCACCAGCTCGTCGGGGATGATGTCGGGCAGCCGGCCGGCTGCTTCGCCGGGGTTATCGGCGAGGGCTTTGGCCTCGTCCTCCATCAATTGCACCAGGTCCAACGACGCCGTGACGCGCTGGGTCTGCTCCAGGGCTGCGCCTTGCAGCGTGGTGAAAAGCTGGGCTGGATCCATGGGCAGGAACGTCGTCAGGTCGTTGGAAGACAACGCTGCGGCGATGCGCGCGCCGATGCGCGCCACCTGCTGTGGATGCGTGGCATCCACCTGTGCATAGGGATGAGTGCCCAGCCGCGAATTGACCTGCGCGCGCGCCTCGGCCAGGAGTTGCTGAGCGGCCAGGAGGTTGACGCGCAATTGAGCCAGGCGATCGAGTTCGGCCCGTGCGGCCTCGCGCGCCTCCTGGGCCACGCCGATGGCAGCGGTGATCAGGTCGGCCGAGAAAGCGTATTCCTCACGGTCGTTCACCAGGCGCTCGGCGGTCACCACCCGGGCCATCAGGCTGACGCCGCGGCCGAGGGTGGTCATCACGGCCGATAGGTCGAGCAGCCGGGAGATCCATGAGGAGCCGCCGGGCGTCAGCGCTTTTTCGATCTCCGCCTGCAACGGTTGCAACTGTCGGTTTACCTGGCCCAGCGCTTCGCCGATCCGGCTTGCCTCGCGGCGCAGGGCGGCGATCTCGGCGTCGAGTTGGCGAATCAGCTCGGCCACATAGGCAGCGGCGCACAGGTCGGGTGTGTTGCGCAGCGCATCGAACCATTCGGTCAGGGCCTGGGCAGCGGCCAGTTTGAGGCGCGCCGTGCGCCGACGCAGGAGCGGGATCCAGCGGCCGCTCGGCTCTTTGCGCAGGGCGAACTGGATGCGGCGATGCGCCTGCGCCGCGTTCTCGCCATCGAGCGCAGCCGGGCCAAGGTCCACGCGCGGGTCGAAGACGCGCGCGTTGTCGTCGGTCTTGAGCCAGTTCAGCAACCCATCGCCGATCAGGCCGCTCGATTCCAACCTGGCCCGCACGGCGGCGATGACGGCGTCGTCCGGCTTACGGGCTGGTTGGTTGGCGGCGGCGCGATCGGTATGAGTCGGGTGATCGGATCGGTCGTTCATCTTTTCCTCCGGGTTCAGTGATTCGAAATGTCCTCGTGGTCGGTGCTGCAACGCGCCAACAGCGCGCGCAGCATGGCCTCGGTCTTGTCCAGGGCGATGGCCTGGTTCAGCGCAGCCAGATCGGCAAACGCCATCGCAGCATTCAGCGTGCCGAACGAGAGCGATTCATCGGTCTGGTTGGCCAGATTGAGCAACAGCGATTCCAGCCGGTCGTGCAGGGCGCGTTGGGTGTAGGTGTGCACGGTCAGTGCCACCTGGCGCAGCCAGGCGTCCATCGCCGTGTCGCTCAGCCGGCGGTCGGGATCCTCGCTGCGCGGCCATTCGGCCAGGTCGAGCAGATACAGCTCGTCGAAGGGCGGCCTGGCGAACACAGCCTGTTCGCCCGCTGGCAGCACCAGGGTGAAGCCATCTCGGTAGGCCTTCTCCAGCTCGCGCATCGTGGCGGTGTAGTTCAGCTCGATGTTGCGCTCGCGGCGTTGGAAGGCCTGCGGGCCGAGCAGAATGCCGACGTGGGTGACGTTCTTGATGCCGCGCTGCTCACACAGCCATCGGGTGGCGTAGGCGTCGTGGATGGCGATGGACGATCCCTGTCCACCGACGGCGCTGGCGATATGCACATCGAGCAGAGGTTGCGCCATCTGTAATTGAGCCTCGCGCGCCAGCACCACGTCTTGCAAGCTCGCCCCGCGCGCTTCGGTGGGCGAATAGAGCGCATTGAGCCGGGCCCGCTTGGCTTCCAGGATGGCGGGGAAGCTCAGCTCATACTGCAACAGGCCCATCGGACGACACTGTGCCGCGCCGCGCTTATAGGTTTGCGACACCGGATTGCCGCGCAGCAGCGTCTGGTAACGACGGGCCAGCGCCGAATGCCGCCGAAGCTGGCTGCGCGCGTCATCCCATCCGAACAGGCACAGCTCGTCGGGTTGTAGGCCGACCACGGTGCCATCGGGCAGCGTGGTCGAGTAGCGGTCGCCATGGTCGCTGTCCAGATGAAGGTAGATGCGCTTCTGGCCATCCAGCACATCGAGCGCCTTCAGGTGCGTGGCGACGCGCAGCCCGGTGCCGCCTTTGGATTCGATCAGCACGCGCAGCGCCGGCGCGAGGCCGGCTGCGGCCAGCCGATCGTGTTCTGCCGGATTCTTCGTCAAACGGGTGACTTTGGGTTGCGAGTCCATCGTGGGTGCTCCTTTCAAACGATTGCTTCTTCGTCCAGCGCGCGTTGGCGGAAGAAGTTGTGGTAGTAGAAGACGAAGCGGTCGAGATACAACACGTCGTTATCGAACAGCAGGTGTTGCCTGACATTGCGCCCGTCGAAGTAGAGCGGCGCTTCGCGGCTTTCGATGCGTGGGCCGTTGGGCGTGAAGGTGATGGCGGCCATGACGCCCTCGCCGGTGTGTATGTCGAGCTGAATGTCGCAGCCGGCGCCTGAGCCGATGGTGAGGATTTCTCCCACGGTGTGCGGGCGCAAATCCACGCGTTGCACCTCGTCGGTCTCCGGGTCATAGATCTCCAGACAGCCCTCGTCGGCGGGCGAGGGCGCCTGGTCGAGGCGGGTGCGCCTGCGGCGCAAGGCAGCGCCGGCCAACAGGACCACGGCGCCCGCGACCACGCACAATCCGGCCAGGCTCACCAGGCACATGCGCAGCACTCCCGCCAGGATGGTCATCCATGTCCCATCTTCGCCCGCCGGCGTCGGCGCTTCGGTCGTTGCGGCGGGTGGCGGCGTGCCGGCTGCCTGGACGGCCGGGACGAAAGGCTGGTCGGCCACATCTTCGATCGCCACCGACGTCGCCGCCGTCAGCGTCGCCATCGGGTTGCGCGGCGTCTGCGCGGGCAGCGGCCGGGTAGGTGCCGGCGATGGCCCCGGCAGCGTGGCCGTGGGCGCTGCTGTCTCGTCCGAAGGTCGAGCCGCGCGGTCGTGGATTATCTGGATCAGCCAGCGCGCTGTTTCCTGCACCTGGCTGCGACTGCGAATGCCGATCACCCGGCCGCCCGTCTCCCCGGTCAGCGGCTCCCATAGCGCCGGCCACTCCCGCGGCTCGGCGCCCAGCAGGACGAAGAAGAGCGACATGCGGCGGCGGGCAAACCGATTGGCCTGCTCGGCCAACCGGGCGCGATAGCTCGCGCGCTCGGCCGCCGTCCGCAACGTCGCATCCTCCGGCAAGCCATCGCTGATCACGATGACGATGGCGCCCTCGCGGCCGTCGCGCAGCACCAGCTCGAAAGCCTGGTCGAACAACGTCGCGCCAAGTGCACGCGATCGTGCGAAGGCTGCCTGAATGTGCGGGATGAGCTGTTCGTCGTGCAGAAGGGTGGGCGAGATCGCCGACGTGGGCTGGGCGCCGAAGAAGATGACCTCCAGTGTGTCGCCGGCGCTGCCGGCTGCGCGCAACTGCTCAACGGCCGCCAGCGTGATCTCCCTGGCCAGGTTGCGGGTGTAGTCGTAGTGGGCGACCGACCCGCTTTGGTCCACCAGCAAGACGTAGGCGCGGGCCGGAGGTGAGGGGGTCGCGGCGTGCGCCGGTCGTGCCAGCGACAGAACTCCAAAGGCGGCAAGCGCGCACATGGCAGCCACGATGAGCAAGGCCAGGACGAAGCAGCCGATCAGGCGACAGCCCGTATGGGCCGCAAGGCAGCCCATGCGGGCCGCAAGGCAGCCCATGCGGGCCGCAAGGCAGCCCATGCGGGCCGCATCTGCCGGGACGAAATCTGAGTCTTTCATCTGCACCAACTCCCCAAGCAGGGTTACGCGGGATTGTGCAGATGCAGGGTGGGAAAGTTTCCCCCTCGCGCGGGGGAGAGTTTTACCGACGGGCGTTGTTAGGGGCGACCCTATGTGATCGCCGGCGCAACCGCGCAGACGCAAACGGGGCGGCGACGCAGGGCCGCCCCTACGTCACGCCCGCGCAACTGGGACAGCGACAAAAGCCTTCCCGCAGGTCTGCGCCTGGACTCAAGCAAACAGCCCGCGGGAGGTTCTTGCCCCTATTCGTGAACGCACTCCCCGACCCCGTGGATGAACACACCCGACGTTACTGTTGCTCCATCCGGGCGCGCCAGTCCAGGTAATCGGCCAGCAGAGCGATCAGCGTCTCGCGATTGCCGTCGTCGCGCAGGCGAAAGTACTCACGCAGCTTGCGGTAGATGATGGTGCGCTTCTTAGCGGCGGCTTTGGGATCCAGCGCAAGCTTCATGGCGACCTGATCGTTGGTCAGCAGTGGGTTGGTCACCAGAGCGATGGCCAATCGGGCTTCGTCAGGCTGCAGATAGTCGCTGAGGAATCGCGCTTTGCGGCCGCGCTCTTCCTCGCCGATCAACAAACGCTGCTGGCGAACTGCCTGCATCGGATCATCGTAGATCACCAGGGCCGTCATGGCCGGCGGCGTGTTGCTCCAGCGCAAGACCGGTATCTCGATCAGTTGCGCGTCTGTCGGGTGGGTGCAGTGCAATGGCGAGGGACGCAGGCTCATAAACTCCGGCGACGAAAACAGCAGCCACAGCCGGTCGTCGGCGTCGAACAGGATTTGCGCGGATGCCATGCCGTAGACCGTCATGCCCTTGCGTCCGCCGGCCGCGTTGAAGTGGACGATGCGGCCCAGGCGCTTGTGTCGTGCAATTTCGCGATAGATGGTGGTGAATACCGCGCCGGCCTCGGCCTGGCTGTAGATGTCTTGCACCGGTCGGCCGTCGTGCTCGATCAGCACCTTGCGGTATTTTCTGACGCGTTGGCCGTAATAGCCGTTCTTCATCTCCGCATCCAGGCGCCGCAGCGCTTCGCCGATGCCTTGCTGCAGCGGGTCGGTGTGGATGACGATGGCTTCTTCGAAGACGAGGTCGGGATGGCGCGCGCACAGTTCGTCGAGCGCGATGGTCACCACCTGCGGCTCGATGCCCAGCGTGGCAATGAAGACGGTTTGGCGAGCGTTTCGAAGCATGTGCCAGAGGGAATATCGTCAACCGGTCGCTCACCAGCCGGGCAGGCGCTGCGTTTGGCCCATGCCCTGCGTGGTCTTGCGGCCGGTGCCGCAGAAGAAGGCGTAGTCGGCCAGGCAGTTCAGCACGTCCAGCGCGTGCTCGCCGGCGCCGATGACGGAGAACTGCACCTTGCCGGTGCATCCGATCTGCAAGCCATCGGGAAAGCGCATCGGCTCGCTGCGCAGCTCGAAGCGCGACACAGCCACCGATCGGCGCAACCAGTCCAGCCAGTCGTCGGCAATGGCCAGGTCTGCCGGCGCGAAGGCGTTCCAGCGCCGGCGATAGCTATCGAACACCAGTTCCGGGTCGGGCAACGGGTAATCCATGCCCTCGGAACGAAAGCTCATCGGGGTGCGGAAGAGCAGGGTGATCTGCGCTTCGCGCGCTGCATTGGCCAGCAGGGAACCGTATTCGGCCACAATGGCCGAGAGACCCTCGATCATGATCGGCAAGCGTTGGCCGAGGATGTTCACCTCCGGCCGCACGCGGATGCCGTGCTCCAACAAGTCGAGCAAGCCATCCTGCAACAAGGTGACGCGGAATGAAGCCCATTCGCGGGCCATGAACAGCGGCGAGACGGTGAACGGCTTGACGCCTTCGGCGGCATCTATCGCTCGGGCCAGGGCGGGGTCGCCGGCCTCCAGCCAGCGGAAGAAGTTGGCGTGCAAGGCCGGCACGGCGTTGCGCGGCAGCCGTTCGGCCAAACGACGATCCAGAGGCAGCTCGATGGAAGCAGGCATGGATTTTCAGGTTGCGGGTTACGAGTTGTAGATTTCGGTGACTTTTCGTTCCCCCGTGTCAACGACCCCGGCGCTGTCGCCGCCTGCGACAAATGGTATCACTCCCTGCCGATTACGGGGTGGCCGGCGTCTCGCTGGCCCGGGTCTGCAGATATCGGTATAAACAGCGACTGACGGTCCACATCGTGGAGACCATGGACAAATCTAGTGGATTTCCATGATGCAATTTCGCCGCGAGGGAGCGAAGATTGCGTTTAGCCGAGCAAAGGAGGAGACATGAGCCAACCGCAAGGCCTGACCTTGACCCTGGAGACCGTGACGCCGCTGTTCCTGGCCGGCGCCGACCCGCGCGGCGCACCGGAGTTGCGCGCCCCCAGCTTTCGCGGCGCAATGCGCTATTGGTTGCGGGCGCTGGTGGGCGCAGCCGGCGAACAGGTCATGAACCAACACGAGAATCACCTATTCGGCGTAGGTGGCGATCAGGCTACTGCCGGGGCGATTAACCTACATCTATCACCTCCGGCGAATCCTTCATCACAGCCCTACTCAAAACTGATTAATGGACGATTGGGGATGGGTTACCTTTGGTTTGCTGCGCGTGGCACGCGGCAAGCGAGTGAGCGCAATGCCATCTTGCCAATCAAATTCAACTTTGCGATGTCCTTTCCGCGCAGCAAACAGCCGGCGCAAGACCTGGAGCAAGCAGCGGCCGTGCTGTGGTTGTTGACGCGGCTGGGTGGGATCGGGTCGCGCAGCCGGCGATTTGCCGGTGGCGTGCAGGTAGCCGCAGTGAAATCGGCCCATGATCCGCAGAGCATCATCGGTCAGTTACCCGTGCGCACAGATTCGCCACAGGCGCTGGCCAACGACATCGCCCAGGGCATCAAAATCGCCCGCAGCGCTTTTGGCATCCAGAAACTCGCCAATCCGGCGCCGGCTCAGTTCGACGTGCTGCATCCCGAACGCTGCCAGGTCTTTGTGCTGGATCGCGCGTTTGCTTCGTGGCAAGACGCCGTTGAAAAGATTGGCCAGGTCTATCAGTCCTTCCGCACGATGCGACAGCCAGACTACGACGTGATCAAGGCAGCGATGAAAAGCGGTAATGACTTGCGGGGAACAGCGGAGCGAGCAGCGTTTGGGCTGCCGATTCCTTTCTACTTTCGCTCGCTCGGCAACCGCACGGCCACTTTACAGGCGGAAGGACACGGCGGAGACAACCCGAAGATTGACCGGCGCGCCTCGCCCGTGTGGATGCGTGCAGTGAAGCTGAGTAATGGCCAGTATGCAGTGGTATTCACCTGGTTCAAAAGCCAGTTTCTGCCTCCAGGCACTGAGTTCCTTTTGACCGAGCGCGGCCAGCGTGATTTGCACGGCCGACAATTGCCTGGCGATCAACTCATCACTATGTTCCTGAGCGGAGTTGATCAACAAAACAAATCGTCGCTGAAGGACGCTGGCTATGGCCTGCTGGGGGTTCAGCTATGACTACCGCCGTCCTGATCTTCACCTTCAGCCCGGTGCAATCGTTCATCGCCGAGGCGCGGCGGGCGGCCGACCTGTTCGTCGGCAGCACCATCCTTTCCGAACTGGCCAAAGCCGCCGCACAAGCTATCGGGGTGAATAATCTGGTCTATCCCGCCTCGCTGAATAGCGACGTGCCCAACGTGATCGTCGCCCGCGTGCCGGCTGGCAACGCCAGGTCAGTCGCCACGCAGGCTGAGCAAGCGCTGCGTTCGCGCTGGAATCGAATCGCCGAGAGCGCCAGGAGCAAACTGGCCCACTGGGGATTTGCCGACGATGCGTTCAACAGCATCTGGAAACGCCAGACGGATCACCTGTGGGAGGTGTACTGGGCTGCCGCCGAAGAGACTGCCGGCTACGCCGAAGCCTACGAGCGCGCCCGCGCCGCCCTTGACGCTGCCAAGCGCAGCCGGTTCTTCGATCGCTGCGACGAACCTGGCATCAAAGACACGCTCTCCGGCCAGCGCGAAGCGTTGCACCCGGCCGGCCAGGCGAGTTACAGCGCCGTCAGGGGGTTCTGGCAGCGCATCGCCCAATATCCACGCGTCGGCCCATCCCGGTTGCGCCCCGAAGGCCGCGAGCGGCTCGACGCCATCGGCGCGACCAAGCGCTTCTGCGACCTGGCCGACGAGCAGCAATTCCCTTCGGTCAGCACCGTGGCTGCCCTGGACTTCATCGAGCGCGCCAAGGCGAAGGCGCTCGCCCAGCTACACGCTTATCGCGATGCCGTGGAGAAGCTGCTGGGCAGCTACAGCTATCGGTCCCGCCAGGATACCGACTGGCCCTTCGATGGCGACCTGTTGTTTGAGGAAGGGCTGACGAAGGATCGCCTGGAGGAAAGCTACGGCCTCACGAATCCCGATGCGCAGGCGCTGGCGGACGCGCGCACCGCGCTCAAGGCGCTGCACAAAGCTGCCGACGGCCGGCCCTCCGCCTACTATGCCTTGCTCGTCCTGGACGGCGACGGCATGGGCAAGCGCATTGGCGAGTGTTTGAAGAAATCCGATCC
>Ga0308410_1001547_pt1 | contig 13293 bp, 7 predicted proteins | sample HotsprOSTMatCore_FD_203467 | JGI IMG/M metagenome (GOLD analysis project Ga0308410, IMG submission 203467) | Hot spring phototrophic mat microbial communities from Octopus Spring, Yellowstone National Park, Wyoming, United States -... | ecosystem: Environmental > Aquatic > Thermal springs > Hot... | reverse complement strand
ACGGCGACGTTCCTGGCGGAGCGTGGCGAGAAGGTCGGGGTTGTCTCCGTGCGTCTCTATCGCCCATTTTCGGTGGCGCACTTCGTGGCGGCGTTGCCGACGACGGTGCAGCGTATTGCGGTGCTCGACCGCACGAAGGAGCCGGGTAGCAGCGGTGAGCCGCTCTACCTCGATGTTGTGACGGCCATGGCGGAGAGCAGGCGCCATCTGCCGGTGATCGGCGGCCGGTATGGTCTGTCGTCGAAGGAGTTCACCCCCGCAATGGTGAAGGCGATCTTCGACGAACTGGCGAAGGATCAGCCGAAGAACCATTTCACAGTCGGCATCGTCGACGATGTGAGCCGCACCAGCCTGGACTATGATCCCTCATTCTCGATTGAATCGCCGCGCACCGTGCGCTGCATGTTCTACGGTCTTGGCGCCGATGGCACCGTCGGCGCCAACAAGAATTCGATCAAGATTATTGGTGAGGAGACCCACAACTACGCGCAGGGGTACTTCGTCTACGACTCGAAGAAATCCGGTTCGATGACTGTGTCGCACCTGCGCTTCGGACCCGATCCGATCCGTGCGCCGTACCTGATCGAGCGGGCAAACTTCATCGCCTGCCATCAGTTCTCCTTTCTCGAACGCATCGATGTGCTGAAAGCGGCTGAACCCGGCGCGGTCTTCCTGCTCAACAGCATGTACGGACCGGACGAGGTCTGGTACCACCTGCCGCGCGAGGCGCAGGACGACATTGTGCGCAAGCAGTTAAGGTTTTACGTGATCGACGGCGACCGGGTGGCGAAAGAGAGCGGCATGGGGCGGCGCGTCAACACCGTGATGCAGACGGCGTTCTTCGCCATTTCGGGCGTGCTGCCGCGCGACGAAGCGATTGCCGAGATCAAGCGCAGCATCAAGAAAACCTATGGCAAGCGCGGCGAGGCGGTGGTGCAGCAGAACTACCGCGCCGTCGATGCCGCGCTTGCGCGCCTGTACGAGGTCGATGTCGAAAAATTCGCCGGGTTCCGTTCACCACAGACGCGCCGACCGCCGGTGCCCGACAATGCGCCCGATTTCGTCAAAGAGGTGCTTGGTCCGATGATCGCCTATCAGGGCGACTCGTTGCCGGTGAGCAAACTGCCGGTTGATGGCGCCTTCCCTACCGGCACGACGGCATGGGAGAAGCGGGCAATTGCGCTGGAAGTGCCGGTTTGGGAACCCGACATCTGCATCCAGTGCGGCAAATGCGCCTACGTCTGCCCGCACGCGGTCATTCGCACGAAAGTGTACGAACCGGCGCTGCTCGAAGGCGCGCCCGAAACGTTCCTCAGCAGTGAGGCGCGCTTCAAGGAGTTCCCTGGACATAAGTACACACTGGCGATTTCACCGGAAGACTGCACCGGCTGCGCCTTGTGCGTCGAGGTCTGTCCGGCAAAGGACAAGCGGCAGGTCGGGCGCAAGGCGATCAATATGAAGCCGCTGGTCGAGGTGCGCGAGCGCGAAGTGCGCAACTGGGACTTCTTCCTGACCATCCCTGATGTTCCGCGCACCACATTGCACATAGGTTCGATCAAGAACTCGCAATTGCTCCAACCGCTGTTCGAGTTCTCCGGCGCGTGCGCAGGGTGCGGCGAGACGCCGTATATCAAACTGCTGACGCAACTGTTCGGTGATCGCTTGCTGATAGCCAATGCGACTGGTTGCTCGTCGATCTACGGCGGCAACCTGCCGACGACGCCGTACACGAAGAATGCCGAAGGGCGTGGTCCCACATGGTGCAACTCGCTCTTTGAGGACAACGCTGAGTTTGGTCTTGGCATGCGGCTGGCGCTCGACCAGCAGATCGAGCATGTGCGCGAACTGCTGCCGCTGTTTACGCCGGTCGTCGGGCAGGACCTGGTGGAGGCGCTGTTGAACGCCGACCAGAGCACCGAGGCGGGAATTGCCGCGCAGCGTGAGCGCGTCGAGTTGCTCAAGCAGCGTCTGCATACGCTCGACCGCAGTCAGTTCCCGGATGTCGTGGAGCGCGAACACGAACTCCTCAGCCTGGCGGATGTGCTGGTCAAAAAGAGCGTCTGGATCGTCGGCGGCGACGGCTGGGCATACGATATCGGCTATGGCGGACTCGACCACGTGCTGGCATCGGGGTACAAGGTCAATGTGTTGGTGCTCGACACGGAGGTGTACTCGAACACGGGCGGGCAGGCGTCGAAAGCGACGCCGATTGGCGCCGTCGCCAAGTTTGCCGCCAAGGGCAAATCGGCGCCGAAGAAAGACCTTGGTCTGATTGCAATGGCATACGGGAATATCTACGTGGCGCGGGTGGCAATGGGCGCCGACGATGTGCAGACGCTGCGCGCCTTCATAGAGGCGGAGGCGTATGACGGACCATCCCTGATCATCGCCTACTCACACTGCATCGCCCACGGCATCGATATGCGCAAAGGTCTTGATCAGCAGAAATTGGCGGTTCAGACCGGCTACTGGCCCCTGTATCGCTACAACCCGATGCTGGCAGCAGAAGGGAAGAATCCGCTGATCATCGATTCGAAAGACCCGACGCTGCCACTCGAGAAGTTCATCTATAACGAGACGCGCTATCGCATGCTGGTGCAGAGCGACCCGCAACGCGCAGAGATGTTGCTGCACCAGGCGGAAGCGTCGGTGCGCGCGCGCTGGCAGCACTACAAGGAACTGGCGGCGCTCAGTGAGGTGCGAGCGGAGCACGATGGGCATTAGGGGAGAGGCACGAGGCACGAGGCAAGGGGCGTGCGAGGCGAGAGGGGACGAGGCAAGAGGCGAGGGGGGATGAGGCGAGGGGCGACGGAGGGGCGCAGCGGCGCTGCGCCCGTACCGGCAGCGGGGGCTATGGCACGAGTCGAGGGGCGTGCGAGGCGTGAGGGTTGAAGGTTGAAGGTGGGAAGGTAGGGGCACGTTGCATGTTGGACGTTGCATGTTGAACACTTAACCCCTAACTCCCGGTTCTCAGTTCTTCCCCAATCGCCGCCAGCGCCCGACGCGCAACGTCGGCTGGCGTCCCAGAACCGTCGATCCGACGCAGAATGCCCTGATTGTCATAGTACGCAATCAATGGCGCAGTCTGAGCACGGTATGCGACCAGACGCTGGCGCACGGTGTCGGGGCGGTCGTCGTCGCGCTGCACCAGGCGTCCGCCGCGCTCGCGGCAACGTATGATGCTTGCCAGATCGTCGATATGCACCGGAAACGGCTCGCCAGCTCCTTCGCAGATGCGCCGTCCACTCAGACGGCGCACGACCTCATCATCAGTAACCTCAATGGCAATGACCACGCGCAGGATTCGATCATAGTCGGCAAGCATGGCGACAAGTCCAAGCGCCTGGCGCATGGTGCGCGGGTAGCCGTCGAGCAGCAGTCCCTGATCTGGGTCGAGCGTCTCCAGACGGGCGCGGAGCACCCGATCCATCAGTGAGTCGGGCGCCAGGTCGCCACGTTCGAGCAGTGGCGCAACTTCGCGCCCGATGCGGGTGCGGGCGCCGATCTCGGCGCGCAGCAGCGCTCCGGTGGAGATCGGAACCAGCGGCAGTTGATGAACGAGTTCTTCAGCAATCGTGCTCTTCCCCGCACCGGGCGGACCCAGGAGCACAATGTTGAGGAGAGTGGTCATGCGTTCCTCGCTTGTGAGACGGCGACCATATCAGGATGCGTCGGATTGCCCGGAGGAGATAGTCTCGTTCACGGGACCTGAATTGGTGGTTGTCTGTCGATCAAGCCGCTGCTCGAACGCTTCGAGCGCCGCAATCAGTTGATCCTGCCGGATAGCGGCGGTAACGTCGCCGCGGGTGCGTTCGAGCACTGCCCGCAGCGCGTCGGTTGTGCGCCGCAGGCCTCCGGTAACGGCTTCGGGGTAGTCTACCGTGATCAACAGGCTATAGATATCCTCCATCACTGTCAGCAATTCGACGCTGCGCGACGTTGCGCCGGTCCGCAGGTCGTCGAGAATGGCGCGGCGCAGTTCCGACGCCGCCTCAGCCAGCCCGTTGAGGTAGGCCCCCGCGTCCACTCCCAGCGACTCCGCGTCCGGCGGCGGATCACCTTGGAGGAACGCATACACCAGCGCAGCCTCGGCGTACTCCTTGAGCGCATCCTGTGAATAGCCAGCGTACAACAGATCGGGATGGCTGGCAAGGCTCTCGCGCAGCGCGCGCGCTGACGCGCCGGCTGCGGCCAGCAATGCGGCAGCCTCGGCGAACTCGCGGCGATGGACGGCGCGAATCGTATTGGCGCACTGGCGCGTCAGCGCGCGCGCCAGGGTCAACGCCTGCTCACGCGCTGCATGACTCGCCTCGATCTGCACAAGAGCAGCAGCGACAACTCTATCGATCAAGTTCATGACGTTCCTTCTTTTTGTCGATACGAGATCCAGGAGTACGCACAGTATATGCGCCGCAGTAACTCGCAGAGAGTCTCACCAGTCGCTTTCTCTTTCCCCCGGAGGGGCGAAGGTAGCGAGCGGTCGTATGAAGAGCGCCGCAAGCGATCCCTGGCGGCATCGGCGCCGTAAGGTCAATCCTCTGTGAGCGCGCCCCGATGTGACCGTCACCGATGAGTAGCTGGTAGTGACGAGGTCTGTTGCACTTTGAAGAGTGCGCATTAGCGTCTGATCGGCTTTGATCAACCCAACCGGTGCGTTGGGCGCAGGCGAGGCGGAGGGGACGTGTTCTGCATCAGGAAGCCATGGCTAATGGATGGCAGTGCGGGAGAGCACGCGCTGGACGCGCGTTGAGCCGGTCGCAACGCGCCGGTCGATGCGGGGCGGGGAGTGAGGGCTATATGACGCCTTCGGGTGTCGCGCGCACGCTTCAGTGCGACGATTCTATTATGTGCTTTTGTGCATAGCCTGGAAGTATGGCAGAAATGAAGACGGAAGGATGTTCTCACCGTGAGAACATCCTTCCGTCGCCTTTCAGCCTTCGACGCCGGCTTCCACGGTCGGCGTCTCCGCAGGCGGCGGCTCATCGGCGCTATTGCGGCGCAGGCTGAGCCCCATACGTTGACGCTGCTTGTCGAGGCTGATAATTCGGGCGGTGATGATCTGACCGGGCTGTAGCAGATCGCGCGGCTGCGCCTGTGGATCGGCATCGAGTTCACTGGCGTGAATTAAGCCCTCGACCGCCTCTTCGATCTGCACGAATGCGCCAAATGGCGCAACATTCGTCACCGGACCGCTGACCAGTTGCCCAAGCGAATACCGCTGGTCGATGGTATCCCAGGGGTTGGGTTGCAGGCGGCGCAGGCTGAGACCGATACGCTCGCGTTCGGCATCGATCTCCACCACCATCACCTTGACCTCTTGCCCTGGCGACAACACTTCGCGCGGATGGTTGACGCGCTGCCACGACAACTCGGAGATGTGCGCCAGGCCATCAGCGCCGCCAAGGTCGATGAACGCGCCAAAGTTCGTCAGTTGATTAACGCGCCCCGTCAAAATATCGCCGGGCTGAAGCTCCGTCAGCAGCCGCTGCTTCTGCGCCTTGCGCCACTCCTGCGTTGCGCTGCGCTCTGACAGCACCAACCGATTACGATCACGATCAACTTCGATCACCTTCAGCGGAATCGTCTGACCGACCATGCGCTGTAACGCCTGCTGCCGCTCCTCGGCTGCGGTGCGCCCGTGGAGTTGCGCCACCTGTGAGGCTGGTACAAACCCGCGAATGCGATTGAATTGTACCAGCAAGCCACCCTTGTTGTAGCCAATGACCTGGCCCTGCACAATGCCGCCCTCGGCGCTCAGGCGGGCTGCCTCTTCCCAATCGCGCGCAACCTGCACCATTGTCAGCGACAACACCAGATCGCCCTGGCGGTTCTCCGGGTCCTGAACATACACCCGAATCTGATCGCCAACCTTCAGGTTGTTCAACACCTCGTCGCCTACAGCGCGCACATCCGCGATTGGGATGATACCTTCGCGCTTGGTGCCAATCGAGACCAGAATACCACTGTCTTCAACCTTCATGACCACGCCTTCACGCACCTCGCCGCGCTGCGGACGCGCATAGTCGTAGTCGTCGAGCATCTGCGTCCAATCGAAATCTTCTGTTTCCTGGACGGCACTGTCGGGTACTGCTTTCATGCAGTGACCTCCAAACCATATGGGATCAGCCATTGCCCGCCTGTATGCAATGGCGCCAATAACGCGGCCTTCGTCGAGGCGGAGGGCGCGTTTGGGCATACACGAGCATTGTCGCGCATCTTGCGCGACATACGATGCCACACGCTGGCGTTGTCCTGGACGGCGCCCACGAAGGCTCCGCTCCGGCTTGCTCCTGAATGCCCGGTCGTTCCGGTCGAGGTATGGGAGGTGAGCCTGTGCGGATTGTTCATTTACGAGAAGCGAAGTATACACGGCGGCGGCAAGCCTGTCAAGTTTGCGTACTGCATCAGGTTGCTCTATACTGCCTTGCGCTGACGTTCTCTTGACTCGAAATTATGTCGTGAGCGTTCTCTTTCTCTTTGTCGACGGTGTCGGGCTGGCGCCGGTCGGGCCTGATAATCCGCTTTCGGATGCGCCAATGCCTGCAATCCATGCTGTGCTCAATGGCGCATTGACGATTGAGCGCGCAGGCGCCGCTTCACGCGCCTTATTGCGCCCGCTCGACGCAACAATGGGTGTGGCGGGGCTGCCGCAGAGCGGCACCGGTCAGACGGCGTTGCTGACCGGAATCAATGCGGCAGCGATCCATGGGCGTCATCAACCGCATTTCCCGCCTGTGGCATTGCGGTCGCTGCTCGTGGAGCGCAGCATCTTTCGCCGACTCACCGAAGCAGGCAGGCGTGTGGCATTCGCCAATGCGTTTGGGATGCGGTACTGGGAAGCGCTGGCAGCGCGAAGGCTTCGCCGCTCCGCCAGCGTTATCGCTGCCGAAGGTGCGGGCGTGCGTTTTCGCAGCGACCACGACCTGCGCGCCGGCAGCGCGCTGACGTGGGATATTACCGGCGAGACGATCCGCGCCGGCGGCGGCGACGCGCCCGTTGTTGCAGCGCGCGCCGCCGGTGCGCGCCTGGCGCGCCTGGCTGCCCAATACGATTTTGTGTTCTTTGAGACATTCCTGACCGATCTCGCAGGTCACGGGCGGCTGGCGCATCTCGCGGCGCCGGATCGACCGCCGCTCGCGATTGTGGAACAGGTCCATATGGCGATGGAACGGGTCGATGGCATGATCACCGGAGCGCTGGACGCGATGCGTCCCGGAGATACACTCGTGCTCGCCAGCGATCACGGCAATATCGAAAGCCTGTCGTCATCGTCGCATACGCGCAATCCTGTGCCGCTGCTGGTCGTTGGACCTGCTGCATCGTGGTTTGCGCATCTTGTCAGTATTGTTGAGGTTGCTGACGCCGTTGTTGCTGCGGCACAGGAGTATGCTGCGTGAAACTGATCAAGCGGGTTGCGATTATCTTCAACCCTTATTCCGAGGAGTCGCTGCACATGTCCGGCGAGGTCGCCGGGTGGCTTGCCGGGCGTTCGATCCAGGTCTGGCGCGGTGTGTCGCACGAGGGGCGCGCACAGCACGCAGTCGATCATACAGACCTGGTGCTCGCTCTGGGCGGGGATGGCACGGTGTTGCGCGCCGCGCGCCTCGCCATCCCCAGCGGCGTACCGGTGCTGCCGGTCGCGCTAGGACGGCTCAATTTCATGGCGGAACTGGAACCGTCTACCCTCTACCAGGGGCTTGAGGAGATGCTGGCTGGCCGCTTCTGGCTCGATTCGCGCACGCTGGTCGAGGCGACGGTGCAGCGCGCCGATGGCATTACCGTCTCACCGATCCTGGCGCTCAATGAAATTATTGTTGCACGTGGCGACATCAATCGCACGGTGCTTGTCGATGTCGAGATCTACGACGCGCGCCTGACGACCTATCATGCCGACGGGGTGATCGTTGCCAGCGCCACCGGATCGACGGCATATGCGCTGGCGGCTGGCGGTCCCATTATCGATCCGCGCTCGACCGCTCTGGTGCTTGTGCCAGTTGCTGCGCACCTGACGAATGTTCCGTCGCTGGTTTTGCACGAGGACGCCGTGGTGACTCTGACGTTGCAGAGCCGTCATCCGGCGGGTTTTTCCGCTGACGGGCACGATCACATCGCCCTGCACGAAGGAGATCGTGTCATTGTCCGACGCTCTCAGCGTTGTTGCACCTTTGCGCGCGTCTATCCGCAAAGCACCTTCTATGCGCGCATGATGCAGCGCCTGCGGCGAGAGTGATGCCAGGCGAAAGGTGGAACCGCCCCGTTCGGCGTCTCGCCCGCGTATGAGGCGCATCGTCGCGTGTGGGGCGCCGCGACGGGTCGCCCGTCCCGTCCGCCGATGCGTGTGCCAGCATCATCTCCCCTGCTGGAGTTCGCAAGTATATGGCATATTTGCGAACTTGACGGTTTTTGCGCATGAGAACGCGGTATAGAAAGAGCGACCCTCTTCAGGCGGATCCGGCGCGGAGGAACGACGAGATGGCGCTTCCCCACGCCACATTCTTGCCGTTAAGCGGGCACAGTTACGCGCGCCATAGAGTGCAGCAACAAGTTGCAGGTTGTGCATCGCGCGCCCGTGCTGATTGCATCGAAGGCGCGTCGTGCATTGCAGGTTGCAGATCGTGGGGTGACAATGTTGCAGATCGCAGGGCGCCAATGAAAGGCGGACAGTTCTCAGTTCTCAGTTCTCAGTTCTCGTAACCCCCTACTCTGCAAACCTCACTGTTCCAAACGCCGCCTTACCTTCAAACCGCCGCACATACTGGACAACCTCAACTGGCGCCAGCAGGGTTGCCTGATCGCCAGCCTGGAGGCGCAGGTCGAGATCGGGGAGCAGGATGGATCGACCATCACGCCTTAATTCGAGCACAATGGTGGCATAGCGCTCACGCAGATCGTCGACGCGCCTGGTGATAAAAGGATGCCCGGCGGATAGATGGATGTCATTCGTTGCAAAAATCTGCCCCCCAACGAAAATCGCCTGACTGATGTTTCCAAGCAGCGCCGCCGCCGCCATAGTCGGCGCCGCCAGCGCTGAGGTGCTGTACGTTGTGTGAATGCCAAACATCTCCGCCAGCCGTTCTGCCAATGCGTCGCTGAATGTGCGGAGCACAATGTGCACATCCGGTCGGTGACGCCGCGCAGCCAGCGCGATCTGGAGGTTCTGCAGGTCATCGGAGGTCAATGCCGCGACGGAGTAGGCTTCATCGAGACCAGCCCGACGCAGCGTCTCGAGATTGCGCGCATCGCCGACAACATCGACAACCCCGTCGAGTTGCCTGATCTGCTGAACGAACTCCGGGCGATCATTGTTTCCCAAGCGCACGACAACGATCCGCGGGCGCGGACTAAGGCTGTGCAACTGTTTGACGACCCGAAACCCGATCTTCCCCAGACCACACACAATGACCGTATGATACCGCTCGGTCGGTCGCACCGGTCGTTCGGCTTTGAGAAACGCCACCTTGCTCGACAGAATGTTGCGTTGGCGCATATCTTCGATACGTTCGAGCGTTCCGATCACGGTCACACGATCACCGGCGCTCAACTGACTGAGCGCCTGGTAGTGCAGGCGCCGTCCTTCCTGACTGACGTGGTGCAGGACGCGCACATACGTCATCTCCTCGATCGCGCGCACAAACCCGGAAATCTGGCTGTCCTTTTGGACGACGATCTGCGCAACCCCCAACTGGATATTCCCAACCATCAAGGCGTAGTCGATTTCGCGGCTGACCGCTGCCGCAGCGCAGGTTGGCGCCGCGATCGCCGAGGCGCTGAAAGCGCTGTTGGGTCCAAGCGCGCGTTCCAGGTTGCGATCCAGTTCCTCATTGAACACCCGCAGCACCAGACGCACATCCGGGCGCACGGTGCGCGCTCCGAGCGCAATTTCGACATTCAGCAGATCGTCGTTGATGGCAGCGACAACTGCGCGCGCATGCAGAATGCCCGCCTGCCGCAGGATGATCGCTTCACGTGCATCTCCCAGGACAACCGGTACGCCAAGGTTCAGCACGCGCTGCACAAATTCGCTGCTCCAGTCGCGTTCGACGACGACCGTTTCGTATCCGGCGGTGTGCAACAGTGTGACGATCCGCAGCCCGACGCGCCCAAGCCCGCAGACGATGATATGGTCGCGGTATGTCGAAGCCAGCGCCACCTGCCAGGCTTCACGGCGGCTCCCCTTGTCAAGCAGCAGGCGTCCGAAGTTCAAGACGCTCTGGAAGATCAGCGCCAGACCAAGAAGCGGCGTCAGGAAAAAGATGAGCTCACCGGGCAGATGACCGCGCGGAAATGCCATACTGCTCTGCAATGTCATTAATGTGAGGGTTTCGTAGAGCGCTGCGGTCAGCCCGCGTGGACGCGGGGATTCGGGCGTTTCGGGGTAGAAGAAAGCGAGATAGGTCAAGGTGATGCTCGCAAGAAGAGCAAATGCAATCAGCACCAGCCACGACTCTCGGAGGAGCAGTTGAAAATCATACAGGTTGGCGCGCGCCAGACGACTGATCTGACGCAAACGTCTGGCGCGCGTCGCCTGAGAAGATGGACTCATTCCTGCGACTCGAGCAGTTTTCTGAGCAATGCTTCGTCCTGCGCTGAACGGGGTGCCGGACGTTCGGACAATAATTGCTGGAGCAGCGCCTGATTACTCATTTGTGCAATTCTTGCGGCGCCGGTTGCCAGGGCGCGCCTGCCAGCCGGCAGCATTCCCAGACTTGCTCCAACGCCTATGAATAGTATACCAAATGACACCCACAACCAGGCAACATCCGCAGCATCATTGGTGCGCGGCAGGCGGCGCGGCGCTTCGACCGGAACCTCTGCGACCGCCGGTTCGGCGGCTTTGACTTCAGGTACGGGCAATGCTACGCGCAGGTGTCGGATAACCGGCGTTTCCGGTTCGACGATGACGGTTGCTGGCACATCGACAATTGTACCCTGACCTGGCGCTGGCGCAACATTTACCAGATAGGTCCCCGGCGACACCCAGATACCGTAGTTGCCGTTCTGATCGGTTATCACAACATTATCGCCAACCCGGACCGGCATGCCAGGAACCGGCGCACTGCTTACAACATCGATCACGGTGCCGCCGATATGACCGGGGATCGCTGATCGGTCGGTCGTCGCCCCTCCATCGCTGCTCTGCGTAAATTCCAGCGCTGGTCGCGGAGAAGGGGCTGGAACTGGATCTTGCTGCGCAAGCGCTGCACCTGGCAGCACGGCGCCAAGCCCGACCATCAGTAGCAGCGCGCCGCAGATCAGGAATGATGCGGAAAGATGTTGATGACGCATGGCTTTGTCCTTCTCACGTTTGTTTCACTGGGGTACAACGTCTCTACGGGCAACCTGTCCCCTTCCCGCCTCGCCCCTCCGCCTCTCACCTGTCAACGGGTTCGGGCAACCGGCGCGGCGGCAACGCCATCGGTGCATCAGGCGCGTCGGATGGCGTTCCTGGATTAGCGCCGTTGCTGAATGCCGCCCCTGCGACAATGAAACCAGTAATCTGAGCGCGGTTGTTGGTTTCGTTGCTCTCAACCACCGCGCCTGTCGGCACTGGCGGGTTGTAACTATCGACGTACACGTACAGGTTATTCGTGCCGCTGGCGAAGGAGCCGGGCCAGACTGATTGCGGTCCGGCGAACTGACCAGGTGCTGACGTCAGGGTAATGCTCTGTCCCGGCGCCAGGGACTGGTTGACGTACCAGGCAATGCCGTAGCACGGCGAAATGCCGCAGGCGTCGTTCCAGCGCACATTCGGCGTGGTTGGCGGCGTCGATGGGTTGATGTAGAGATCGACCCAGAACCCGATCGTTGTGGGTGAGCCGCCGACGTTCTTCACCTTCACCGTGATCAGCACCGGTTCTCCCGCCGTGTAACTGGTCTTGGACGGTGTGATAGTGAATTCCTCAACCACAAGGTCTGGCGGCGTTACCGGTACCATAACCAGTGGTAGGAAGACGCGCGTTTGCGTGCGGTACCCGGCATCCAGCGCCGTCAGCGACTGCCCGGCGCCCAATGTGCCAGTGGCAACCGGGGCATCGCTGTCGATTGTCGGATCGCTGCCGACGCGCGGTGTGATCTCGAAGTATCCCGCCGGTTTGGTGAATGTTAGCACGAATGTGCCCGGCGGCAGGTTGGCGAACGTGTAGGCGCCGCTGGCGTTGGTGGTCGTGCTGAGCGTGAGCGATGCTGTCAGACCGGTTGGCGTCAGCGTCAGGGTGACCTGCACCCCTGGTATGCGCTGTGTCTCGCCTGGGTTGCGAATATCGTCGAAGTTCTCATCGATCCAGGCGATGCCGGAGATCGATCCGCTGCCGACAAGTCCGGCGTCGACCGTCGTCGAGATCTGGTTGCTCGCCAGTGTGAACGATGCTGTGCGCCCGGTGCTCTGCGCATCGTTGTCGTTATCGACGCTCAACGACCCGGCGCCGTTGTTGACTGTCTGGAAGCCGGTCGGCACGACAAACTCGACCACATACGATCCCGGCGTTACGTTCTCGAAGCCGTAGAACCCGACATCGCCACTTGCCAGCGTCGTGGTTGTGGAGATGACCGTATCGGTTGCAGCGTCGCGCAGTCGGACGGTAATGCCCGGCAGACCGGCATCGACACCGGCTTCGTAGGTTCCGTTGCCGTTCACATCGAGCCAGACGCGGTCTCCGACCGATGCGGTGCGGTACAACCCGAAGTTCTGCCCGGTCGCCGGCAGCGTTCCGCTCAACGTCCCGGCAGTCGAAAGCAGGTAGCCGAGCGGTCGCGCGGTGACGCTGATCTGGTAATTGCCCGCCGGCAACTGGTTGAACGTAAAGTTGGGCGAACCTGCGCCACTCGTCACCGTGTACACGACTGTGGGATTGGTCGAGTTGATCGATGTGGTCACGGTCAATGTCAGGGTGACGCCTGACAGTCCGGTTTCACCCGCATCGAATGTTCCATCCGCGTCGATGTCTTCCCACGCTGTGCCGCTCAGCGACAGATTGCCGACTGCGCCAGCATCGACATAGGTGACCGTCTCGTTCGATCCGACGCTGAAGCGGTCGGTGTATCCATTGGTTGTATTCGCGTCGCTGTTGTTGTCCGTTGTGATGGGTGCGCCCTGGGTTGTGAAGACGTACCCGGTCGGCAGTTCGAAGCGGACGCGGTAGAGCGTGCCGGTTGTCAGCACATCGGTGGGCGTGATGTTCGTGAACTGGTAGATGCCGTTATCACCGGTCGTGAATGTGCCGATCAATGCTTCATTGCCGTTGACCGTCGCATCGGGATCGAGATGGAGCGTCACGGTGATGCCTGCCATTGTCG
>Ga0308410_1001542_pt1 | contig 13307 bp, 12 predicted proteins | sample HotsprOSTMatCore_FD_203467 | JGI IMG/M metagenome (GOLD analysis project Ga0308410, IMG submission 203467) | Hot spring phototrophic mat microbial communities from Octopus Spring, Yellowstone National Park, Wyoming, United States -... | ecosystem: Environmental > Aquatic > Thermal springs > Hot... | reverse complement strand
AGTATGTCGTCAAGGTTGTAAAGGTTTATGAAGACTATCGCATTGAGTTTGAGAACATTGTTGTGGTGATTACTCCCCGAAAGGGTGAACCAAAACCTGATCCTAAACCTGAACCTAAACCCGAACCAAAACCTGATCCTAAACCTGAACCTAAACCCGAACCTAAACCTGAACCCGACACTAAGCCTAAACCCGATCAGGGTGAACCTAATGAGAGTTGGAATGCGTACAAGTCTGTGGTGAAGATCGAAACCGGAGTCTCGATGTGCTCTGCAACTGCGATTTCTCAGTTGGGTGAAGATGTGACCCTAGTTACTGCTGCACATTGTGTAAGCAGGATTGGTCAGAAGATTAGAGTAACACCGCGCAATAACCCTGCTTTTGACGCTTACGTGGTGGCTATCGATCGTGATGCTGACCTGTCGGTCTTGCGGGGAAAAAGTAAGGCGAAACTGAATACTGTGGGTTTGGCCAAGGCTATCGTAGGTGAAAAGGTATGGCATTGCGGATTTGGTATCGACAAACCTGGGAACATTGAAAGGGGACACGTGGTTCAACTAGGACGTAAGCAAAACGTGTACTATCTAAACGTATCGTCTGGTGATTCAGGTGGTGGTATCTTCAACTACAAAGGTGAATGGTTGGGTGCAGTGTGTTGTACAATGAGCAGAGGTATGCCTGCAAACGTTTGGGCTGGGAATGTAGATTCACTAAGACCTTTATTGCAGACACAAGACACTACATGCCTTCGTTGCAAAAAGAGACTGGAGTTGCAGAAAAAGGTAATTGTGTATCTGGCTTCAAAGCATATTACACTGCGGACTATTGAGGGGGATGTTATTACTAACTATGAAGCTGCTGCGGATTTTATCTACTTCACTATCCCCGAGGGGTTGCTTGACGAGATGGCAGCATACTCACTGGATGATCCGCGCAAGATTGAGGAATGTGTGATACTTTTGCTTGATATTTTGGGACTAGGTTTATGAACCTTGACATAGCTAGGCTAGTTAGGTATTTCTCTCACAACCTTGCAAACAGGATAGGAACCGTAGTATCTGAGGAGTCTCCACAAAGAGATGTACATGGTAGGTATATCTACTCAGCACTAGTTGTTTCTGGATCGAAAGAGATAAGGGTTGTCGCATACACTAGGACCAAGGAGTTTTATAATATAGAAACCGATGATCCAACAATAACCCAGAACAAAGGTAGGGGATACGTAATTCTAGGTGTTGATAGTCTAGAGATCAAACCACTAACGTTTGAAACCTTCATGTCTAGTGTTGATCTTCTTGTTGTCTTCCTTACTCCATCGATGGGTTTATGGGACACTCCAAACTATACTATTGGTGAGGCAATTGCACGTAGTGTATATGATTGCTTTGATCCACCTGTTTACTTTGCCTCGATTTCTGAGGAACCCTTGCAAGAGCAATCGTCAGACTGGAATTATCAGGTTTACAGGGTAAGTTTAGACTTCGGTATTGAGAACGTGTATCCATCCAAAGGGAGGCTATATCCATGAACAAGATCATGCTTATTCTGTCTTTGGTGAAAGCTTTGTCTAGCGGTCAATTGTCTAAGGAGTTTATTGAGCTTCTGCATTCTCCATTGGTGGACATGATCGTCAGGGCCACACCTAACACAATTGATGAGAAGGTGGTCAATATCTTGCGGTTGCTTTTCCCCAAGGGTGATAAGGTTGACGACAAGGTGGCATAATGTAAACGGAGATAAACCATGTTTGAATTACGTTCCTCAACCTTAGATTTTTCCCTTAGTGGTAGTACGTCATTCCAGTTGTCTGGATTCACTACCGCGAATGGGTCTTTTTCTCGGAACAAGGCTGCAAGGATTACCAAGACGAATACACCACAAAATAGTGATCCATTCGCCTTTACCAAGCTTTACGCTCACAGGGTTTCTGGTAGCTTGAATCTCACTATCGATCTTAGCAGCATTAGCGTATTGCCTGGCTATAACACTACAAACCTTACCCCAAAGGGGTTCTTTGTTTTTGCGGAGTATGATACTGGTGCTAGTAATGGTGTGATAGTTTTACGAAGGGCAACAACAGACGGGTACACTGGATGTTACAACCTAGACACCAACGTTTACAAGCTAGGACTAAATTATCCACCATTGTTGCTCTTGGGTGAAGTTGGTACTGCACCTACAACTGACAATAGGTTGTTGAACATTCAGACTACATCGGGTAACGAACCTAGAGAGACATATGTTATAATCTGGGGTGACTAACACATGGCCGCTGGCTTGCTAACACATAGTTCGTCTTTTTACTCCGGTGTAGGAGGTAGGGTTTTCATCAATGGAGCAATCGCAGCCTTTATAAAAGAGTGGTCTTTGGAAGTAAGTACAGAGATATATGGTGCACCTACGTTTGAGTCACCGGTTGCTTATGGTTTAGCTTGGGATGTCAAAAGGTTTATAGGCCTTAGTGAAGCCAAGGTTGAGCTATCGGGATATGCGTTAGCTGGTGCTACGTTGGAATTGTCTCTTGGTACTATGGTGTCACTAGTATTGTACATAAACGCGGACGCTAATCTTGGTATAGCGATTAGTAGGGCAGTAGTACAAAACATAAGTTACTCTCAAGACGCGACGGGAACATCACCCGTGGAGCTGAAACTGTCACTGGAAGTTGATGGACCTGTGGCATTACCAGAGGGCTGACAATGGCTATTGAAGCTAATACGCATTTGCTACCACCACATAGTCTCCCATTCTTCTCGGGGTTTGGTGGACGTGTTCAAGCCGCACCTTTCACTGGTGCTTCGGCTTTGCTTGATTTACCACCACCTGAAATCATTGGACTAACCTTAGCTTGGGTCAAGGCTTGGAATTTTGAATCTAGTGTTGAAGTTTTTGGTGCAGATACGTTTGAGAACCCACCAAACGCTAGAGGGATTCCCTTCAAGCGTAAGGACCTTCTTGGTTTAGCGTCGGGTAAGGTTGACCTTGAGGGATTTTCTCTAGCCAACAACGCAATCCAGTATGCCAGCATTTATATACTCGAGCTAATCATGGGTAGAGTTGCTCCTGGTGCTTTCAGGAAAATACGAGTCTATGGCCTATGCTCTTCAGTCTCACGTAGTGCTAGTGCTGATGGGAATTCCCCTGTAGAATTCAAGGCAAGTTTTGAGTTTGCATCACCACCTGTGTTTGTGGTTGAGAACGAGACATAATTGGGAGGCATTGCTATGCAAGTTGATTGGAAGTCTAAGATTGATGAGATTGACGCTAACAGACTTGATCTAGTCCTAGGTAACTATGGTGAGCTTCCCAGTTTTAGATTGAATGGTAAGGACTACAAATTCAAGTGGCCTGATCAAAAGGTGAAGTCTCTGCTTATTAGGGATTACCTTAGTGATTGGGCCAAGGTTGTTGAAGAGATTCCCGACGGGAAAGTAAAGCGAGAGTTGATCAAGCAGATGAGCAAGGAGGTGCGTGCAGTAGGTATCACGCAATTGATGGAGTATTTCGGTTCGGGTGAGCAGGCTATTGTGAATTACATGTATCATTGCTCTACAGGAGATAACAAGCTAACAAAGGAAGAGATACTAGGGCACATCATTAGTGACACAAAGGATGAAGTAACGGGAATGGGTTTTTCTGAGTTTACATCCCTCCATGTTGCAAGGATGCTAGTGGTGTACGTCCAGGGAAAAGGAAAGGAGGTAGCGCTAGACTTCTTGCGAAGTTTACGCGGGACACAGAAAAAAGACTTCGCCACTGCGGTAAATACGCTTCTCTCCTAAAGAGCAATTCATCTCCTGAAGGTTATGATGTAGTCGCTAAGCTTGCTATGAAAGACCTTCCCCTAGAGCAAGCTAGGGAGTTTGTCAGGTTTTTGAAGCAGAAAAAGATTGAAGAGTTATACAGCTACATTGTATCCCCGCAATTCGATTCATTTCTAAGTATATTGAGGGAACCACACTACGTTCCTATTGAGACTTTTGCTAATCTCACCGACTGGCAAATAGTATTTCTGTATATTATACCCACAGTTGAGCGGTCGGTTAGAGAGATAGAACGGTTGTCCGAGTTGGATAGGAGATAGCATGCCTGTAGCGATATTAGGTGCTCTCGGTAAGCTTGCACTAAAAGGTGCACAGAAGGCTGCACTTGGTGCTGGCAAGCTAGCGATGCGTGGTGCACGCAAGGCGGGTTCTCTTGCACTGAGGGGTGCAAAGCGTCTAGGCAAGAGTGCAATAAAGAGAGTAAATAGGGGAATAACCAAGGCGGTCAAAAAGCAGTCGGGAAAGGAAGGTGCTCAGGAAAAACCTACACAAGGGCAAAAAGGTGGAAACCCCTGCAAGGTTATGAACGAATGCATGGAGGGGTTGAACAAGGTTGTTACACCTTTACAGTCGAACGCCAAGAATCTGATCAACGCCTTTCAGTCAACAAACCAAAACACCATTCAACTTTCAAAGTTCAAGCAGCAGCTAGTCCAAAAACTAAAGTCGCTCAAAGGTTCTGTTATAAAGTTTCTCAACCCTATCAACCTTTTATCCGCGGCCATCAAGGTGTCCATAAAGCTGCTTTACAAGATAGCTAGCGCAGTTGTGAAACTTTCACTTAGCATACTAAAATACACTGCTAAGTTTGCTGGCAAGGTAATAGGCTCCATATACCCTCTCGCTTCCGCATTTGTTGGTCTTGGTTCCCAGATGATGGGTTTGGTGCAAAAGGTTAGCAGTATAGGACAGACAATTTTAGATACATTCACGGGAATTCCAGGTAAGTTGGAGTCAATGTTCGGTGGAATTACTTCACTCATCAAGTCTTATTCCCCTGCTCAAGCCAAGCAGATAGAGATTGCATTCGGCCAACTGAGAGCAACGATGGGTAGGGTTCTTGTCCCCTTGGCTCCAATGATCAAGAATATAGTACTAAACATCGCAAAGCTGATCAAAGATGGTGCAAGCAAGATCGACATAAAGAAGGTTTTCAAGTGGATTGTGTTTTTCATGTTCCTCACTGTAGGTGTAATCATAGCTGGGGTGAAACTAGTAATCAAGATCGTAGAAAAGGTTCGTGGTTTTATAGAAACTATTCGCAACGCTTTCCAAAGCGGTGGACAGGGTATAGTCTCCTTTTTGATGACAATGCAAGAGAAGATTCTCGGACTAGTCGCGGCATTCTGGGGATGGATTCTGAATCTAATATCAACCTGGTTACCTAAGATTTTAGGGTTTTTGGGTGAAGTTATACCAGCAATCATTCAGTCGTTGTTCCCAATGGTTAGACAGGCTATTGAGATATTAGGACCCTTGGTGAAACAGGCTCTGGACATAATAGTACAGGCATTGGGTTGGCTATTGAGGCAACTACCATCGTGGTTAGCAATGCTCTGGCAACAGATAATCCAATTTGTGTCCTATCTGATAACCCAACTACCCGACTGGTTGATGCAACTAGGGGAGTATGTCGTTCAACTGATAGCTGATCTTGCTATAGGTATAGGTACAGCTATATTGGAGTATTTACCCAAATTGTGGGATGAACTGTTGAATCTATTGGAGAGTCTGTGGGTCTTCCTAAAGAAGTCTGTCACCAATTTCATATACGGAATTCCCAGGATGTTCTCTAATCTTGGGACTATGATATGGAATGGACTGAAGAACAAGTTACCAAATTGGGCTAAAAGGCTCTTGGGCATATCTAGCTCACCAGAGGAATCTGCACCAGTAGAGCAACCGCAGCAACAACAAAAAACCACCCAAGGTACGGGTTCCAAGCAAGGTGGTGATGCAAAGCAAGGAGGTGGAGGAGGAGGTTTGCTAGATAAGCTAGGTACTCCCGAGGGAATGATGCAAGGAATTGCAAACTTTTTCAACGACCTAGGCCTAGAGGACGTGGGTGCAGTCTTTGGTGACATGTCAAACATGTTTCAAAAGCTTTTTGAAGAACCAGGGGATACTAGTGACCTTAGTTTTGAGGCTAAGGAGGGTACTACGACTAGTATAGAGGATATAGGTAAAAAGGCAAGAGAGGCTGCTCTCACTGTAAATGAAGACCCACAGAAGAGGACAGCGGAAGCGACTGAGCAAACATCGCAGAATACTAGTGCGATACAACAAGGTTTACAGGCTCTCGCTGGTGCACTAGCAGGTAGCGGTCTCAACCAACTTGCCCAACAGGCTGATGCTAATGCTAAGGCCATCCAGGCTTTGAATAAGACAAACAAAGAGGGTGTAGATAATAGTAAGCAAGAACAGATAGTTATAGTGAAAGGTATTGAGGCTATGATCCAACATCAAGCTATAACCAATGAGTTGCTGATGAGAATGGCTAATAGTCAACAGCAAGCGGTGGAGATTGAGCGATCAAAGACCTACAGCTTCGGGAGTCTGAATAATAGAGGCAAATAGACGGGGTATATAGTATGGACGTTTACAGGTATCAAGATATACAGAGTTTCTGGTTTACAAAGTGGCAAGAGTCTTTAGAGGATAGCTATTCTCTTAGTGTAGGTAACACCACGGCTAGTGCAACACTTGCAGGGTACATAAATTCAGAGGATTTGGCTTTAGCAATCGCGGCTATACTGGGTTATAGTGTATGCATGCAAACTGGTGGTCGTAGGCAATTAGTCCGAGTTGCCCCCGCGTGTCACCCAAGGATCAGAAACCTTTATGCATCCTCAGTGAGAATATCACCCTATGCTCTCATGTCAGCGAGTAGGGATCACTGGGGAAACAACAACGGTACGTCAATGCCTTTGTCACCTATAAAGGAAGTGTCTCCCACGTTTTTCAGTCGATTCATGGACCCTCTTGCTCTTGGGGAGAGTTATAACATAATACCTGTTACAAGTATCTACAAAAAGCTAAAGGTAGAGATAGACTTTAGTGAATTTGTTGGGGTGGTGTTCGCGTCAAACGATCAACCTGAGTTTCCAACTGAGTTTTACAATAGAGAGTATAGAAGGTACACACAGGTTACATTCGACTACAATCTTGAGATACTTCAGATGGACAATGCATCTAACCTTGTTTTCGATGCAGGGCCTGCTAAGGATCAAGCGTTTCCTACACCAGTAGGGATAATGTTACCACAGGCCAAACTGAATGTAAAATGGATGTGGGTTCCACATGAGTTTATATGCGATGATCCATTGAGATATGGTAAGATAGTTTACAACAGAAAGATACAGGAAAAACTTGGCCATGTCAACGAAGATGAATTCATGGGTTTTGCACCTGGAACACTACTTTTCACTGCGTTCAAGACTGAACCTATAGTTATACCTGTATCTGACTCGGACACCAATTCAATTGTCATGAAGCTAGCTTGGAATATAGACTTTGAATTCTCATACCTAAACACAGAGGCTAATGCACGCCATCCCTATGCGGAGGAGTGGATGCTAAGAGGTCACAATACATTCCCCTACAGGGGTGACGGAAAATTTTACCCAGCGTCCATCAGAAAAGAGGATGCAGCTATACCTGGAAATCACTTGTATAAAGCCACTAAGTTTTCAGAGTTATTCAAGACAGATAGAGAAGATGTAGGCTCGTAGGGTATTGCAATGCAAAAGGCAACTAGAAATACTTTTACCCAAAAGGGGGCAGAAGTCCAGAAGATCGACCAAGGTGGCATTTGGGCGTATATTGACTCCTCGTATGAGAACCCAAATTTTGACGATGCTTGTAACGATTTTGATAGAAGGGACGGGGATGATACAATCATATCGGTTGCAAGGTGGGTATATAAATGCAAGAGACTGCTTAGGAAAAGTAAGCACGTAATTGTAAGCATCGACAATGGTGAGATTCTAGAACCGTGTTACTTTGTTGAACCATCATCTGAAGTTAGGTTACCTAATGAAACACTAGTATGGTTGGAACCATTACCACAGTTGAACGGTTACCTGCTCATTCCTGGTGGTTTATCTCAGTGTGGTGGTTATGGTTCAGGTTACCTTGGTAGTGGTTCTGGTTATTCAGGCCCAGGTTCTATTAGGGATTGCTATGATCTATTGAGATGCTTATGTGTGAGAAAGGATATTCATGGAAGAGTTATAGGTGTATTTGCAAAGAGAAGGAACGGGACTATTTGGGAGATTCCGGAATGTTATTTAGGAAGTGGAAGCGGTTTTTGGGGAAGCGGAGGCGGTATTAGTGGAGGAGGTGGAGGCATAGGTGGTGGAGGAGGTGGTCCAGGAGGTGGTGGTGGAGGTCCTGGAGGTGGAGGCGGACCAGGCGGTGGTGGACCAGGTGGAGGAGGTGGAGGAGGATCAGGTAGTGGTGGAGATAATGGAGGAGGTGGGGGAGGACCAGGAGGAGGTGGAGGAGGTAACAATCAGCCTTGTTGTCCACCTAATGGATCAGAATACTATATTGAATACGACATTACAATAAATGGTCGTAGATACGATTTTGTTACCCCTTACCAACCTTGGTTTCAAGGTACTTATGATGTTGATGTAGTTATTGATAATCACCCTGAATGTCAACCAGACCCCTTGATAATAAGATTCTACTTAGAGTGCAATAACAATAACCTATCAGTGGTTGAACTAGAGGCAAGCTGTTTAGATAATACAATTGCTACCTTGCGTTATCCTGACGATCTAGACGTTACAGTATCTGGTTGTCCAGGTTTACCAACCTTCAATGTTACCATAAAACCTGATCGTCCCCTATCAGGTAGTTTTTCGGTTATACCTTCACCTAACCAACCTGGCGGAGGTGGAGGAGGCAATAATCAACTATGCTGTCCACAAAATGGTGTTGATTATGTGCTGGAGTATTATATCACATTGTTTGGTAATTCACTGTCTGGAGTATCCCATTCTAGGGCTTGGACATCAAACGGAATACGATGGAGAATAGGATTACCTGACACGTGTATTATGCATATTGATGTTACTTGCATCAACGGAGATGTGGAATTTGTATTCTTTGGTGCATGCCCAACTATGTCTTGTATATTATATGGTAACGATTTTGAATACACAAGGACGGGTTGTCCAGACAATCCAACAATCAATGTCGCTGTAAAACCTGGAAAACCATGTTTATCTGGTTGGTTTGTAATTAGACCTGCATCATCTACTGGTGGAAATACAGGTGGTGGTAACACAGGAGGGGGTAGCACAGGTGGTGGTTCTGGTGGATCAGGAGACTCAGGTGGTTCAGGTGGATCAGGTGGTTCAGGCGGTGATGGGGGAGCGGGTGGCAACATTGGAGGTGGAGATGGTGGTGAAGGTGGCGGAAATATAGGTGGAGGCATCGGAGGAGGTGGTGATAACGCTGGAGGTGAACATGGTAACGAGGGTAATTCAACTAGCGGGGGATCGACATACGGAGATTATAGTGAGATATATAATAACGACTTTATCATCACGGGGTTTTTCCCGCAAGCTAATAGTGAATACTGGCTTGAATACGACTTTACCTGGGGTAATAGGTATCTAGGTAGTACTCCACTTGCAAGATGGGTACAGGGTGAAGATGGGGTTTACATATTGTTCTCGGGAGAAATAGAAGAGGGTTTGACTTTCTCGGTTTGGTCTAGGTATAACAATGGGAGCTATAGCTTTTACGCATCCCTAATTAGGGGTTCAACGTCTTGCTCAGTTTCCACGGTTGATGTTGATTATGTGTCTGTTGGTGATCCAAGTAATCCAACGATATACTTTATAGTGAAAGCCAATCATCCGTGTATCTCTGGTATGTTTGTGCTTAGACCTTCGTGATTTGAGGTAGTTATGTTTGACCCTCTTGGGGATGCAATTGACCGGACAGGTGATCGTGAGTGGGCTAACAACCCCCAGGTAATGCAAGAGCATTATGATTCACTACTTCGTGTGATTGATCACGCCTATAACGAACCCTATGCGGGTCATGATTCCGATTTTGGTGTTCTCTATGTAGGTGGTGGAAAGTATTGGCCTGGTGTTGTTGTAGGTGTAAAATTACTTAGACATATTGGTTACAATGGACCAATAGAGATATGGCATGGCCACTACTCAGATAAGGAACCTATTCGGTATTCAGATGTGAGTGATTGTGACGTTAGGATTGTCAGCACGCTTGAGGTTGCAAAGACAACTAAACCACGTATCCTCAATGGTTGGGAGGCAAAGCTACACGCAATCCGGCATACACGTTTTCGCAGGATACTTTTCCTTGATGCAGACGCCTATTGCGTGCATGATCCTACACCTTACTTTCATCGCTTCCACGATTTTGCTTTTTGGGGAGAGGATGATAGAGATCATATCCGTTGGCCTAACGTAGTCTTATCTAGCAAGAAAAGGAATGTTGTAGGTGTACAAGGTGGGCAGTTATTTATCAACAGAGAAAAGGCGTGGCCACTAATCGTTACATCCGACTGGATTTGCCAGCATAGTGACTTCTATTTCCAACATATCTTTGGTGATCAGGATGCATGGAGACTTGTGCTTTCACTAACTGATCTACCTTACACCGTGATTGGATCAGCGATGTGGGAAAAACCCGCGTTTGTTTGTTCAATTGATAAACGTAAGTTTGTAGTACATCGTGTGGATTCAAAACTGTTTCGAGCTTGCGACTGGAATGCTAGGGTTTGCGCGGTTGACTTTGCACCACACCTACCTTTTGAAAGTTTTGTATGGAGTGAGTTTACCAAGTTAGCTGAGCATAAAACCGAAGAGTGCGAGAGTGCATTCCAAAACCTTTATCAACGTGGTGCTCATCGCGTTTTTGATTCACCATCTGATGACGATGACAAATACATTGAGCACATTGTTGACTTAGTATCCTCTCATAACCTGAAAAGGATTGTGGATTTAGGTTGTGGTAGTGGTCGTATCACTAGAGAGATTGCACGTAAAACAGGTGTTGAGGTTATAGGAGTTGACTGCGTGAGGGAGATACTACCTGAAAGCGGCCTACCTAACCTTAGATTCATTCATGCTAACGCTTTTGAGGTCGATTCCCTTCCCGAAGGCGATATACTCCTTGTGAAGGACGTTTTATCATACTGGCCATCTGTTCACATAAACAACTGGATACGCAAGATTCTAGAGAATCCCCGATGGAGATTTATTGTGATAACAAACAATCCCACACAGTTTCCATGTGAAACACCGTGGGGAAGGTATCACGGGGTGAATCCTGAATTGTATAACTTGCTATGTAAACCTGGCCACAAGAAAATTCGGTTAGGTAACAAGCTAGCTTTACTTTTGAAAACAGGGGCAAAAGCGGGATTTGGCTACTAGGAGTGTTCAATGCAAAAGGCAACCAGGAATGCTTTTACCCAAAAGGGTTTTGAGGTACAAAAGATAAACCAAAGTGGCATCTGGGCTTATGTGGAATCTTCATATCCAAACCCAGATTTTGATAGTGCTTGTGAAGGTTACGAAGTAAGTGATGGTGAAGGTAGAATTATATCAGTCGCCAAGTGGATATATAGGTGCAAGAGGTTACTTAGGAAAAACAATCATATAGCTGTGAGCATCGACAACGGGGAGGTCTTGGAACCATGCTATCTTATTGAACCATCGTCAGATAATAGATTGCAAGATAAGACACTAGTATGGTTGGAACCTTTACCCCAACTGAACGGTTATGTGATAATTCCAGGCGGAACATCCCAGTGCGGTGAGGGTTACGGTAGTGGCCTCTTGGACTGCGATAGTCTGCTAAATTGCCTATGTGTAACAAAGACTAGTTATGGTAACGTAACTGGTTTATTTATCAAAAAATATGACGGAAGGCTTGAAGAGGTAGAGGACTGCAATTATTACGTTTTGGGTGGATGTTGGTGGGTTATACAATACGTCGCCGATTTTCAATTTGAAATAAACGGTGAGCAATATAGCGGTACTCTTATGAGCTATCCAAGAGATGATATGCATTATTTTTTCTTTACTGCCTTAGAAAGCCCATCATTGGGACGATTGTCAGTATATATTCGTGGCCGTCACCATGAAAATGGGTTTAGTGGTTTTTCTATCTATTTATATAGTTATAGCTCAGATTTTTTTTGCACTTTGGGACTAGAGGATTTTGACATCTTGGCCGTAAATTGCCCTGGCTCACCTAGGAGATACGTTACAATACTTCCTGGTCGCTGTATTTCTGGTACAATTAGAATTAGACCATATGGCATAGTAACAGGTGGGGGTTATGCATATAGTCCATGCTGTCCTATTGACCGACCTTCACACTATAGGACACCTTATAAGATTCAGTACGACCTTACTATAAATGCCACTGGTGAACGGATAAGTGGCTACACTGCTAGAGGCTTATGGGGATATATCCAGCAAGATAATCTTATTTTTACTGGCCATTTCTCGGAAAGTGTAATACTAAGTGTTGGCTCATGTGAAAGACTTCTTGTTGAATTCGACGTGTACTGCAAAGACAATATGCTTTTTGCTGCGGTTACTATTCGTTGTCTTCTATTTTTATGGAACAGGTTCTATACAATGATGCATTTACAGCCAGGTTATGAAGATTGGGATTATTCGGTTGAAGGATGTCCAAGCAATCCTCCTACCTTCTACTTCACAGCAAGGCCTGGGCGTGATCTATCTGGATGGTTCAAACTTATGCCTGTTGATCCGAATGATCCTAATTGAGAGGGTTAGTATGTACAACAACATCTGGAACGGTCCACCTTTGAACTACGGAGACGCAAGTTTCTACCGTCATCCCTTCATTGTCTCTCAGTTCCAGAGTGCAATGCGGGAATTCCGCGAGAAGGTTCTCACCCAAGAGGAACCCCAAGACTTATGGGAACCTGGAACGAGGGGGATTGTTACCGCGGGTGGTGGAACGGGGTATTTTCCATCACTATATATACATCTAAAGCTATTGAGGATGCTAAACTGTCAGCTACCCATTGAGGTTTGGTATCTTGGACCTATGGAGATGGACCCCATAATGGAATCAATGCTACGTGAACCACCTATTAGTGCAACGGTTATTGATGCAAGAGAGGTTGAGAAAAAGTATCCAATGAGAATCCTCAACGGTTGGGAATTGAAGCCTTACGCAACCTATTACTCTTCTTTTGAGGAAGTTTTGTTCCTTGATGCAGACAACCTTGCTATAAGATCACCCTGTTATCTCTGGGAATATCCCGAGTATAGAGCCAAGGGTGCAATCTTTTGGCCTGACTATGAGCACTGGAAAGTAAAACCGGAAGTCTGGGAGATATTCGACCTACCTGATATAGCTAAAGTGTTTCACCAGGAACGCGCTTTTGAGAGTGGTCAGTATCTCATCAACAAGCATCTATGTCACCGTGAACTAAGATTCGCACTATGG
>Ga0308410_1001536_pt1 | contig 13337 bp, 9 predicted proteins | sample HotsprOSTMatCore_FD_203467 | JGI IMG/M metagenome (GOLD analysis project Ga0308410, IMG submission 203467) | Hot spring phototrophic mat microbial communities from Octopus Spring, Yellowstone National Park, Wyoming, United States -... | ecosystem: Environmental > Aquatic > Thermal springs > Hot... | reverse complement strand
CCGACCCGGGAACTCAAACTCCAAGCCGTCCGCATCGGCGATGTCGGCATCGCCGCGATTCCGAATGAGGTCTACGCCCTCACCGGATTGAAGATCAAAGCCCGGAGCCCACTACCACGCACCTTTACGATTGAACTCGCGAACGGGTCAGAGGGCTACAGCCCACCACCGGAACAGCATGTTCTCGGCGGATACACCACCTGGCCGGCAAGGACGGCCGGGCTGGAAATCGAGGCGGAACCGAAAATCGTTGCCACGATCCTGACACTGCTCGAAACGGTCTCCGGGGCCAAACAACGCGCGGAACCGGATGCGAAGCGGGATGCGTATGCGGCCCGGATCATGGCCGCGGAACCCCGCGCCTACTGGCGGCTCGGCGAGTTGGCGGGCAACACAGCCGCTGAGCTTCGCGGTGAACACCCTGGCCGTTACGAACCCGGCGTCGTCTTCGGCCTCGATGGCCCACGGCCCCTCTGGCAGGAGCAGTCCGCAATCAATCGGGCCGCGCAATTTGCCGGCGGCCGGATGCTTGCTGATCTCCCGAAACTCGGCGAACGCTACAGCATCGCATTCTGGGCCTGGCACGGCTTACCGGATGATGCCCCGGCCGCCCGGGCACCGCTTTTGACGTTACAGGCTGGCAACACCATCCGCGATTCCGTCGCGGTGCCTCAAAAAGTCCGCACCACACCTCGGGAGTGGATGCATTACGCTTACCTTCGAGATGGTGCTCGCTGGACCTTGTACCGCAACGGCCAGCGACTGACGGAAGGTGAAAGTAACCCCGCCAGAGAGTCCAGGTCCTGGAGGTTAGTCGTCGGTGGCTCTCCGGAAGCAGAACGGTTCGAAGGCAGAATGGCCGAAGTCGCAGTTTTCGACCGATTATTGACATCGGCCGAACTGGATCAATTCGCCAAGCCGTAGCATTTTTGCAAACAATTGCCGCTTCGGGTCACGGGCGGTCGGCGAATTCGCTCGGTTCAGCCGACCACCAGCGGCAGTTTGCGGCGGCCGATGCCTTCAACGCCTTGTTCGATCGGTTTGATTGCCGCTAGTTTGTGGGCGTTGGCTTTCTCCCAGTCAGCGATTTCCTGCATTAACGCATCGACAATGTCTTTTTCGTCGACGCGACGGACGATTTCGCCATTGCGGAAGATCATCCCCTTGCCGTTGCCCGCGGCGATGCCGATGTCTGCTTCTCTGGCTTCGCCGGGTCCGTTGACCACACAGCCGAGGACGCTGATTTTCACGGGCAAACGGCGACCTTCGAGCCGTTTTTCAAGTTCTGCCACGATGGCTTCGAGATCGATGGCCAATCGGCCGCAGGTGGGGCAGGCAATCAGTTCCGGGCGGCGGACTCGCCGTTGCGTCGCTTGCAAAATGTCAAAAGCAGCCGCAATTTCCGGCACCGGGTCGCCCAGCAGCGAAACTCGGATGGTATCGCCGATGCCGTCGAGTAAGATCGGGGCGAGGCCTGCTGCGGATTTTGTCACGGCATAGGGCGGTTTGCCCGCCTCGGTTATGCCAATATGCGTTGGATAATCCGCCAGTCGAGCAAACAGTCGATACGACTCGACCGCCACCAGCACGTCTGACGATTTCAGCGAAACAACAATCTGATCGTATCCTTCTGACTCGGCAATCTCAATTGATCGCAACGCCGATTCGACAATTGCTGGCGGGCAAGGAAACCCATATTTTTCAATTAACTCTTTTTCCAGCGAGCCGGCGTTCACACCGATGCGCATCGGAATGCCACGATCTTTCGCCTTGCGGACAACCTGGCGGAACCGTTCATAACCGCCGATGTTTCCGGGGTTGATCCGGATTTTGTCGATCGGGTGATCCAACGCCGCCAGGGCCATCTTGTAATCAAAGTGAATATCGCAGATCAGCGGAATTTTGATCTGTTTTCGAATCGCCGACAAGGCTTCGGCATCTTCCGGTTTCGGCACCGTCACCCGCACCAGTTCGCAGCCAGCTTCTTCCAGCCGATGAATCTGCGCGACTGTTGCTTCGACATCGAACGTAGAGGTGGTGGTCATCGACTGGACCCAGATCGGATTGTCGGCACCAAACACCTTGTCGCCAATCTTGACAGGTCGGGTCTTATGCCGGGGCTTGCCCGGTACCTTGGGGGCACTTTCCAGGACCGTGTAATCGAAACGAGCCGGCATCGGATCAACCCTCATCCGAAACGGGAATTTCCTTTCTCATCCTAGTCATGCAACCGCAAACTCGGCAATCGCAACACACAAGCCAGAGATGATCAGCATAGAGGATGAGCGCGGTCTGTCCGATGGAGCCCCGAGCTGGGAAGCACCACAAGCGATGCCAGCACTGGCCGGCATCGAACCCCTCGGAAGGGAGGAGGGATGAGGCGTTGCCCAGAATCGCAATTACAAACCGACCAGTGGAGCGATCGGGTTGCCCTTCGAAATCGCAATCGGTCGATTCGCCTGATCGTGAATTTCCCCCGCCGGATCGATGCCCAGGCAGTGATAAATGGTGGCGGTAAAATCTGCCGGCGAGGTCAGTGCTGTCTCTGGATAAGCGCCGATTTTGTCGGACTGACCGTAAACTTGGCCACCCTGGATGCCACCGCCAGCGAAAAGCACCGTGAAACAATGTGGCCAGTGCTCCCGCCCGCTATTGCTGCGGGTGATTTTCGGGGAGCGGCCAAATTCGGCAGCGACCACGACCAGGGTTTCTTGTAATTGCCCGCTAGCTTCAAGATCGGTCATCAGGGCATGAAATGCCTGATCGAATGGAGGAACGAGATCCTCTTTATGCGCGGAAAAGTTATTCCAGTGCGTATCCCAGGCGAAGCCATTTTTGCCCTGGCTGCGTTGCCAGTTGCATTGCACCAGCCGCACGCCGGCTTCCAGGAGTCGGCGGCCGAGAAAGACGCTTTGCCCGAAAAGATTGCGTCCGTACCGTTGCCGATCCTTCGGGTTCGCCTTCGAGAGATCAACCGCTTGGCGGACTTTTTCCGAGGAGATGACATCCAGGGCTTTCCCCTGAGCATCTCGGATCGTCTGACTCATGGCCAATTGATTGAATGCCCCCACCTGAGAATTAAGTTGCTCGACTAGCGACAAGCGGCGTTTCAGGGTCTCGGCGGCTTCGTTGGCGACCAGCGGGATATGATCCAGCTTGAAATTGTCATCATTCGGGTTGCCACCGGTCAGCAGCGGGTCATATTTCGGCCCCAGCGAGCCGGCAAATTGCCCGGCACGGCGGCCCCCGGCCACGTCCATCCGGTGCGGGACGAGCGCGAATGGCGGCAATGGCCCCGGTCCAGGAGCGAGCTTGGCGACCACCGACCCGACCGGCGGCATATCGGACCGGCTCATAAAGTTCACATCCGGAACCGAGCCGAGATATTTGTAGCCCGTGAACATCCAGTAAGAGCCGCGGCCGTGATCGTTGTGATCGTGCTGCATTGTCCGAACCAGTGCCGCCCGATGCATCCACCGCGAAGCTTGCGGGAGTAACTCCGAAAACCGGACACCGGTCAGCGACGTGGGTATCGTGGAAAATTCCCCACGAATTTCCTCGGGTGCGTCGGGTTTCGGGTCGAAGGTGTCGAGATGAGCGGGACCTCCCGACAGGTAGAGAATGATGCAATTTTTCGCTTGGCCGAAGCTTTTCGGTTTCCGCTCCGGCGTTCCCCCAGTGGCGGCAACCACCGGCGAACGCAGCAGCAAAGGCAACGATACACCAGCCAGAGCCAGTCCCCCGGCTCGCAAGAATTCCCGGCGTTCGACCGGCGTGGAACTTCCCCAGAATGTCAGCATCAGCGATCTCCTTCAGGCGGGAAAAATCAATCGCCGAGAATTTCTTGGCGGTGGGAATTTCTTGCGTGCCTCTTCCAAGGGGTTACATTACCATGATGTGAAACTCGTTGCTAGACGCTAGTTGCTGAATTGTGAACCCGCCGACCTGCCTGCTCAGAATTTCGCTTGATGCATCCACCCTTGTAGGACGACCAGTTTAACAAACGATTGATCCTGAGTCCTCTAGAGCGTCAAGGAACCGGGATGAATGAGAGACAATCTCGCGTGAACCGAGTGTTGCTTGTTGCCTTGGCTTGCCTGTCATTGACTGGCCCAGCCTGGGCTCAGGGTTTCGTGGAATCAGTTGAGCCGCCGGTACTTCACCGTGGCGGCACCACGCGAATCACCCTGCATGGCCGTGATTTTGCGCCGGGTCAAGATTTGTGGCATTCGCTGCCGGCAGGATCTCTGACGGCGAAGGCTCTGGAATCCTCCCCGGATCGGCTCATCTTTGAAGTCACCGTGGCTGCGACTGCCCCGATCGGGATTTGTGGTATTCGCGCCGCCACACGGGATGGCCTGAGCAATGTCGTGCTGATTCTCGTCGATGATTTGCCGGTTCAGCCGGGGGTTCGGGATCAGCGTCCGCTGCGAGTGAAGCCGCCGGTGACGCTTTACGGGAGCCTCCGTGAGGCAGCGGTTGATCGCTATCAGCTGACGGTTGCGGCCGGCGAGCGAATCGGCTTTGAGGCCGTGGCAAATCGCTTCGGGAAAGATTCGGACCCTCTGCTGACGATCCGCGATGCTTCGGGGAACTGGGTCGCCGATTATGATAATTCGCCTGGGTTGTATTTTGATTTTCGCTGTGAACATCAGTTCCAGCAGGCGGGCACTTACACCCTGGAATTCCATGATCTTCGCTATCGGGGATCGGAGCATCATCGTTATGCATTGCGAATCGGGCGGTTCCCGGCAGGCCGGGTAGCCGTGCCCGCGGCGGTGACAGCAGGTCCAAATCTGCTACGGTTGCCGGAAGTGCCAGGTTCAGAGTTTTCAATCTCCTGTCAACTTTCCTCGTATGCCGAAGCTCGCTTCGTCGAATTGAAGCGGTCCGGCGATCATGGATCGTGCTGGGTTCCGGTGACCTCGACCCGATACCCCGTGGCGGTGTGCCGGCAACCGGATCAGACAACGCTCGCCGGCTTCGTGCAGGCGACTTCTCCCCCGGCCTGGTTTGCTGGGTGGCTGTCACCTCTGCGAACAAATCCGTTTGCCACGCTGGACGCGGGGTTGCGAAGCGGTCGGGTTCAGGCGACCGCGGTAACAGTGCCGGCAACACTTTGCGGTTCCGTCTCGCAACCCGGCGGTGGGCGGTCGGCGTTTGTTTTCCCTCTGGAAAAAGGGCAACGCATTTTCGTTCGGGGCGAAGCCCGAAGCTTGAATTCGCCCTTGGATCTCGACCTGGCATTGACGAGCGCGACGGGGAGGGAACTTCGCCGGAGCACGGCAACGACGGCGGAGCCTGAATTCGATTTCACGGCCCCTGTTGCTGGGGAGTACGGTCTCGTAGTCCGTGATGAAATCAACGATGGTGGCCCAGCGTTTGCATATCGCCTGGATGTTCGGGATCAACCGTTCCCCCCAATCTTGCACGCCGAAGTGGAGGGATTGACAGTCCCGCAGGGGAATTATCAGTGCTTACCGATCGTCGTGAACCGGAAGGGAATCAGCGGGCCGATCCGATTGAAGCTGATCGGGGCACCTCCGGGGATGCGATTACTCCCCGCCGTCCTTGCCGACGGAGCCAGCAGTATCGACTGCCGCCTGGAAGCCGAGTCATCGACGCCCCTTGGCGTCTACACGCTTCAGATCGTGGCGGAATACGGACTGGTAGAACAACCTCAGCACACGCTTGTAAGAACTCAGCCGCTGATTGATCGTCGGTTACGGAACGTCGATCTGATTCCGTATGCTTTGCGTGAGGATCAGACGCGTTTGCCGCCGTCGCTTACGGATCGCCTGGCGGTGCAAGTCACCCCGCCGTCGCCGTACAGCTTTGAATTACCGGAAAAGCTACTGATTTTGCCGCGGTACCAGACGGTTGCGGTACCAATCATCACCACCCGGATCCCGGGGTTTTCTGGCCAGATTCATTTCACGGCTAGCGGTGGACAACTGGCCGAGAAAGAAGAAGGGCGAACACGCGTCTACGCCGAATTTCCTCCTGCGACCGTTGAACGTCCCGAAATCGCGGGGGTGGTGGTTTCCAAGATTTTGTCGAATCTAGCAAAATATCGCGTCGATGTGACAGCGACCAGCGAGCATCACGGCCGGCGAATCCGCTTGAATCGCTGTTTTGATCTGGACTTGCGACCAGCGTTTCAGATCCGAGCGGAGCCGCCGCAATTATCCCTGCTGCCCGGCGAAACCGGCACAGTCCGGCTGATCGTCGATCGCGTGCCATCCTTTCAAGGCACAATTCATTTGCAGTTTCCCCAGGAAGTTCCCGGCATTACTCCCCTTCCGGAAACCGTCGCGATTCCTGCGGATCGCAATGACATTCCCTTGACATTAACCGCCGATGTCGATGCCTTGCCCCGGCAGCAAAGGCTAACCGTGGTGGCGACCGGCCTCGTCAGCGGTTACGAAGAAAGCTTGACCTTGAATCCCCTTCAGATTGAAATTCTCCGCCGTCCGCCATCATCGAAGCCATCACAATGATCCCGGTTACCGTTCACGGATTTCGAGAATTTGCCATGCTTCGTCCTACCAGGTTCTTGTTTTTTCTGCTTTGTGCTTCGCCAACCTTGCTCGCCGCGGCGGAGCCTGCTTCGCCTCGTCTGACAGTCGTTCCGGAGATTGTCACTCTGACCGGGGCGAATCAACGGCAACAACTGCTGGTGTTCGCGGAGCACGGACCGGCAGGGATCGAGGATCTCACCGCAAAAAGTCTCTGGACCACGGCAAATCCGAACGTTGCCCAGGTCACTGCCAACGGAATTATCATTGCCCAGGGTGACGGCGAAACGGAAGTGCGAGCGAACCTTGCCGGGCAAACCCTGTGTGTCCGAGTCAAGGTTCGGGAAACAGCAGCAGCTTTGCCCACTCAATTCCGCACGGATGTAATTGCCGCCCTGTCTCGAGCCGGCTGTAATCAGGGAGCGTGTCACGGCTCTCCGCAAGGGAAAAATGGCTTCAAACTCAGCCTGCGCGGGGAGAATCCGGATGACGATTTTCTGGCGATTACCCGTGAATTGAATGGCAGGCGGATCAATCTCGTTGAGCCGGCAACAAGTTTAATCCTTCAGAAAGCGACCGGTCGGGTTCCGCATCAAGGAGGGAAACTTTTGTCCGAAACCGACCGTGCGTATCAGGCAATTTTACAGTGGATTCACGAGGGAGCCCGTCTGGAACCTTCTCCGGGACCTTTGCGGCTGGAAGTGCTTCCAGGTGATCGACGATTGCATTCGCATGCTCCCGAGCAGCGGATTGTCGTACTGGCTTATGGAATGGATGGATCCGCTCGCGATGTGACCGACTTTGCCGTCATCACCTCCAGCGATCCCAGTGTCGCCACGGTGACACCCTCTGGGCTCGTTCGCTTCGATCGCAGCGGCGAAGTGTCGCTGCTTGTCCGCTATCTCCAGGCGATGACAAGTATCCGAATGACCTATGTTCGGCACGACCCTAGCTACCGCTTTCGGGGGCCGAGCCCGGCGAATGCCATCGATGAACTGGTGTTTGCCAAGCACCGGGAGTTGCAACTATCGCCAGCACCCGTAGCCAGTGATGAGGTTTTTTTGCGGCGAGTTTACTTTGATCTGATTGGCGTGCCGCCCACCGCTGAAGAAGCTCGGGCATTTCTCGATGCAGCTGAGCCCGACAAACGCGAGCGGCTGGTGGATGCCTTGCTGAAGCGAGAAGAATTTGCGTATTTCTGGGCGATGAAGTGGGCGGATGTGCTCCGCGGAAGTCCGACCACGATCAGCCTGCGGGGCGTCCACAGTTTTCACCGCTATCTCGTTCGCACGATCGCTGCCGATAAACCGATGAGTGAATTTGCCCGAGAACTGCTCACCGGACTCGGCAACACCCTGCATAAACCTGCGGCCAATTTTTACCGGGTGGCGCGGACGCCGGAAGAAGCAGCCGAGGCGATGGCGCAACTGTTTCTCGGCGTGCGGATGCAATGTGCGAAATGTCACAATCACCCCTTCGAAGCAATTACCCAGACCGATTATTATGGCTTGGCGGCCTTTTTTGCCCGAGTTCAGTTCAAAGGGGCCCAGTTCGGCCTGGATGATGAGATTGTCTTTCTCGCTCGTAACCGCGAACTCCTTCATCCGCTCCGCCGACAACCGCAAGCTCCTGTTGCTTTCGGCGAACCGGCCGGCATTCTCGCTCCTGAAGACGATCGTCGGGTCGCGCTCGCCGACTGGCTGACTCGGCCCGACAACAAGTTTTTCGCCCCCGCGATCGCCAACCGAGTCTGGTTTCATCTTCTCGGTCGAGGGATCGTCGATCCCGTCGATGATTTTCGCGATACGAATCCGCCCAGTAATCCTGCCCTGTTGACGTTTCTCGCAGAGCAATTTGTCAAAGGGGGATACCGGCTGAAGCCGCTGATTCGCATGATCGCGACCTCGCGAACTTATCAACTCGCCAGTTTCGGGTCGCCGCCCGCTTCGGCCCATGCTGCCAAGCCGGAACGCTATTTTACCCAGGCGGCTGTCCGCGTGCTTGGGGCCGAGCAGATTCTGGATGCAGTCAGCAGCGCCACGGGAATCCCGGAATCGTTTCCTGGGTATCCACCGGGCACACGCGCCCTCGAAATCGCCGATGCGACAATTCCGCATCCGTTTTTACAAGCTTTCTCAAAACCGGTGCGCGATCAGATCTGTGAATGTTCCCGGGAAGAAGATCCGTCGTTACCGCAAGTCTTGCATATGCTCAACAATTCCCAGCTCCTGGAGAAAATTCGCCATCCGGATGCACTGATTGCTCGCTGGTCGAAGGCAGGGAAGTCACCCGAATGGGTCATCGAACAGATTTACTTAGCGACACTGAGTCGGCGGCCGACCGAGCAAGAGCGGGCAATCATTACCCGTCATTTCCGTGAACTCGGTGATCCTCTCCAGGCCTACCAGGATCTTCAGCATGCTTTGCTGAACACCAATGAGTTTCTTCTGCGGCATTGATCGCGAATGATTCACGGCACCAGGATTGATGCGAAGAATGTTGCTGACAATCAGTTGCGGGATTCTGAAAGAATTGCTGCCAGATCCCGAGTTCATGACGGCGTCGCCGTGATGAGAGTGCCGTTTCTCAGCAAGGCGGGCATAACCGCGTCACCGTCTTCGGCGTGCTCCCGGTGACCCGCTGTTGCCCCGACTGAGGTCACCGCTCGCGGAAACGGCTTTCCGTCCACGGATCGCCACGCATGCTGTAACCACCGTTTTCCCAGGATTCCCAGTAACCTGGACGATCCTCGGTCATAAACTCAATGCCTCGTACCCACTTCGCGCTTTTCCAGGCATAAAGACGTGGCACCACGAGGCGGACCGGATAGCCGTGTTCCGGTTCCAGATCGTGGCCATCATGTTTCATGGCGAGCAGTGCATCTTCGGCAAAAAAGTCCTCAATCGGCAAGTTCGTGGTGTAACCGTACTCGCAATGAATCATCACGAACTTGGCCTCGGGGTGAATCTGCACGAATTGGCGTAATGTTCGGGTCGAGACACCTTCCCAGAGATTATTCAGTCGACTCCAGCGTGTCACGCAGTGCATGTCCGCAAGAACCCGAGTCCGGGGTAACGCGAGAAACTCGCTCCACGTCCACTGGTGGACGTGATCGACAAGTGGGTACGGGAACAGCGTCAGCGTCCAAGTGTCGGGGTCAAACGGTGGTATTTGGCCTTCGTGCAGGACCGGCCATTTGTGCGTTTGAACCTGACCCGGCGGCAGACGCTGGGCACGCTGAGTGTCGGGGCTCAGGATCGGTTCGTCCGCCATGACGTCACCGTTGCAAATGAGTTGTCCAGCGAGTTTCCATTAATAATGAAGTCCGCTTTTCCGAATGTGGATAGCAGGTTTCCCCTCATGCAACATCTGCCCGGCGAGGACTTGACCCACGATCAAACGATGATCGCCTGAGGTCTCCAGTTGCTTCACCACTCGGCAATGAAGAACGGCGAGGGCCGCGGTGAGGACAGGGGCCAGGCCCGGATAACGGTCAACACCGATGCCTTCGAAAGCCGGTTCTCCCGGTTCAAAGCCTTTGCCAAAGTGAGCCACGAACGCTTTGCCGCTTTCCGGAAGAATATTGATGGCAAAGGGTGCTTCTGGCAGCAGCCAGTCGAGAAGAAATCGACCCGATTTCACAGCAACGGTCAGGAGCGGTGGCTCAAAGGAGCATTGCTGCACCCAGCTTGCCAGCATTCCCGTCTCGTGGTCACCATGCCGGGCGGTGAGGATAAAGAGCCCGCTGGGGATTTTGCCGAGGGCTGATGACCACGAAGCATCCACAAGATCCCATCTCCCAAGGGAAGACAATTAACTGCGACAATCTTGGTTTCAGAGTATGTTAGCCATTTTCTGGTAAATCTGGCAAGAATTTCTCGAAGTGCACAGAGATCCTGTGTGGTGTCTGGTTCAATCCGGCCGCGTCACCCTGCGGTTTCGCCACAAAAAGATGTAACACTGGCCCGACATCCGGGTTTTGCAATAATTGAGCGTTTATGTTTCGGAGTCCAGACTCAACTTGGAGGTGGTCGCATGGTTCGTAAGCTGGTAGTGTTCACGGTGATGTTCATGATGTTCCTCGGTGTCTCTCTGGCCGCGGATGAGAATAATCCGCGAAAGAAAGGCCCAGGCAAGTTCGATAAAGGCAAAATCTTCGAAAAAATCGACGTCGACGGCAAAGGTGAAGTGACAAAAGAGCAATTCTTAAAATTCATGACGAATATGAAGGGGCGATTCGGCAACAAAGCGCCAGGGGGAAAAGAGATCCCGGAAGAAAAAATGACCGAGATGCTCAATAAGATGTTTGAGCGGTTTGATTCGAATGGCGACGGCAAGATCAGCAAGGACGAGTTTGAGAAAGGGAGTTTTTTTGGGGACAAAGCGGGAGGATTCAAAGGCAAGGGTCGCCCAGGCTTTCCAGGCAAAAAACCCGGAGCGGAATAAATCGGAGAAATCCCGGATTGCGGACGGCTGTTCATCGCGGCAACCTAGGATATCAGTGTCGCCATGATGAACTGTTGCAACCGGGGGGTCAAAATTCAGATGCCCGTTTCTCACTTTGCTCAGGAAACGGCCCGTTGCCGAGCGGCTCAGCAGCACTGGGCTGCTCGTTCCTTGCGCGAGCGACTTTCCTCAATCCGCGAACTTCGCTATCTTCTGGTCGAGCAGGCCGATCGCTTGACGGTTGCCGTTGAGCAAGATGTCGGTCGCCCTGCCGCGGAAGTTGTCGCTACCGATCTGCTACCGACTGCCGCGGCCGCCAAATTTCTGCTTCAAGACGCAAAAACCTGGCTGAAGCCGCGTCGCGTGGGAGGACATCCTCTGTGGCTGTGGGACTGCTGCGATACCGTTCACTATCGACCTCACGGGATTGTCGGAATGATCGGTACCTGGAATTATCCCGTCTTTCTGAACCTCGTACCGTTGATGCACGCCGTCACCGCCGGTAACGGGGTGCTGTGGAAGCCGAGCGAATGCACTCCTCGCACGGCAGCAGTCGTGACCGAGCTTCTTCGTCAAGCGGGTTTTCCTCCCGAACTGATTGTGACATTGCCGACCACTCGAGAAGCCGGACCGCAACTCGCCGATGCCGACATCGACTTTTTGCATTTCACGGGCTCGGAACCAGTCGGTCGGAAACTCGCGGCTCGGCTGGGCGAACGGTTGATCCCTTCTGTTCTCGAACTCTCTGGTGTCGATGCCCTGTTTGTGACGGCCGACGCCGATCTTCGCCTGGCAGCAGAAGCCGCCTGGTTCGGCATGACGTTAAATCATGGCCAGACTTGCATGGCTACCCGGCGAGTTTTCCTCGATCAAGCCATCGCACCGGCTTTTCTGGCGGAATTGCATCCACTCATTGCCAACAGTGAAGCGGCATCGCTGGTACTTCCCGCTCAAGCTCAGCAAGCGGAACAGATTCTCGCCGATGCTCGGGCTCGGGGCGGAACGGTCTTGACTCGTCAAGCGACGGCCGCTGCCGGGCTGTTCCCCAGCGTGGTGCTCTACGCCACCCCCGACATGGCGATTTGCCAGGAAGCTGTGTTTGCACCGATAATGGCGGTCATCACTTACAAGTCTCTGGACGAGGCCATCGCCTGGCATGAACTCTGCCCGTTCGGTCTGGCCGCTGCGATCTTTACCCGATCTCCCAGCATCGCCCAGCAGATGGCGGCAAAACTCCGTGTCGGCACCGTGGTCGTCAATGATGTGATTGTGCCCACGGCTCACCCGGGCACCCCGTTTGGCGGTCGGCGAGCCAGTGGCTGGGGGGTCACCCAGGGGGGCGAAGGGCTGCGAGCAATGACCGTACCCCAGGTGATCTCGATCCGCTCCGGAACGTTTCGCCCGCATGTGCAAGCGGCGTTGACTCACGATGAAAGGATCCATGCGATTACTCGGCAAACTCTCGTCTTCGGACACGCCCGAACCTGGCGTGCCCGACTTCGGGGGCTCGGACATCTGCTTCGCGGGGTACTACGGATGAGCACCACTGAGTCTCGTTCTTCAGAACCGGCTCCCGTTCCCAGACCATCCGAGTTCGAAGCTGCCCGAAGCTTTGCCGATCACTCTGCCCCACCGCGATGATCATCAGAAGCCGCTGGACTTGACCCTTTTTGACTGGTCCTTTCTAAATGTCGAGTTCCTCCGACTTGCAAACGGCTTTTGCTGAAATCCAATCGGATCACAGCCACCTCGTAGGTCGAGTTTGACCCGGGGAAATGCCGGGAAATGTCCAAGTATCGGGCATCAAGCAGATACTGCGACCAATGATTCTTCGAATATTATGATCGGATGAGTAACCCGTGATTATGTGTTCAACTCGCCGGCGTGCCCTGTCGTTCTCACACGGATTGCAAAACAGCGTAGCCACGTTGCTATGTCCATCGGTATAAAACAGAATGCCATTAGCTGATCGATTCTGTCGGATCGCGACGATCAGTGTTCTCCTGGTGGCGGACCGACTTTGATTGCACGGGCGAAGTCTATGATCGATTATCAATCAGCCCGAAAAGTGGCGGAATTACTTGCTGCCGTGGCTGAACCCACGCGGCTGCAGATTGTTTCCTTTCTCTTGAAGCGGCCACATTATGTTGGTGAACTGGCAGAACTTATCGGGATCCCGATCGTGAATATGTCTCATCACTTGAGCGTTATGCGGCAAGCAGGATTGTTGGAAGACGTTAAAGAGGGGCGTCGAGTACGCTATCACTTTCGCGAAGAGATCTATCGTGGAAGTAACGGCGCGAAATCCGAAGGGATGCTCGATTTCGGACATCTGCATCTGATTTTCCCGCACACTTCCGAGCCTTCCACGCA
>Ga0308410_1001528_pt1 | contig 13366 bp, 10 predicted proteins | sample HotsprOSTMatCore_FD_203467 | JGI IMG/M metagenome (GOLD analysis project Ga0308410, IMG submission 203467) | Hot spring phototrophic mat microbial communities from Octopus Spring, Yellowstone National Park, Wyoming, United States -... | ecosystem: Environmental > Aquatic > Thermal springs > Hot... | reverse complement strand
AGCTTCTTCCAAGGGAATTTTAGAAGCAGCTGTTTGAAATCAGTCCTCGCGAATTCAGCCCCAAAACTGTATTTTGGACCCCATAGCGAATAAGGTGGCCTATCCGGATAGGAATCCTTACCTCAAATAACACCTTTCACAAGCCTGACCTCTCCCTCACCCACAACTCGGCGACCACCTCCTTCCTTCGCCACAGCATCTTCATTCGCCACAGAATGTTCAAAGGCACAGTAACAATCTCTAAAGTTCGCGCGCTTCACAGAAAGACCGGAACCGAGCATTGGCAAGAGGCTCATATCCCCCTGAATTGGCGGAGCGGTGGCATGTATCCTGGCCGGAACACCTTTACCATTTGAATATCGAAACCCGGGATAATCCCCCTCCATACTCGGATGCCAGCCATTCACCCTATTTCAGGGCTATCATGCCATGGCCTACCCAGCTTGCTAGGGGGCCATCACCTGAAACCGCCCAGGCTCCAGATGAGCTGAATTCTGGAAAGTCCAGATTCTGAATTCTGGAAAGTCCAGATTGATGTTAACTTTTTACCCCAACTATCCCATAATCTATGACAGCCCCGTTCCGCAAAACATTTTCCGCGGTTGATCGCTGCTAGCCCCACTACCACCCCATCCTCAACTGTTAACCCTTGCATACCGGCTATAAGTTCCAACATCCGGCCTTCCCTGGATCCTCGGGAGCTCGTCATCCCCTCTCTATAGGTGGTTACCATTAGATAATTAGGGTGGATACGGCATTAAAAACATGCCTGTCACCTAGCGGATGACTGGTTGGCAGCGGATAAAAAACGGGGCAGGAAAGCTTCGCATCATCACCGGTTAAGTGTATAATGTAGAAAAGCACATTTGCCAACTTTGTATTGGTTCCCAGAACATTTTGCTTGGGCAAGTTTTTGCTTGGGCGAGCGTAGGCCGACCCAGCAATGTTCTGAGGACGTCCACCGTTTGAACGACAGGATAAGCAAGGGCAATTTCGGCTTTGACCTCCGACAAATTATGTTATCACGGGGAGCGTTAACCGGCAAGGAAAACTGGTTGAAGATGTGAGGCGAGGGGATATGCTGATGAGGATTTCCGCCAAGACCGAGTACGCATGCATAGCGGTACTTGAGCTCGCAGCTCAGTACGGCACTGGGCAGCCTGTCCGAATCCGGAAGATCGCCGAACGACACGACGTACCGCCCCGATTTCTCGTTCAAATCCTTCTTCAGCTTAAAGGTGCTGGTCTAGTGGCGAGTACACGCGGGGCGGCAGGCGGTTATCACCTTGCCCGGCCCCCGGAACAAGTTTCTTTGGGGGAGGTCATGGAGGTGATCGAGGGAGGTGACGGGCAGCAGTGGCGGCCGAATGCCGCGGCCGACTCCCCCGCCGTAAAAGCTTTGGTCGAAACGTGGGACGAAATCCGAGCTAAAGAACGGGAGTGGTTGCGGCAGATCACCTTTGCTGATCTTTTGGAGCGCGCCCGATCCCAAGATCAGCAGATGTATTACATTTAAACCTTTCCTAAGGCGGTTAATTTTGGCGGCCCGAATTGCACTGGAGGGCGGGCGATCTCATTCCCTGGTTAAAAGTGCACCCCAAAGAAGCCTCGGAACCATTTTCCCAGTACTGGACTTCCGGTGCAAAAACCCCCGGTGGGGTCACCCCAATTTTCAAAAAGAGGGGTTTCCCTCCGGGAAATCTTTTGCCATCATCTTTTCCCTCCATTCTTCGGTTGCCACTGGGTGTAATATTTTCCCGGTTGGTCCAAGCACCCAGGCGGTTATTGGCGGAAAACGCGGACGGGCAGGTCCCCCAACAGGCCCTTATTTCCGGCCTTTGATCCATTAACTTCCCTAATCTTAACTCGCGTGATTATTCGGGAACTTTTATGTCCTTGGCCGAGGCACTTTGAATTCTTCGAATAGCGAAACGTTGCTCACGTTTAACCTAGGAGTACGATTTTTTACCCTAAGGGAGGATATTCACGGCATGGGCGAAGTTTCGGAATTTGCTTCAGGAAAATCAGTCCCAGCCGCTGGGTTAATTTCGCCTCATGGCGGGCTGACCGAACCCGTCGATCGCATGGTCCCTGCGGAGGCGGTAGCCGATCTGAGGGCCGAGGCCCAGCAGCTTCCTAAGATTCCGGTTTCCGATGCCGACCTGTCCACGGTCTATCGTTTCGGAGACGGGGTTCTAAGCCCTCTGGAAGGCCCAATGGACCGGGCTACGTACGAGCGGGTTTTGGAGGAGGCTGTTATCGAACGCCAGGGGAAAGAGTATGCATGGACTATTCCTTTGGCCTTTCCGATTACCTCTGACCAAGCACGACAACTCGCCCACGGAGACAAGTGTTGCCTTGTTGATTCGAGAAACCAAGTAGTGGCACTTCTCGAAGTTCACGACGTTTACCCCTGGGATAAATATCGATACTTGCACTCAGTCTATCAAACTGAGCGGGTGGACCACCCGGGTGGGGACATGGTCTTAAAGGCGGCCGGTGACAAAGACTATCTCCTCGGGGGGCGGATCCAGGTGTTTCCTCAGCCCAAACATCCGGAATTCGGCAGATATATCCTTAGCCCCAGAGAGGTTCGAAAATTGATCGCCGAACGGGGTTGGAATCGGGTGGTGGCTTTCCAGACAAGAAATCCCCTACACCGGGCCCATGAATATGCTCTCGTGTATGGGTTGGAAACCCTATTGCGGGCCGGGTACAACGCCGGAGCTTGTTTAAATCCCCTCGTGGGGGAAACTAAGGAAGACGACGTCCCAGCTGCGGTGCGGATGCGGACCTACGAAGCCCTCTTGGCAGAGCGGGCTCTCGGGGATGGTGACGCCGATCCGGAGCTTTGGGCTCGGTTGGGGGAAAGCGTCCCGGACCGCGTGATTCTTATCGGCCTCGACATTAAGATGTTTTATGCCGGCCCAAAGGAAGCAGTGATGCACGCCATTTACCGCCAGAATTTGGGATTCACCGATATTATCATTGGACGAAAGCATGCGGATGCTCCCTATCATGATGGAACTCCCATTTGGGGAGATTTCGATGCTCAGGAGATCTTCAAACACTTGAAAGGGGAACTTCTTATCCGACCGCTGTGTGTCGGTTATGCGGCGTTTTACCCCTCGATTGGTCGGGTGGATCTGATGGAGAACCATCCCGGGGAAGAACCACTCTTCATCTCCGGAAAAGAAATCCGACGGGCTTTGCAGGAGGGCCGGCCTGTAGACCCCCGGATTATGCGGCCAAGTACTGCCCGGATCTTGGCCGAAGCCATGAGGCAAGGTCGCAACGTTAACTGATGTCGTCACCAGGAGAATTTAGGGTTGAATAGATATGCGGTCTTTTTCGTGCACATCCGTTCTTCACCTTGTTCAGCGAAATTGCTTCATGGGCAATCCTAATTTTTCCTCGTGACAAAGGGCTAAATTCATTTTTCCTGGTGACAAAGGGCTAATTTTTGAGCAAAGAGGCACTACCGGCCGGAAAACATTCTGCCGCACTGGAGGCTTACCTACCCAGAGGAACTTGTCCCCAAGGTTGGCTGGCGTTCGAAAGCGGCCTGGCAAAACAAGGAGACCTTAAACATGCAAGGCTTAAGCTCCGGGTGGAAACGGCGAGATTTTCTTGCGAGTTCGGCTGGTTTTACCGCGAGTGCCTTTCTGAGTGCTCCTGCTTTGTCGCAGGTTCGCGGTACCACGTGCATTGAGTGGCCCTTTCACGGAGCGGTACTCCACTACCGCCACGGGCGGCTTGTGGAAGGGGGGTTGGAGATCGAGGTTTCGGGAGTAGCACCCCTCGAATATCAGGTCACAGTCAATGGGCAGCCGGCGCGCCGCTCAGGCGAAACGTTCTCGGGACCGGTGGTGCTTCGCGATCGGATAACGGAGCTCGTGGCTGTAGCCGAGGGAATCCTGGGCCGGCAGGAACACCGCGTCAAAGTCATTTGGGATCGGAACTCCGTACCCCGTTACCGTTTCGCCATCGACGACAACGGCTTTTTCCTTCGCGATATCGCCCAACAGGGCTATCGCTCGCTTTTCGACTGCTTTTACCTCGCGATGTTGCGGGATTTCCACCGCAAGTACGGAACCAAGTTTGTACTGAACATTTATTTCACCACAGGTGACGACTTTAATCTGAGACAGTTTCCGGATCGATATCGCTCCGAATGGGCAGACAACGCCGATTGGCTGCGGCTGGCATTCCACGCTTATGCGGACCAGCCCGATCGACCTTACCAAAATGCCCCTCCCGAAAAGCTTGCCGCCGACTACACCTGGTGGCCGAACAGGTCCTCCGGTTTGCAGGGGAGCAAACCTGGACCCCCACCACGATCGTCCACTGGGGGATGGTCTTACCCACCGCTCTACCGGTACTTCGCCAACGGGGAGTACGGGTTCTGAGCGGTTATTTCAGCAAGCGTGGCTCTCTTTGGGATGTGAATTACCATTTGGATCCCGTCCGGTCTGAATATCTTTCCCGTCATGACGCCCTTATGGACTTTGAAGCGGACATTGTCTTTTCCAAAATTGACGTTGTCTGCAACACTCTTCCTCCTGAGAAGATCTTGGAGACTCTTTCCCGGCTTGTGGAGGACCCCAATACAGCCGAGATAATGGACCTGATGACCCACGAGCAGTACTTTTGGCCCTTCTATCCTCGCTACCTAGCGGATCACCCCCAGAGGGTTGAGGCTGCCCTTCGATTTGTAACCGAACGCGGATACAAACCCGTCTTTCTCCATGAGGGTTTCCTCGGGGTGCCGGAGTAGCTACTCTTCCGTTTTTGGCCTCGTGTGGTGATCTCTTTACTCCGAGAGTGTTCCGGGGGTAGGCCGGCCTAAAAGTTTTCCCCAAGCCGGCTATTGAACCGCCCTTGGCCTGAGTTCTCCGATCGCATATCTTTGTGCCCGAACGTTGTCACGGGAAAGTCTCCCCCGTCATCCCCTCCAGCGATATTGGAAATCGGTTTTTTATCCCGGCAGAATAGTAGCTTAGTTTCACCAAACACCGCTAGACTCAACGGGAAAGATCGGGCACTATTTGGCTCAAGCTTCAATGAAGCACGTCCGGGCAACCAAGTGTGGAAAAACTGCTAAAACCGGGATTGACCGGTCGGCCGGCTCTCCGATAACTTGCTGGGAACTTCGAGGGCGGTGGACAAAAGAGGGAAGCTATAGCACGGAGAGCTGGGAAAGCTGGCAGGGATGCACCCCAGGAGCTCTGAGGGGGTAAGTTCGCCTAGGAAGGAAAGGAATCCCCACTACTCACGGACGAGCCTTCGCCGGAGAGACAAGGAGGATCTCTCTTCGTTCCTCACGGGGATACCCGGGCATCTCCCACCGCCGATGCTCACGGGTAAATGAAGTGCATCCGGACAAGGAAGTCCGGAGGCACTTTCTTTTTTTGGGGCAAGAATTTCCCTCTTTTTTCGGACAAAAAATTTCCCTGCCACCCACTCCTGGCGTTAGCAAAACAAAGAGATGCAACCAAGGAGACGAAGCTCTGGCCCCAAAAGCGGCGGACTGAGTCTCGTTAGAAGTTGCAAAGAGCGGTAAGCCTCTTTGTTCCTTGAATGCCCCCGGGGAGCTAAGAAAGGCTCTGAGTCCAACCCTAAAAACTAAAGAACTTGAGTTCGATTATTTTCCAAACAATTTTTCGAGCTTACCACGCTCCCTGCTTCCACTCTAACTGCTTTTAAAAATTGAGCAAATTCAATTGATGCCCCTCAGCTCGACAAGTGCCTGAGCAATTGCCTGCCGCCGCTCCAAAATTGGCCGAGGGTCAAAAGTAAAGCTTGTCATACTCCTGGTAATTTCCCCCGGAACCTCAAGTAGGTCCTGGTATCGGGCCTTTTGGTCGGCGGATAGCCGGTCGGAAAGCCGTGCTAATTCGTCTCGCAAGAGGCACAACATCTCGTAGTCTTCGATCCCTTCCCGAAGCATCTCCCACCGGATACTTGAGACTGGGGGCTCGATGACCGGCCGGCCCTTCGAGGTTTCGGGCGTAGCTGCCGCCAATGGTGGATAAATAAACCGCCCATCGCCATTACCCCAGTGACGTTTCACCCCTTTTGGGGTGGAATAACCGGTGACATAACTCATCGGATCCTCGTAAGGATTTTGCGGAGCATCCGGATAGGCTTCCTCGGAGGTCCAGTAATTGCTCTGCCAAATCAGGATCCCGGCAATCTTCCGCTGCCAAGTCTGCCACAACCAAACCCGGAGCTCGGTTGCTGGATGGTCAATAAAGAGTGTACAAAACGGAGCTCTCGGACCTGTGCAGATGTACCACCAAAATCGTTCCCCAAGCTCACGACGTTTTCCCGCTATTTCGTGATTATAGTTAGGAGTGATCGGACACCAAATGTCCACGGGGGCCTGGAGAGCATCATTTGGCTCCTCAGTAAGCATCCGACGCAACCCCGGGGCATATTTCTTCAGCCGCTCCATCCCCTTGGTAACGAATTCGTAATCCTTGGGCTCCGGTTCATCAAACCAGTACACATAAGCCATCGATAACCAGCCTTTTTGCCGAAGCAACTCCTCCAGTTGACGAACATAACTAGAGAACATGGCCTGATATTGCGGCGTGGACTCGCCATAGCCGAGTAGTTCGGGCTCATACCGCTCGTGGAAAGTACCCCCTCCCATACCTCGAAGGGTCAGCATGAAGTTTGTAAACCGGAACCTCTCCAGCACCCGTGTCATTTCCTGCTCCCAGGCTGAAAAATCAAGCTCTGCCCGGGGTGGATCGGCATCGGGCAGAAACCGAACGCGAATTGGGTCCAAAGGTGCTGGGTTGTAAGGGCTAATCCGATGCTCCGCAAAGCTCTGCCAATAAAGGTCCAGCACTCGGCGACGGTCCTCCTCCTCACGAAGGTTGTGGTAGCGGAAGACATTCGCGGGATCAAACCCGAAGGCTGTCTCTAAGCGATTCCGCCGGGGAAGAGCGAAATCCCAAACCTCAAGCTCCAAAGGTACCTCCATCGTGCCGTGGCTGGTTCTCACGGCGATCCTACCGTGGTAGGTCCCTGCCGACACCTCCGGCGGAACATATACCAACACCCAGAATGGTTGATTTATCCCGGGTCTGCATTCCACAGGACCGGCTAGAGGCGGAAGGGCATCGGGCCACCAATCTCTTTTGCCCGTCTTGTCCGTCGGATGTTCTACCCAGTGGTAATACACTTGGAAAATCCTAACGTCTGCTTGCGGGATGGTGCTCCCATCCGGCCCCTTCAGATCCGAGGCCCGCACATCCAACACTTGCAAACTTTCTTGAGGGAACAGGACAAGCTGGACCGCCTCCCAATCGTTCCGGGGAGCTGCAAGGTGGAGGCTATGGCACGCCTGTTCAGGTGGCCGACGGTTTCGTCCCACCTTCCAGCCAGACTCACACCACCATAAGGTCACCCTCGAGTTGCTAACCTCGGGCAAAATGTAGCCGTAATTGTCCCAATCGATGGCCGGTCCAGAAAAATCTTGGGCACTCCCCCAGCTGGCCACTATACCAAGACCAATCCCCAATGCCGCATAGATGGAACCAACCCTCCGGTAGCAAAGCCTATTCATTCTCGTGATCCTCAGGCATCTAATCCTCTGGACAGTCTCATGGGGCCCGCCGTTTTCGAACGCTAATCGGCTCCCCAATCCCTACAACCGTGGGAAACGACATACTCACGAGCAAGGTTACCCGAGGCCCGGGTACAATGCAATAACCCGGATTTCCTAACTATTGCGAGGGAATAAGCTACCTTCGCGCGAAAACCAAAAGCTCCTCGGGTACCGAGCCGGTGGGAGGGGTGGTGCTTATCCCGGGAAGGAGATCCACGCGGACAAGTTCCACCTACCTCTTCGCCTGGATAACCCCATCGACTTCACCCCTCATAAATACCGCAAGGAAACCCTCGCTTTCAAAAGCTGGCCGATGAAATCGCCGAAAACTTTTGCCGATGTCACTGACCGAAAGCATGACCGTCAGGGATTCCTCCTAACGAAGACAAACCTGCCGCCAGGCTCTTCCTCTTTGGCAGAATGGAGCCAGTCTCTTCCTCTGTGGGCAGAATGGAGGATCCGGGAAGACGGAAGGCTCCCGTTCTTCCCCGCAAAGGTGGCCCTTCCATTCAGGTGGCAACAATTCCTCGGGTGCTTAAGCGAGAAAAAGAAGCTAAAAACAATAAGAATGAAAGACCGCCCCGTGTTGCAGTGGACTTCGGGTAAGTACGATTGACGAAGGCCTCCTGGGGCGAACAAGGAGCCGCGGAACCATCTGTTGGCCAAAGAATCCTTTTTCGCCCAAAAATGGAGGGAGCCTCCACCCCTCCGAGAGTTTAATTCGCTATCAAAAAAGCTTCTGCTATTGTTCCCTTGGGCAACACCAAGAAAGCTGGTAGAATGCCTATCAGGATTACGAGTGGAGCTTAGAAATGGAGGCGGAGTTATGCCACTTAGGGACGAGGTAGTCACGGTGATTTTGGCCGGGGGAAAAGGTTCCCGCTTGGAGCCTCTCACCCGCGAGCGCGCCAAGCCGGCGGTGCCCTTTGGCGGGGCATATCGGATTATCGACTTTACCCTTTCGAATTGTTTGAACAGCGGCTTGAAGAAAATCCTTGTCCTCACCCAGCATAAAGCTCTCAGTTTGGACCGTCATATCAATATGGGATGGAGCCGATATTTTTGCCGGGAGCTTGGGGAATTTGTGGACGTGGTCCCTCCTCAGCAACGGATCGATGACAGCTGGTATCAAGGGACGGCGGATGCTGTCTACCAAAACATTTACACCATCGAGAAGGAACACCCTCGTTATATCCTCATCCTGGCAGGGGACCACATTTACAAGATGAACTATCTAAGGATGATCGAGTACCACATCGGCCATCAGGCTGATGCGACCATCGGGGTCCTGCGGGTCCGCCGGGAGGAGGCCCGCCGTCGTTTCGGGGTGTTGGAGGTGGACCGAAACAATCGGGTAATTGGCTTTCAGGAAAAGCCAGAGGAACCGGTACCCCTACCTGGTAATCCGGAGCTATGTTTGGCCTCGATGGGCATTTACGTCTTCAACGCTCGTTTTCTTTTCGAGGAACTCTGCCGGGATGCCACCCGCCGGACCAGCAAGCATGATTTCGGTGGCGATGTGATTCCTGCGATTATCGAACGGAGCCGGGTATTTGCGTTCCCATTTGTGGAGGAAATCGACGAAAACCGAAAGAAAGATGCCTATTGGCGGGATGTGGGTACGGTTGACGCCTATTACGAGGCGAACATGGACTTGGTGTCGGTCGATCCCCAGCTTGATTTGTACGATGAGCGTTGGCCAATTCGGACCTATCAGCCCAACTATCCTCCCCCCAAGTTCGTTTTCGCGGATCCGGACCGGTGCGGCCGAGCTCTCGATAGCATCGTATGTCTGGGGTGCATTATCTCCGGCGGATTGGTCCAACGTTCCATCCTCGGTCCAAAAACGCGAATCAACAGTTATGCCGAGGTTATCGACTCGATCCTTTTGGGCGAGGTGAATATCGGGCGATATGCCCGAATTCGACGTGCCATTATCGACAAAGGTGTCTCGATTCCTCCCGGGATGGAAGTCGGCTTCGACCCTGAGCTCGATGCCCGCCGGGGATTCTTCGTCACGGACCAGGGAATTACGGTGATCACCCCCACAGACAGCCTCGAGCTGATGGAAGAATTGGCCCACCGAACTTTTTGAGTCTTTCACTCGATTTTTTAGCGGGATTTTTCTATCGAGTATCAGCCGGCTGAGAGAAGCCGTTTAGCTCCCCTCCCTGCGAGCGGGATTAGAATCGTCGCTGTCCCGGGAGGGGGTTGTGATCACCACTTCCTTCTCGTAGGGTGCCCCTTTGGCCTAAGGGTTGGACTGAGCCAGCTAAGCACATTGGACGGAACCACCGGGCACAGTTTTCCCGAGACAGGCGACATGCGACCGAGTGGCGTGACAGGCTCGGACTGCTTCCTCAACGAATACTTAAGGAACAACTGCCCCGGGGACCATTTCCAAGGCTCCTCGGTTCTCCGGCCTGAATCTTGCGGGCGGAGGTTTGGGGTAAAAGACTCTTGGCGGCATGCTTGCCTCCCAATACCACCTGCCCCTTTTCAGAGAGCTGGAAAAAATTCTTTGAGAACTCGAGAGAACCCACGAGATTCGAGTACAAAAACGGTAGCATAGTCACCAGATTGGGCCTCAGGTTTTCGGTTCTGGAATTATTCCCCATCTTTCGAAGTGGTTGGGCCAGTCCATCATCCGGAACAATTGTGAAATCCCCACAAAACCACCTTCGCAATCTACCGGAAGTTCGCGGAACGGCCCTCTTTAGAACCGGTCACAAAAGGCGGCCGAACACAGTCGCAAGCCTCGCAAAAAGGCATGACGAGTGGCCCCAGAAGCCCCTCGACGGCAAAATCCCAATAAAGCGGGGAATACACCCCCAAAAACAATTTTGATGAGCTAAGGCCGATCGACGGCACCGATACTCGTAAAAGGCCTCTTGTTCCCCGGGTTTCATCCGAAACTAACGGCCACGACCCGAAAAGGTAAAAAGGGGGTGGGTTAACAACGACACCCGTTATCCGGGCTTTTTCATCGTGAGACTTTGCAGGAAAAGAACGGCCCCCACCGATAGGAAAGCATAACCTATCCATTCCGGGGGGCGGACCGTCTTCGGCGACACGGCAGCGGCGTTGCTTCCTGCCAGAGTTTCCACTGTGGCGTCGGCCAGTGCCAGTGGATGGTTAAACATTTCCATTACCAGCCGAGTGAACTGTGGGGTTAAAACGAACTCTTCCACCATCCGAAATTGCAAACCAAGGAGAAGAAAAAAAATCCCGGCAGCAAAGACTTGGTTGCGGTTAAATTCCATCGGTAGCATCCTCCCTCTGGCCCCGAGGCTTTTTGGCCAGCTCTTGTTCGGCACCGGGTCACGGCTTCGCCAAGACCGGTTATCGTCGGCAAAGGGTTCAACTCTTGATTGCCCGACCAACCTTCACGGAAAGATCCGAAAATGAGTATTTTTCCGACCTGTGAATTTCCCCGCCTGTACCGCATTCCACGGTTTAAAATCAATAAATCCCCTCACGAAGTGCTCCTTAAAATCGATAGATTCCCTCATGGCTTCCCCGGCTTAGGGAGCTGGAATAGCCTCGGGTCTGTTACGACCACAACCCGTCCGCAAGCGGCGGAGAAAGTCCTTGCTAAGGAGGGGAGGCACTTGGTGCTAAATAACCAGGGCTCGAGGGGGTTTGATAACGGAGGGATCTTGCCCGCCGTCCGGTGACGGCCCGGCGGGCATTGCTCCATCCTCCGGACGAGCTCCTCCAATAGGCGACAGAGGAGGGTCACAAAAGGCGAATGTTCTTCAACCTCTCAAATAACCTCTGTTCTTCAACCTCTCAAATGACCTGAAGAATCACCTCATATCAAAAATTTCCCAATTCCCTCAGCAGAGAGGCCTCCAAAACTGTTAGCCCGCCGTGAAGTTTTTCGATGACACCGATTTAACCGGCGAGCTCACCTTAACTTAAGTTCGGGAAATCGCTACTCGGGCAAGGCCCATTCAAAAAGGGTGGACGGGCATCATCGGGCAATGTCGACAACCTCCTGCCGAATTGTTAGGCACTTGTCTCTGCCATGCTGGGATGAATCATGCTGTTATGAATAGCGGGTCAACGATCATTTATGAGTAAGGGCTCAATGATCATTGTGAAGTGTTAAGAGGGGGCAATGATCAGCAAACGCCCAAAAATAATGAGAAATATGCACGAGAATAATGAGAAATATGCGAAATCATATCGCTAAAGTGCCGGATCAGAAATGCCGAAGCCGGGACTCGAACCCGGATGGGCGCAATGCCCACTAGGACCTGAACCTAGCGCGTCTGCCAATTCCGCCACTTCGGCACCGGCTCAGCCGGCAAAAACTCTCGGTTTGGAAAGAATGCTGTGGGTTCCAAGACGTTGTCGCAGGCTCCCCAAAACTGGACCAAAGAACAAAACGTACCAAATTATTTTGTAGCTTTCATTTTGCCCGGGCAATCGCTTTCTCGCGATCGATCATTCCATCCAACATTCAGAGGTGCCATTTTATTTTGCGAAGCATCTAAGCCGCTGGCAATCTAAGCTGCCAAAAGTTTAAGTCTACTCCTGATGCCGAAGACCAGGGCCCACCAGAGCTATTTCCCAAAAACCCGCCGGACCAAGCCGGCGTATAGCCTGCCCCACAAGAGTTCCTTCAACTTATCTAACCGTCACGGGGTCCGGAGATTGGACCTTCAGTTTCCTTAGTCCACCAACTAATTTCCCCTTGGTCCACTAACCAAATTTCCTTAGTGCACCATCGAACACCGCCGGACTCCCCGCGAAAGTCAACTGCCAACCCTCTTTAGAAGCCATCCCCCAGACTACGAAAATGCCCTACTCCTCAGGGTTCCAAGCCCCGGCAGGATCCCCGGCATCCCGGGTGGTTAGAAACATATAAAGGGCCACGTCAATTCGGTTGGAAATACTGTGGACAGATCCGTCCACAAGAAGATGATTCGTTACTCCCGGATGATGACTGCTTGGACCGTACTTGATGTAATAGCCGTAATCCCCAAAGTCCTTGATCGTCTGCTCGTCAATCCCTCGGTCGTCGTAAGGATACTGCTCGTAGTCCCAATTAAGGTATGTCCTGTAACGACGGGGGATAGTGCTTTCGTCTCCGTACAAACCTGGCGTAAAACCTACTGGTGCCCAGTAGTGACTAATCCGCACAAAATCGATAATCGGTGGAAGGGTTACTAGCACGGTCTCCGCTCCCACACCCCACCGAGCTGCCCGAGGCTCCACAGTCTCTACTACCAAAATGGTATGGGCGGTACCGTCACCGAAATCTTTAAACCGGAGATTTGCCCCCGGATAACAAGCTCCATCGGGATCGCGACGAGTCGGGTCATATCGACATGTATATCGTTTGCTCCATGGGGTGGCCAACATCAAGCATTCGATGTGAGTGGAACCCACCACCTTATAGTTTGTAATCGTCTCCAGAATCGCAGCGTTCGGGTTCACATACGGACTTCCACGGTAACTCGGACAAATAAATTCGTGGAGCACCGTTCCCCGAGCCTCTTCGTGCGGATCGATCCCCTGCCGATGTGCGGGCGGATCGGGATGTTTCCCAAGGGGCCGGCCCACTTGCATATCCAATGTTTCCCACAAAGTCTGACGTTCCAAATCCGGAAGCAGGTCTGCAATCCAACTCCACCCGTAAAGGTCTTCGATGATCCCCCCCACCCGGTTTACGTGGCAAGAGGGCGGAAGTTTCTTATGACGATCATGATAGTTGTGAAATGCCAATCCTATCTG
>Ga0308410_1001522_pt1 | contig 13419 bp, 8 predicted proteins | sample HotsprOSTMatCore_FD_203467 | JGI IMG/M metagenome (GOLD analysis project Ga0308410, IMG submission 203467) | Hot spring phototrophic mat microbial communities from Octopus Spring, Yellowstone National Park, Wyoming, United States -... | ecosystem: Environmental > Aquatic > Thermal springs > Hot... | reverse complement strand
GGAGGATGAGCCAATCGAGTGTGCTTAACTGCGTAAGACCACTAATACGAGAAAGCCATTCGCCCAGATGCTGGAGCATTTCGTCATTCCTCCTGCGGGGAAGTTCCCGTGGAACCTTTTCCCAATTGGGGAACCTTTGACGAATTCGTAAAACACAGCCGATAGCGGAGTTTTCCCTATGCCGCGGGCTGCAAGCTGTTTGGGCCGAGGGGCAAGGTCCCTCCGTGACCGGTGGCCGATCCTAACTTCGGGCTGTCCCACCGACAAGCCAGTATCTTCCGGTCTCCCCATGGTGCCATCATCTTAATCGACACCACATTAAGAACAATAGTTTTGCATCGGGCAGTCGCCGGGAACTCGCGGCCTAGACTGGGGGTTCCCTGCGGTTGGAAGACCGATCACCCCCTTGGCAGATAGACCGCCTCCTTGCACGGGCTGGCCCCTTGAATTAGACTCGGAAAAGCTCGTGTAATGGGGACTCCCAGGGGGGCCGGGCCGATTCTCGTCGGAACGCCCAGTAGCAGACGGGATCCGGACCGCGATTACGGGAGATAGGTGTACCGGGGACGTTTTGCCCGAATCAGGGACAGTGACTCGAAAAGATGGCTTGTGGGTGAACACTTACCACTCCAAGGGACCGGAAATAAACAGTAGTCCCCCAATCAGACTGGGGAAACCGTTTTCGGCAGTTTTCTTCCCGGTAAAGGTGAGGATCGTTGGTTCCTTTTATTGGCAAAAGTGATCGAGGTTTGCCAGTCAGATTCTCCTCTCGCCAATCGGTCCTTTGGTTGGGAAACCTCAAGCCAAAGAAGGCAGACCAGCATGGGCGAGCTAGGGGAATTTTGTCGACTGGAGAAAGGTGGGGATTAGGTCGGAGTTCTTGAAAAAGGGAAACAGTCACGTCCTCGGGCAAGGGCAGGTCCAAAGAGAACACTCGACCGGTTTCGACCCGTGAGCTCACATGGGAAGACGTTTTTGTGTGTCGGTTTTGTGGGTCGGGGGAGTAGAAAGCCCGATAGGGCATTTCAGCAGGAAAAAGCAGGAAAAACCCGGCAGTTCCCAACCCATCCAAATTGCTGGGGACTAGTAACCACTTTCCGGCTCAGAGGCCGCGTGAAAGGGGGATAACCCGGCAAGAGAAGCCGGGAAATATCTTTGAAGAAGCCTTCCGCTTTTTCGAAGCACGTCCAGCGACAGGCTTTGGGGAAGGGGCAATTCCCGGCTGAAAGTGTTGAGAACTTTCCGGAGGGTGTACGACTTGCCCTGGGGGCGGTATCTTTATTTGTTGCCAGTTTGCTAAAGCCACGCGTTTTCCGGATCGAGGTCAGAGGCCTCAAGAAAGATTGGAATGAGGGCGGAGTTTCGGCCAGGTTTGGCCGGCTCCTTTGTAAGGTGGGCATCCCAGCAAGAGAGGACTGTTCATGGCAGCCGTAGTGGAATGGGTCAGTGGTAAGGTCTTCCGATTAGTCCACCAGAACAATCTGGTTTACAACACCTGCTGGGAAGATCCGCGGTTGGACCGAGCGGCTTTAGAGCTGGGGCCGGAGCATACTGTTCTTGTGATCACCTCGGCCGGCTGCAATACTCTCGATTATGCTTTGACCGGCCCTCAGCATATTTATGCCGTGGACATGAACCCCCGGCAAAACGCCCTCCTCGAGTTAAAGATTGCGGGGATTCGAGCCCTTGATTTCGAAACGTTTTACGAAATGTTTGGGAACGGCCGGTTGCCGGGAATTCGGCCGATTTACGAACAGAAACTTCGGCCGCTGCTCACTCCTTGGTCTCGCCGCTGGTGGGATCGCCACATCGACTTTTTCGCCCATCCGAAGTTGACCTTTTACTTTCGGGGCACTGCGGGCACTTTTGCCCGAATGATGAACGCCTACGCGGACCGGGTCCTTCGGCTCCGACCGTGGATTAACGCCTTTCTTGAAGCCCAGACACTCGAGGAACAACGGGAGATCTACTTTAAGCACCTTCGTCCTAAGGCCTTCACTCGCACAGTCCGATTCCTCATGCGGCGGGATGCCGTGCTTTCGTTGCTGGGGGTACCTCGGGCCCAACGGGAGCAAGTGGAAGAGATTTACCCGGGTGGGATCATTGAGTACATCGAACACTGTTTAGATGCAGTCTTCGGGGAACTACCTTTTTCCGACAACTATTTCTGGCGAGTTTACCTGACAGGACATTACACCCCCACTTGCTGCCCTGAATACCTAAAGCGGGAAAACTTCGAAGCTTTGAAGGCCGGGCTGGTGGATCGGATTTCAATCCACACCGACACTGTGGAGGGATTTCTTGCCAAGCATGAGGTCGGGATCAATCGGTTTGTGCTCTTAGACCACATGGACTGGCTTTGGAGCAAGCATTTTCCTGTGTTAGAGTCCGAGTGGCAATGGATTGTCCGTCGAGCTCTGCCGGGAACACGGCTCATCTGGCGAAGTGGGGCCCTTCGCACCGATTTCGTGGATCGAGTTCAGGTCCGGATGGGTACAGAAACCTGTCGGATGGGAGATCTCCTCCGCTATCATCGCGAATTGGCCGACAAGCTCCACCGCCAGTGCCGGGTTCACACCTACGCAAGCTTTCATATCGCCGATCTTCAACTCTAAATCCACTTCCTTGCTTGGCAACCTTCGAACGGGTCCCATGCTCGGCCGGGGGTCAGACTGAGCCAACCGGCGTGGCTTTTCCCCAGGAAATGTCTTCCCAAGCTTCCAGATGCAAAGCCGGTTTCAACCGCCTGCAAGCAGGTCCTTGGAGCTCAAAAGAAGGATCGCCTCCGAGGGGATTTAGGGATAACGCCGCTTATCGAATCGGATCGCGAAGGCGGTGCTTCTTTAAAAGGTTTCCCGACGTTCAGATGCTCCCTAAAACTGCTAAGCAGGTAATAATACCGGAAGGCCCTTACGATGCTCGCAAAAAGCCATTACTTCCGAAGGCCGTTCCCACGCTCGGAAAAAAGCAAGACAAGCAAAATTCTGGAAGGCCGTACAAAATTCGGACGAGTTAGGTGAGAAAATTTCCGACCCACACTTTCACCGGGGCGGTGTCGAAGCCAAATGCTTCGGTAAGCTGGGGATCAAGACTCTCGTGTGCCGGTTTCCTCGGGAGCCGCCCCGAATTTCGTTTTCGGCCGGACCGCACGAGACCTAGCAAGCCCCGAAATCTCCCCACAACTCAAGAAGACACCATGTCGGAAATGGAGGAGCCGGTAGAGAGGGGGAGGCTCATAGGGTACAGTTATCGAAAGAGTCTTGTTGGGTTTGAGGGGAAAGAAGCGGGTTTGCAGATGTCGCGAGGGTGCGTTCCTGAGGGTGCGTTCCTATTGATAGTGCGTTCCTATTGATAGAAAGAAATCCAAGAAAAGCTCCGGAAAAGGTTCGCTTATGGGAATTTTTCGGGATCTTCGCGTCATTTACCACATGGTTTTTAAGCCGATCCGAGGACGGGATCACGCCGAGCGATTGGAAAGCTTTTATCGAGGGCAAGCCCGGGATTACGACGCCTTCCGCAAGCGGCTTTTGAAAGGGCGAGAAGAACTTTGGTTCCACTTGGATCGGCCTGAAGGAGGGATCTGGGTAGATCTTGGCGGTGGCACGGCAGCAAACTTGGAATTCTTTGGTCCGGAAATGGCCCGCTTAAAACGGATCTACGTGGTGGATCTGGCTTCGTCCCTCCTTGAGATTGCCGCCGAACGGGTCCGGTGCCACGGGTGGAATAATGTGGAGTTGGTTCGGGAGGATGCTACCGTCTTTCGCCCTCCGGAAGGGCAAGCCGATGTGGTTACTTTTTCCTATTCCCTCACGATGATTCCCGATTGGTTCGCGGCCGTCGATAACGCCTGGCAGATGCTCCGAGAGGGCGGGCAAATCGGGGTGGTAGATTTCTATGTTTCCCGGAAATATCCCCCTGGGGAACTGACACGACATCGTTGGCTGACCCGATGGTTTTGGCCCTGCTGGTTTGCCACGGACAATGTTTTCCTCTCGCCCGATCACCTACCTTACCTTTTATGGCGTTTTCGGCCAGAATACATTGCGGAGTACCGCACCCGGGTTCCCTGGGTTCCCCTGGGACGAGTGCCTTACTATGTCTTTGTAGGCCGAAAGCTCTAGCGACGGCTTGTTGGGGTTTGTCGGGCAGATCGGGCCGACACTTGGATTCTATACCGACACTTGGATTCCATAGGAGAAATTTTTTCGGCTTCGGCTTGGAAAGATGTGTTCCGTCCCGGGGAAAACCCCGGAGTTCAACCCCGGCGAGGGAGCCTTTTACTTCTGGCTGTAAGAAATCCGCATACAAAAAGATCCCCACGGAGAAAACCTGCCCCGCCAACTTTTGCTGAATTTGGCTGGAACGCCCGAAATCACGCCCGAGCGGTGAGACCGGCGGTATGATTCTGTAAGGCCCTCGCCCGGGAAGTGGCCTCCGAAGGGGCCCGCAAGGTAAGCATCGGGTGGGGCCGTCGACGATCGTTGGTTGCACGCTCATGGGGAACGGGATTTTTAGGAAGCCTTCGGCAACCAAAATCCCGCCCCCAAAGGCCAGGCCCCGGCAGGAGATCTGAGTTTAACGGGAGTAGGTGGGCTGCATCTATGTCTCTAGATCCCACATTGCCGCAAGAAGAAGCGGCACGCGAGGCTGCCCGAGCTAAGAGTCTCCGGCGAGAAGGTCCACCTCTGGAGATCCCCGGGTATCAACCCGAGCGGCTCCTGGGGGTGGGAGCCTTTGGAGAGGTCTGGGTCTTTGTGCAGAAGAATACGGGGCGACGGGTAGCCGTCAAGTTCTATGCCCACCGCGGCGGGCTAGATTGGTCCTTGCTTGCTCGAGAGGTAGAAAAGCTTGCGTTTTTGTTCAACGATCGGCACGTCGTGCAACTTCTGGGAGTTGGCTGGGATGCCGATCCGCCTTATTACATCATGGAGTATATGCCCGAGGGATCTTTGGCGGATCGGCTGGCAGCCGGCCCCCTCCCTCCCGAAGAGGTCGTGCGGATTCTGCGGGATATCGCCCAAGGTCTCCTCCATGCTCACAACAAGGGGGTACTCCACTGCGATTTGAAACCGGCAAATATCCTGCTGGATCACGACGGCCGGGCAAGGATCGCCGATTTTGGGCAGTCCCGGCTTTCCCACGAGCAAAGTCCGGCGTTGGGGACTCTTTTTTACATGGCCCCCGAACAGGCAGATCTTTCCGGAGTACCGGATGCCCGGTGGGATGTTTATGCCCTGGGGGCACTGGCATACTGCATGCTGACGGGCGAGCCACCTCGGCGATTGCCGCAACTTGTAGAGCGGCTAGAACAAGCCCGCAGCCTGCCGGAACGGCTCGCTCTTTATCGCCGGGCGATGCTAGCCTCGCCTAAGCCCACTGCCCACCGGCAGGTACGCGGCGTGGATCGCTACCTGGCAGAAATTATTGACCGCTGCTTGGAGGTGGACCCGGAGAAAAGATACCCAAATGTTCAGGCGGTGCTAGCAGCTCTGGATGCTCGCGATGCCGCCTTGGCCCGGAGACCTCTTATCGCTTTGGGGGTTGCCGCACCTCTCCTGCTTCTGGGGATTGTGGGGTTTATCGCTGCCCGGGGGTCCCATCAGCTTCTGGAAGTTTCGCGGGAGGCCCTGACCGCCTCCGCCCTGCGGAACAATGCCTTTGCCGCGGAATTCGTGGCCCGAACGGCTTCCAATGAACTGGAGCGGCGACTCGAAGCCGTTCAGGCCTTGGCAAACCACCCTCAGTTCCGCCAGTGGCTTGACCGCTTTTACAACTCATCGTCCTTGCAAGAGTTACTGAAGCAATTGGACGAGCGGGAACGGGCAGAGCCGGACTCACCAAAAGAGCGTTGGGAGGCCCTGCGGCAAAAATTCCGGGAGCACCCGGACCGGCAGGCTTTGCAGCGGGAGTTTGAGTCCCTCATCCCGGAACGATTTCATCCTTTGCGGAAAACCGCCCACGAGGAAGTAGCCAGTTGGTTTTTCTGTGATTACCGGGGATTTTCGGTAGCCAGAGTGCCTTCCTCGGACACAATCGGGCACAATTATTCTTGGCGAAGCTTTTTCCACGGCGGTCCTGCTGACTTGCCCCGTGGGCAAAGACCTCCGGCGGGAACTTTCCTTCGAGGGCCGCAACTTTCGGCCGTGTTTCAGTCGGAGGCCCACGATCAATGGATTGTTGCCGTGGCCACTCCGGTCTTCGGGGAAGGTCTGGAGGAAAGGCGTTTTCTCGGGGTACTGGCCCTGACCGTTCGGGTGGGGCGTTTTCTTGAGCTAGAAAGCGGCCAAGAAAGATTCACCGCCTCGCAGATGGCTATTCTCGTCGACGAACGTCCGGGCGACCATGAGGGGGTGATCCTCCAGCATCCCCTTTTCGAGCAAATCGAAAACCTTGCAGCTATCAAGTTCGCTCGGTACCGGATTCCGCGGGAGCGTTTGCCGGATCGGCCGGAAAAAGGCCTGGATTTCTCCGACCCCCTGGCGGGGCTCTATGAGGAACTGGGAGTGGAGATGCCGGCCAAGCGTTGGCTAGCTCAGGCAGCCCCGGTGACAGTGCGGGGGGAGCCCGTGGGTTGGTGGGTCGTAGTGCAGGAAGCATACGACCATTATGAAGGCACAATCGGCTGGACCCTGGCCCGGCTGCAGCGGGGACTTATGTACTATGGACTGCTGGCAGCCGGCTCGGTCCTTTTTGTCTTTGGTGCAATTTGGCTGCTTGTGCTCCGCCTGCTAAAGACCAACAGTCATCCGCGGAAGGCTTCCGAAAATAACCGTTCCCGCGGGGATTCCACGGCCCAAGTTGCCCTTTTGCCTACAGAGACCTTGGAAGTTCGCGGTCAAGCTTTGAAACCGGAGTCCGGGCAGTAAACCCCCGGGGCGGCCCAAGCTGCTGAGCGATCCCTGGCCAGGTTTTAAGTGATCCCTGGCCAAGTTTTAAGAGTGCCCTCGAAAAGGTAGTCCCTCTGGCAAAATGTCAAAAACCAAAAGGATGTGTCCCATGGAGGGTTCAGGACCTCCGGGACCGGGCGGGCAAATCCTCGGGACGGCCCGATTTTGGCCGCCTTTCGGCCAAACGATCCCAAAAAGCATGAAAAAGGCCAGCAAGTTTAAACCGGCCGGGCCCCAATTCTTGGAAGAAACCAAGCTGCCGCGGCTGGAGCCTTGAAAGCCGAGCAGGTCTTCCGCCCTCTAGACGGAAGTACACAGGAAAGAGCCGAACGGCACTTTGGCGGGCTCAGAATCCCGAAAAGGGGTGGTGAGGTAGTCTCGGGAGTGTCAACTATATGGAAGCCCGCCTCGGATTTGAGCCCTACAAAAAGTATTTTCCGCCAAGCACAGAGCGAGGACGGTAACCAACCTATCGAGGACTCCACCCCAGAATCGAGGAGTTTAACCGATCTAGTGAGGAGTATACCGCACATAAGAAGAAGCGAGGAGCATACCCCACATAGGAACATAAGTCTACCTCGGACAGGAAGCAGATTGATCTGGGAGGGTTCGCGGTTCTCTGCGGTGTTTGGTCCAAGATGTCCCCTTGGGGTGAATCGGACGGCGAGGGATTTCAATGGAAAACTGTTGGCGAAGGCTAAAGACGAGGTGGCTCTCGAAAACTTGGGCGATAGGTTTGGCTTGTGTATTCCTGGGCTGGGTAATCTTTGGTTCCCAGGCGGGGATAACCGGGCGGCAAGGCCGAGATGTGCTTGCTTCCTCCCCCTCTGCCGGAGCCACTGCCCCGTCCGGCTCGCAAAACCCCTCCCCAAAATTGGAACTTTCCGAAGCAGAGGCCCAGGCCCGTTGGAACGAGCTTTTTTCTCGTTGGCAGCAAGTGCTTGAGCGAATGCAAAAAATTCGCTGGGATTACCGGTTGGTCTCTCCTGCAGAGGCTAGGAAGATCGAACAAGAGTGGGAAACCCTGCTCGGGGAGGGCCACCGCCTGGAACCCCAATTGATCGAGGCTGCCTACCAGCTTTTCCGTTTTAACCCCAAAAGGTACTTGGAAGAAGGAATATTCCTTCTTGCGGTAGCCGGAACCTACTACGATTGGGATGATTTCGAAAGGGCTTACGAGCTAGGGCTTCGGTTGATTGAGGCTGGGCATCCCAATCCGGCCGTTTACGCCCTCACGGGAGTTTCTGCCTACACCCTTCACGAGTACGACCGAGCCGAGGAATTACTCCGAATAGCTGACAAGCAGGGGGTTCTGTCGGAAGGTGGCCGCAAAGTGCTGGATAACCTCCCCTACTACCGAGCAGCCTGGGATCGAGAAAAAGCCTTGCGAGAGGCAGAGGCAAAAGCCAACGATCTTCCCAGGGTTCTTCTGAACACTACTCAGGGCGAGATCGAGGTCGAACTTTTCGAGAACGAAGCCCCGAATACCGTGGCGAATTTTATCTCTTTGGTGGAGAAGGCTTTTTATAATGGGGTTCCATTCCACCGGGTTATCCCGCACTTCATGGCTCAGACGGGCGATCCTACAGGCACTGGGTTTGGCGGACCGGGCTATCGGATTGCCTGTGAGTGTTACCGCCCTGATTACCGAGTACATTTCCGGGGTAGCCTGAGCATGGCCCATCGCGGCCGAGATACCGGTGGCTCCCAGTTTTTCATCTGCTTCATGCCTCAGCAACATCTCGACGGAAAACATACCGTCTTTGGGCGGGTTATCCGGGGGTTTGAAGTCCTCTCCAAACTCAAACGGCGGGATCCCGAAGATCCCAATTCTGGCGAACCGGACCGGATTGTGGAAGCCAAGGTCTTGCGGAAATGGCCTCACCCTTATGAACCTGCTACTTTGCCCTGGGATAAACCTTAAGCATCTGGGGTAATTCTTGACAGTCATGGAGTAGCTCCGAAGCTCTTGATCGGGTCGCCGGAGAGAAGGAACCATGGCTCCGGAAAATTTGTACAGCGACTTTCGCAGTGATACCGTAACTCGGCCTACCCCCGGAATGCGGCGGGCAATGGCAGAAGCAGAGGTCGGCGACGACGTCTTCGGGGAAGATCCCACGGTCAACCGGCTGCAAGAGCGGGTAGCAGAGCTGCTGGGAAAGGAGGCCGCACTTTTTGTGCCCTCGGGAACCATGTCCAACCTCTTGGCCGTGCGGACCCTTTGTCGGCCGGGGGACGAAATGATCTGCGAGGCGGGAAGCCACATTTATAACAACGAGCAGGCCTCGTATGCCCAGCTGTGCGGGGTAGCCGCTCGCCCAGTTATCGGTCACCGGGGAATTCTGCAAGTGGAACAGCTTGCGGGAATGGTCCGACCCGCAGGAATTCACCATCCTCGAACCCGATTGGTTACCCTTGAAAATACCCATAACTCAGGGGGAGGCACTGTACAGCCCTTTGAGGAAGTGGTGCGAATTTGCCAATGGGCCCACCAGCAAGGTTTGGTGACCCATCTGGACGGGGCAAGACTGTGGAACGCGGTAGTCGCTACGGGAATACCGGCACAGGCATGGACAGAGCACTTCGAAACCGTAAATGTTTGCTTCAGCAAAGGACTGGGAGCTCCGGTCGGATCTGCCCTGGCCGGATCCCGGGATGCAATCTCCGAAGCTCGGCGGCACCGCAAGGTGCTCGGAGGTGGCATGAGACAAGCGGGGGTGCTTGCAGCCGCGGCCCTCTATGCCTTGGAACATCACATCGAGCGGTTGGCCGAGGATCATGCCCTGGCCAAGCGACTGGCCGAGGGGATTGCCGGCATCCGATACCTTCGGCTAGACCCGGAAGTGGTGGAAACCAATATGGTCTTTTTCCGGGTGGACCCCGGCTGGGGATCGGCCCACGAGCTTTGCCGACGCCTCAGGGAGGAATATCGGGTGCTTATGCTTCCGGTCGGCCCCCAACGGCTCCGGGCAGTTACCCACTTAGATGTGGGCCCTCGAAACCTCGAGCGAGCCCTCCGGGCCCTCTCGGAGATCCTTTCGTAAACTTGGGGGCTGCCGTTATTGCTCAGTTTCCAAGAAGCTTTAGTCCGGTCTAAAACCGGCTTATGTTGGGGCTGCTCCCGGCACCACCCTCTCCCGTTGGGCCGAAGCCGTGCCGGCCTGTGCAAGTAGGGTAATATTCTCGGTTTAGTGCTTTCGGCCTACCCCCCGATGTGCCCTTTCCCTTTCGTAATTTCTTGCACTGTGGCCAACCCCGGTCTTTACGGGAAGTCCGGCGAATATAAGTGTCGATCGATTCCAGGGAAGTTTTTGCTCGGTCAAAACGAAGAGCTATGCCAGCCGACCCCTCATCCCCTGGTGAGTGGGAACACCGGCTAACGAAAGTCTCCTTGCCATGCCGGGTGCCCCTTACGCCCGGGTGAGTGGGAGCACATTTATCCACTACCGCAGTTAGTGCGCGCCGTATCCCCATGTGAGTAGGGACACCAAACCGCTTCCTTCCTGTACCTCCTCTAATACAGCCTTATCCCCAGGTCAGTAGGGACACCTGGTTGCCGAAGCTCTTAACGGGTTCCCCGGCACCACCGAGAAAGCAAAAGAAAAAGCCCCCAAAGGGTTTCCTACCCGAAGGTCCCCACCGGTAAGGCGGGCCCGTGGGCCCACCGGAACGGTTCAATTTCCCCGAACTTTGGTCCCAAGTAACCTCCGGACGTCATTTGAAAATCCAAATCTGACTCTTGCCGTTCCACCCCCACGGGTGAGCACTTTTCCACCCCGTCGGCAGGAAATCCGAAACCGCCGGTGCACAGTGCCGAGTCAGCGGGGTCTTTTGAGGAGGTCCGGTCCAGGCCCGCACACCTTCTCGTACCCGTCACTTGTCCGCCGATACTGAGTGAACCCGTGACGTTCGAGATTCTTGGGAGAGAGCAGACTTTTTACCCCCCGCATGGGCCTAAATGGAGCAAAGACCCGCCGACATTGGGCACCACATTGGGGACAGGCCATCTCCGTGGAGGCATCCAGCCCCTGGAGGAGCTCGAACCCCTCCCGGCAGTAATCACATCCGCCACTTTCCGGAGCGTACCGATAAATCGGCATGGCTATCCCCCTCCTTTTCCGAGCGTCTTCCCAGACTTTTATGGAATATGGATTACCCCTTACCTCGATCTTTATGAAATATGGATTACTTTATGGAATATGGATTACCCGTTACACCCAGCGGACTTCCGCCTAAAGAGTGGGGCAAAACTCCCCAGATTTACCCTCGCGAATCCCCTCTTTTTGGTGTATTGAATACTTCCCTGAGGGGATTTCCGGGAATGAATTCCCTTTCCAAAAGGTCTAAAGAACGCAGAACCGAACGGTCCTTCTCACCAGGTCAAGGGCCTGGCAAATTTCCCGCGGGCACAAAAAAGTTCGGGTTACCTGAACCCCAACTCAAATAAGCCGGCATTCCCCACCTTTTCGAATCCCTCCACCCCAATTGTAGGTGACATCCGGGGGTGGTGGGTACGCCGGCCGAGCCAGCCCAAGGAAACAGGTAGCTCCTTAGAACCGCCCGATTAAATGAAGTATCCCGCTCACCACGGCCCGATTAACGAAGGATCATCCTGGCAACCGAAAAAATCCATGCAAACGGCGAACTTGTCACGACCGGTCCCAGCTGAAAAAATAAGAGCAAAGGTCTGTGACAGTTTAGTGAAGTGCGGTCAAAACGCCGCAATGGGTTCGAGTAAGGAGGAGACAAGGGTTGGTTTCTACCCAACAAATCTCTCTCCGTTGGCGCGAGTTATTTTCTGCTGGACCGATCACCGACGAAACCTTCCAAAAAGCGGAGAGGTTGCTCGAAACTTTGCGTCCCGAGGATCCTCTCCGGCATCGCCTTTTCCAGGAATTGCAGGAGATCCGCAAGATCCACTCCCAAAAGCGGGGCTCCCCAAAAGGAACTAGAACCCTCCAGAAGGCGTAATGAGCCTTCCAGGCCCGGACCGGAGGAAGCCCGCACCGGAGGTATCCGGCCCGACTGCGGTGGGCTCTCCGTCTGGTCTGGACAAGAACCCAAGACCAAAGGAAGGTAAGGGCTGCGTGATCATGCCGCCCTTTCAGAGCCCCTCTGGATGGAGCGGGAATCTATTTTAGTTCCGAACCTAAGGGGGAGTCTGCAAGGTAACTTCGGCCTGGCGGGAAGTAGACCTTCCATCCGGGCTGGCATGCTAAAATGTTCCTCTTGGTGCATCCTCGAGGGTTCCCCTTGCTAGCAATCTCGGGCCGGCTTCGATAGGGATTCAATTTCGTTCGATTTCGTACCCCACATCAACCATGAGCTAAGCAGAAGCGAGGCTCGCCAGCATCTCTGGGAACTCACCTCTCGGGCCTCGCCGAGGCCAGGATCCTGGGACTATCGGAAGGTGGAGGTGTGCCTTCACCACCTGCCAAAAAAGGCAGGAGTCCTTAATTTTTTCAGGCGGGAGAAATCGGGATCAGATATCCCCTCCGGCGGTTAGAGAACCTCTCTCCATGGGGAGCAAACCGGCTCACCCTACCTGTGTGGCGGTGGGCTGATGGGGAACCTCTCCCCAAGAGGAGCAGACCCAGTGATGATCGACTCACAAGCCCCAGTCTGCGGAGAACCTCTCCCCGTGGGGAGAAAAGTCCGGCAGCTTAGGCGGAAGATCCAGGAAAAAACTTCCCATCGCCGTTCCTCATTTCCCTTTTGAGCTCCTCAGCTTGGAAGCCGGCCCGCTCGGGGCAATTCTTTTCCGTTCCGTTTTGCTCTTTCGAGTGATGACCTCTCGGCCCCATTCTGATAAATTCGATCGCCTCCCGGCTCCGAGGCAGAGGGAAACACCCGGCTGGGAAAGACTTGGGTTTGCCGACACGAGTCGCAAAGGTCCCAAGAATTCCCAGTTCGAGATAGGCGGGCAAGCTCACCAACTGGAGGCCCGAAGGGAAAAACTCAATCCAGAAGCCGGCACGGGCTGCAACGCTGGGGGCCATAGCAGGAAGACAAATCGGACGACCTCGGACCCTTCGCGGGAAGAAGACATTAGGTGCAAAGTTACCATGTTGGGAAAATTCCGAGTTCCCATGTTGGGAAAATTCCGACCCTTTCCTTGATTGCCGGAAGTTTTTGCTCCTAGGCTAGCAAATCCCCGGAACCTCCTCCCGGGCCGAGCCCAGCTCATAGCCCGTGCAGGCAATAGCTACCATTCCGCCAAGGCAAGGAGTTTCTCAATCAGTTCAACCTCCGGACTGGGGGAGAAAGGGATAGTCTGGGAGGAGCCGGTTGGATTTGCCATCCCCGGCGAAGCCTGGCTGGCCCCCCGCCGACAAAACTCCACCACATCTACAGGTACAGATTCCTCAACTCCTGCTTGCTCGAGGGCAAATTTCAGCCTAACAAGGGTGGAAAATTCGGCCTCGTTGAGGACTCCACACTCCCGAAGCTCCCTTGCCAACTGGAGGAGTTCCCGCGGTGTGATTCGCCGCAGGTCGTATCGGTCTAGTATCCGGCGGACTTTCCCGGCAAG
>Ga0308410_1001519_pt1 | contig 13422 bp, 12 predicted proteins | sample HotsprOSTMatCore_FD_203467 | JGI IMG/M metagenome (GOLD analysis project Ga0308410, IMG submission 203467) | Hot spring phototrophic mat microbial communities from Octopus Spring, Yellowstone National Park, Wyoming, United States -... | ecosystem: Environmental > Aquatic > Thermal springs > Hot... | reverse complement strand
CACGCGCCAGTCCGGGGGCGGCCCGCCGTCAGGCCGCAAGGCGCCGCGCAGCACCGCGCGCGCGCCGAGCACCAGCGACAAGAGCCCAATAACCACCGCGTGGAAGCCCGGCACGATGCCCGGCGCGGTGAACGGATCGCCGCCGCGCTCCGTGAAGGTCGGCATCGCCCACGCGCCGGCGAAGGCCGCGGCGGCGAAGGCGAGCAGCGCCGCCGCGGTGATCAGGTCGGTGCGGGCGCGCGGCGGCGGGGTGACGTGGCTGGCCGCGCTCTCGTCCGCCACCCTGCCTCCTTACGGCCGCGGAATGCCGACCGTGTCCGGCGAGACCTTCGACTTGCCGGCGTCGTGGTAGAGCCACGCGGTCTGGCGCACCATCCGCATCGCGCCGTTGTGCGCCTCCTCGCCGTGGATCGGCGTGAACAGCGCGGAGCGGTCGGCCGCGTAGCGCTTCAGCGCCTCGCTGTTGGCGATCTTGCGCTCCCACGCCATGGTCATGGTGCGCACCACCGCCTCCGGCGCGCCCTTCGGGATCCAGATGCCGAAGTAGTTCACGGGCGCGACCATGCCCGGGATCCAGCGCGTGATCGGCGGGATCTCGCCGTACCCCGCCAGCGTCACCGGCCTTTCCGCCAGCACCACCAGCGGCCGCAGCCGGTTGCCGCGGATCATCTCGGTCATCTCGACCAGGAGCTGGCAGACCACCGGCGTCTCGCCGGCGACGGTCGCCACCACGGCAGGGTTGCCGCCCTCATAGGTGACGTGGCGGTACTGCAGCCCCGGCACGGCCGCGCGCACCATCTCCATCATGTTGTGCCCTGCGGACGACAGGCCTGCGGTGGCCACCGGTACGGTCGCGCCCCGTGTCTTCAGCACCTCGAGCAGCTGGCCGAAGTCGCGATACGGCGTGTTGGGATTGACGCTGATCGCCGAGACGTTGGCGACCGCGAAGAAGAGGTGCCAGTCCCCGAGCGCGGTGTCGAGCAGGCCGAGCACCTTGTAGGTGCCGACATCCGCCGCTGCTCCAGCCGCCCAGGTGTAGCCGTCCCGCGCCGCCTCCAGCGCGTTGCGCGTGCCGATCGAACCGGAGGCGCCAGGCTGGTTCACCACCACGAAGCGCTGGCCGAGCTCGCTCTCCAGTTCCGCGGCGACGATGCGCGCCATCTGGTCGGTCGAGCCGCCCGCCGCCCAGGGCACGATGATGGTGACGGGCCGCTCGGGCCGCCACGGATAGGCCTGCGCGGCGGCTGGAAGTGCGGGCAGCACGGCGGCTGATGCGGCCAGACCGACGAAGGTGCGACGCTTCATGGACCCCTCTCCCCGTTGCGGGTAACTTGTTGGTTACCTGATGGTCCACCGGATCGCAGCATGGCGTCAAGCGCACGGGAGGGAATGTGCGGGTCCTGCAGATCGGCTGCGGCAATTTCGGCGCGGCCCACCTCGCCGGCTGGGCGCGGCTCGGGCTGGCGGAGTCGCTGACGGTCGCCGATCCGCGCCCCGACCTCGCGGGGATCGTCGCGCGCCATGCGCCGGCCGCGCGCGCCGTCGCCGACTGGCGCGCTGCGCTGGCCGAGGCCGAGCTCGTCGATGTCCTGACGCCGACGGATACGCACCACGCGATCGCCGCCGCCGTGCTGGACGCGCGCAAGCCGCTGTTCCTCGAGAAGCCCGCAACACCGACCGCCGAGGAGGCGCGCGACCTGCTGCGCCGCGCCGAGGCGGGTCGCGTGCCCGCGCAGGTGGGCATGTATCTCCGCTTCCATCCCAAGGGCGCGGCGCTGAAGACCCTGGTCGGCGACGGCGCGATCGGGCGCGCGCTGCACTGCTCGGCGCGCTTCGTCGGCATCAAGCGGATGCGCGCCGACAGCGGGCCGCTCGCCAACGACGCGGTGCACTTCATCGACCTGATCCTGTGGCTGATGGGCGAGACACCGGCGCGCGTGTTCGCCACGCTGCGCGACGACGAGGCGCGCGGCCATGACGATCTCGCCGCGCTGCAGATACGTTTCCCCTCGGGCGCAACCGCGCTCGTCGAGGCCGGCTACCGCCTGCCCGGGGCGACGCCCGATCCGTTCGTTCCCGGCACGCTCTCGACCAAGGAGCTGGTCCTGACGGGCACGGAGGGCATCGCCCGCTTCAGCCTGAGCGAGGAGCGGCTGACGCTCTGGCGCGGGCGGCACCGCCGCGCGGGCGCAGTCTTCGTCCCCGACTACGCCGAGCCCGAGGAGATCCCCGCCCCCGCCGCCGACCCGCCCGAGGTGATGGCGCGCCAGTTCGCGCATTTCCTGCGCGTGCTGCGCGGCGAGGCCGCGCCCGTCGCCACCCTGCGCGACGCCGGCGTGGCGGTCGCCGCCGTGCTGGACGCGGCGCGCGAGAGCAGCCGGCGCGACGCCGCGGTCGGGATCGCCGCCTGATGCGCCTCAGCCTGTGCAACGAGGTGGTGCGCGCGCTGCCCTTCGCCGCGCAGTGCGACCTCGCCGCGGCACTCGGCTACCAGGGCATCGAGCTGGCGCCGTTCACGCTGGGGGACGAGCCGCATCGCCTGCCGGGTTCGGAGATCGCCGCGCTGCGCCGCGCCGCCGCGGAGGCGGGGATCGCCATCACCTCGCTGCACTGGCTGCTGGTCGCGCCCGCGGGGCTCTCCATCACCGGCGACGACGCGGCCGTGCGCCGGCGCACGCTCGACGTGATCGCTGGACTGGTGGAGCTTGCGGCCGCCCTCGGCGCGACGCATCTGGTGCATGGCTCGCCCGCCCAGCGCGTGCTGCCGCACGGCCCCGACTGCGAGGCCGCGCGCGCGCGCGGCATCGACGCCTTCGCCTTCGCCGGCGAGCGAGCGCGCGCTGCCGGCGTCACCTACTGCATCGAGCCGCTCGACCGTGGCCAGACCGCGTTCGTCAACACGATCGAGGAGGCGGCAGGGATCGTGCGCACCATCGGCAATCCGGCGCTCCGCACCATGCTCGACACCTGCGCGGCGGCGACCACCGAAACCGAAAGCCTGGATGCGCTGATCGCGCGCTGGCTGCCCACTGGACTGATCGCGCATGTGCACCTGAACGATCCGAACAGGCGCGCGCCCGGCCAGGGCGCGCTCCGCTTCGCCCCCGTGCTCGCCGCGCTGCGGGCGCAGGGCTACGCCGGCACGGCGGCGGTGGAGCCCTTCGAGTACGTCCCCGACGGTACCGGCTGCGCGGCGCGCGCGATCGGCTATCTGCACGGGATCCTGGAGACCCTGCCATGATCGCGCCGCGCGTCACGCTGGAAGACGTAAGGGCCTTCGAATGGCCGTTCCGTCTGCGCCTGCCGTTCCGCTTCGGCGTGATCACGGTCACGCACGGCCGCCAGGCGGTGATCGCCGTGCGCGTGCGGCTGCAGGACGGCCGCGTCGCCGAGGGCATGGCGGCGGAAACCCTGGCAGCGAAATGGTTCGACAAGGACCCGACGCTGACCGACGCGCAGAACGAGCACCAGCTCCGCCGCGCCATCGAGATCGCGCGCGACGCCTATCTCGCCGCCGGAGCGCGCACACCCTTCGCGCTGTTCGCGGACAACCATGCGGCGATCCTCACTGCGGCCGCGGCGGAGCGCCTGCCGCCACTCGTGGCGGGGTTCGGCCCGGCGCTGCTCGACCGCGCCATCCTGGATGCAGTGCTGCGCGCGCACGGCCTCTCCTTCGCCGCCGGCATGCGCGCCAACATCGCCGGCCTCGCGCCGCACGCCGCGATCGCAGATCTCGACGGCTTCGACTGGACCGGCTTTCTCGCCAGTCTCCTGCCGCGGCAGCGGATCGCCGCGCGCCACACCGTCGGCCTCGTCGATCCGATCACCGCCGCCGATCAGCCCCCCGGCACGCGCGTCGAGGACGGACTGCCGGAGACGCTGGAGGAGGTCTGCGCCGCCTACCGCCACACCTACTTCAAGCTGAAGGTCGGCGGCGATATCGCGGCCGACGTCGATCGCCTCTGCCGCATCGCCGCCGTGCTCGACCGCTCAGCGCCCGGCTACCGCGCCACCCTGGACGGCAACGAGCAGTACGCGGACGCCGAGGGCGCGCTGGCGCTCTGGCACGCGATCGAGGCCGAGCCGAGGCTTGCGACGCTGCGCCACGCCGTGCTGTTCATCGAGCAGCCGGTGAAGCGCGCCGCGGCGCTCAGCATCGACATCGCGCCCCTCGCCGCGCATCGACCGGTGATCGTGGACGAGAGCGACGGCACGCTCGACGCCTTCCTCGCCGCGCGGGCCTGCGGCTACGCGGGCGTGTCCTCGAAAGCCTGCAAGGGCGTCTACAAGAGCCTGGTCAATCTCGCGCGCTGCCGCAGATGGAACGCCGAGCTTGGCGCGGAGCGCTTCTTCCTGAGCGGCGAGGATCTGACCACGCTCGCCGGGCTCTGCGTGCAGCAGGACCTGGCGCTGGTGTCCTTGCTCGGGCTCGTGCATGTCGAGCGCAACGGCCATCACTTCGTGGACGGCTTCGCCGGCCGGCCGCGCGCCGAGGCCGAGCGCTTCCTCGCCGCCCATCCCGGCCTCTACCGCGCCACCGCCCGCGGCCCGCGCCTCGCGATCGCCGACGGCATGCTCGACCTCGCGAGCCTCGACTGCGCGGGCTTCGGCGCGGCGGTGCTGCCCGACACCGCGGCGATGGAGACGATGCCGAAGGCCGCCTGGCCGGTCAGTTGATCGTGATGTTCGCCTCGCGCACCACCCGGCCCCACATCGCGGTCTCGGCGCGCATCCGCTCCGCCACCGCCTCGGGCGTCGAGGAGAGGGGATCGGCGCCGGCCTGGACGAGCCGCGTTCGCACCGACGGATCGGCGAGCGCGGCGTTCAGCGCCGCGTTCAGCCGCGCGATCGCGGCCGAGGGCGTGCCGGCAGGCGCCATCACGGCGCCCCAGGAGGTGGCGGAGGCGCCCGCGAGCCCGGCCTCGGCCATGGTCGGCACCTCCGGCAGCAGCGGATGGCGCGCCGCGGCCGTCACCGCCAGCGCGCGCACGCGGCCGGCTTGCACTTGGCCGAGGCAGGACGGCAGCTGGTCCAGCATGAGCTGCACCGTGCCCGCGACCGTGTCGTTCAGCGCCGGCGCAGAGCCGCGATAGGGCACATGGGTGAGCTCGATGCCGGCGGTCAGGCGGAACAGCTCGGCGACCAGGTGCGTCGAGGTTCCCGACCCGCCCGAGCCGTAGGCGAGCCGCCCCGGCTCGGCCCGGGCGAGGGCGACCAGCTCCGCGACCGTTGCCGCCTGCACAGAGGGGTGGACGATCAGCACGTGCACGGTCTCGAACGCCATGCCCACTCCGGCGAGATCGCGCGCCGGATCGAAGGCGAGACCGCGATAGAGATGCGGGTTGATCGTCAACGTGCCCATCGTGCCCATCAGCAGGGTGTGACCGTCGGCGGGGCTGCGCACGACGTTCTCCACGCCGACATTCCCGCCCGCGCCGGTGCGGTTCTCGACCACCACGGGCTGGCCGAGGGTCGCGGACATGTGCTCGCCCAGCACGCGCGCGACAACGTCGGTCGCTCCACCGGCGGGGAAGGGCACGACCATGCGCACCGGCCGCGTCGGCGCCCAGGCCTGCCCCCGGGCCGCCACGGGCGAGAGCGCCATGGCGGCAACCACAAGACGTCGTGTGACCATCGGTCTCTCCCTTACACGCAGCGCTCGAAGCGCTGCTTCATCACGCCCATCACCTCGTCCGGATCGCGCGTCCACCAGTCGCGCGAGGAGAAGATCTCGACCTCGATCGGTCCATCATAGCCGGCCGCGTCCGCCGCTTCGCGCAAGGCCAAGACGTCGATCACGCCGTCGCCCATCATGCCGCGATCGGTGACGAGATCGCGCGTCTCCCGCAGCCAGTCGCAGACATGGAAGCCGAGGATGCGGCCGCGCGCGCGGCTGAGCTGCGCCAGCACCTCGGGATCCCACCAGACATGATAGACGTCGAACGCCACACCTACCCCGGCGCCCAGCGCGTCGCACCAGTCGAGCGCCTGGGCGGCGGTGGCGAGCACCGACCGATCGGCGCAGGTCATCGGATGGAGCGGCTCGAGTGCGAGCGGCACGCCGGCGGCGCGCGCATGCGGCAGCACGGCCGCGAGGCCGTCGAGACAGCGCGCCCGCGCCGCGGCAAGGTCGCGCGAGCCGTCCGGCAGCCCACCATTGACGATGACGAGGCAGCGCGCGCCGATCGCCGCCGCCTCGTCGATCGCGCGGCGATTGTCGTCGATCGCCTGGGCGAGCGTGCCCGCCGTCCACCAGCCGCCGCGGCAGAGGCCGGATACCTTCAGCCCCGCATCGCGGATGTGCCGCGCCGCGCGCGCCACACCATAGGCCGCGAGCGCGTCGCGCCACGGCCCGATCCAGCCGATGCCGTGCCGCGCGCAGCCCTCGATGCAGGCCGGCAGGTCCCAGCGCAGGCGCACGGTGGCGGTGTTCAGTGACAGGCGCGCGAGATCGGCCATCAGTGCACGCCGTGGACGGCGAGCAGGGCGCGCATCCGCGCGCAGGCCAGCTCCGGGTCGCGCAGCAGGCCGGCGGCGTCGGCGAGACGGAACAGCTCGGCGAGATGGGGGAGACTGCGCGCCGAGTGCTGGCCGCCGACCATGGTGAAGTGGTCCTGGTGACCGTTCAGCCAGGCGAGGAACACCACGCCGGTCTTGTAGAACCGCGTCGGCGCCTTGAAGACGTGGCGCGACAACGGCACGGTCGGGCCGAGGATGGCATGGAAGGTGGAAAGATCGTTGCGCTGCAGGCTGCCGAGCGCAGCTGAGGCGGCGGGCGCGATCGGATCGAAGATGCCGAGCAGCGCGTCGGAGTGGCCCTGCTCGTCGCCGGCGATCAGCTCGGCGTAGTTGAAGTCGTCGCCCGTGTACATGCGCACGCCTTTCGGCAGGCGCCGGCGCATGGCGATCTCCTTGTCCTTGTCGAGCAGCGACACCTTGATGCCGTCGATCGCCGCCGCGTTGGCATGAAGCATGGCAAGGCAGGTCTCCATCGCCTGCCAGTGATCGGCCGCGCCCCAGTAGCCGGCGAGGGCGGGGTCGAACATCTCGCCCAGCCAATGGATGATCACGGGCGTGCGCACCTGCGCGAGCACGCGCCCATACACGTTGAGGTAGTCGTCCGCGCCGCGCGCGGCTTTGGCGAGCGCCCGGCTCGCCATGAGGATAACGCGTCCGCCGAGCGCCTCGATCGCGCCCACCTGCTGCTCGTAGGCGGCGATCACGTCGTCGATCGTCACCCCAGGGCCCGGCGCCAGATGGTCGGTGCCCGCGCCACAGGCGATCAGCGCGCCGGGGACGTCCTTTGCGGCGTCGAGGCTGCGCCGGATCAGCTCGAGCGAGGCCGGCCAATCGAGCCCCATGCCGCGCTGCGCGGTGTCCATCGCCTCGGCGACACCGAGGCCGAGCGACCAGAGATAGCGGCGATAGGCGATCGTGCCGTCCCAGTCGATCGCGACGTCGAGCCACGGATCACAGTCGGCGAGCGGATCGGCGACCACATGCGCGGCGGCGATCGCGATCCGATTGAAGGGGGGCGTGGCCTGCGCAAAGTCGCGCGGCGGGCTGGTGGTGAAGGGAGCGAGCCGGCGGTCGGCGGTCGGCAGGGCGATGGTCGGCATGCTCACGCCTCCAGATGGGGGAGGTCGATCCAGCGCCGCTCGGCCCAGGAGGTCAGCCCGGCTTCAGCGAGCTGCACGCCCTTCGCGCCCTCGCGCAGCGTGTGCGGGAAGGGCGCATCCTCCATCACGTGGCGGATGAACATCTCCCACTGCGCGCGGAAGCCGTTGGGATAGGCCGTGTTGTCCGGCACCTCGTCCCAGGTGCGGAAGAAGTCGATGGTCTGCGGCTGGTCCGGGTTCCAGACCGGCTTGGGCGTATTGACGCGCGCCTGGGTCCAGCAGCGGTGCAGCCCGGCGACGGCGCTGCCATGCGTGCCGTCGATGTGGAAGGTGACGAGATCGTCGCGGCGCACGCGCGTGCACCAGGAGGAGTTGATCTGCACCACCGCGCCCCCTTCGAGCGTGAAGGTGGCGTAGGCGGCATCGTCGGCGTCCGCATCGTAGGGCTCGCCGCGTTCGTCCCAGCGGCGCGGGATATGGATCGCGCCAAGGCAGCTCACGGCGGTCACGCGACCGAAGAGGTTGTCAATGACGTAGCGCCAGTGGCAGAGCATGTCGAGGATGATCCCGCCGCCCTCGGCCTTGCGGTAGTTCCAGGACGGGCGCTGCGCCGGCTGCCAGTCGCCTTCGAACACCCAGTAGCCGAACTCGCCGCGCACCGAGAGCAGCCGGCCGAGGAAGCCGCTGTCGATCACGAGCTTCAGTTTGCGCAGCCCGGGCAGGAACAACTTGTCCTGCACCACGCCGTTCTTCAGCCCCTTCGCTTCGGCGCGACGCGCGACGTCGAGCGCGTCGGCGAGTGTGGCGGCGGTCGGCTTCTCGCAATAGATGTGCTTGCCGGCGGCGATCGCACGGCGCAGCAGATCGGCGCGCATCCGCGTTGTGCCGGCGTCGAAGAACACGGTGTCCTCGGTGTTCGCCAGCGCCACGTCGAGATCGGTGCCCCAGCGCTCGATCCCGTGCGCGGCGGCGAGCACGCGCAGCTTCTCCGGGTCGCGGCCCACCAGGATCGGATCGGGCATGGCGCGGGAGCCGTCCTGCAGCGCCACGCCGCCGTCCGCGCGGATCGCGGCGATCGAGCGGATCAGGTGCTGGTTCAGGCCCATCCGCCCGGTGACACCGTGCATGATCAGGCCGAGACGCCGGGTCTTGGGCATCGTTCCTCCATCAGGACAGGAAATCGTGCAGATGCGCGCGCACGAACGCGTCGTCGGCAAGGTCGGCGTGGTCGTGACAGACGCGGTCGATCTCGGCGCTCTGACCCGGCGAGAGTCCCTCGGTCGGATCGAGGCACCAGATGCCGCGCAGCAGCCCCTGGCGCCGCAGCACCTCGTGGATGCCGGCGATGCAGCCGCGGAAGACGTTGGCGGCGTCGAAGAACGCGGCGTTGCAGTCGGTCACGCGCGCATCAAGCGACAAGAGCGCGGGATCGCCCGGCGGGGCGGCGTGGATGCGGCCGAGCAGATCGACCGCGGTCCTGGTCCAGACCGCCCAGTGGCCGAGCAGGCCGCCCTTGAAGCGGAGCATCACCTCGCGCCCGTTCGCGCGCACGGCGAAGGGGGTGAGCAGGTCGGCGACGATGTGATCGTCATTGCCGGTGTAGAGCGTGATGCGGTCCTCCGCGCCCGCAAGCACGACACCGCGCAGCACGTCGAGCGTGGCGTAGCGGTCGAAGGGCGCGACCTTGATCGCGGCGACGTTCTCGATCGCCGCGAAGCGCCGCCAGAACCGTGCCGACAGCGCGATCCCCCCGACCGAGGGCTGGAGGTAAAAGCCGAACAGCGGCATCTCGGCCGCGACCGCCCGGCAGTGCGCGACGAGCTCGTCCTCCGAGGCACCCCTCATCGCCGCGAGGCTCAAGAGCACCGCGTGATAGCCGAGGCCGCGTGCGATGCGCGCCTCCGCCACCGCCTGGTCCGTCCGCCCGATCGCGCCGGCGACCAGCAGCACGGGCCGCGTTGCCGCCGCGGCCGTCTCCGCGGCGATCCTAAGCACTGGCTCATAGAGCCCGACCTCGCGGATCGCGAACTGGGTCGTGTGCACCCCGACCGCGAGCCCGCCGGCGCCGGCGGCAAGGTAGTAGCGCGAGAGCGCGCGCTGGTAGTGCGCGTCGAGCCGGCGATGCTCGTCGAGCGCCAGCGGATGCGCCGGGATGACGCACCCCGCCCGCAGCGTCGCGCGCACCGGTTCCGGCCAGTCCTGCCAGTGCAGGCCCATCGTTCCTCCCGATCAAGTAACCAGGTGGTTACCTGACGCCCGGCCGGTCGTCAACGCGGCCGGCGCAGATAGCCCAGGATCACCTCGACCGCATGCGCCTCGCGCGCCGCGATCGCCTGCTCGGTCAAGAGGTCGCGGCCGAAGATCACCGACAGCGTGTGACCGTTCGCCAGATAGAAATGCGACAGCGCGGTGAGCGAGATGTAGAGCTGCACCGGATCGACGCCGTCGCGGAACCGCCCCTCGGCCGCGCCGCGCTTGAGCAGCGTGGCGAGCATCGACACCACCGGCGAGTAGAGGGCGGGCACATGGGTCGAACGGCGCAGGTAGCGCGCGCGATGCAGGTTCTCGCTGGTCAGCAGCGCCACCACTTCGGGGTGCGCGGCGGTGTAGCGCAGCTTGAAGCGCACGAGTTCGGCGATGCCCTCCTCGGGCGAGAGATGCTCGACATCGATGCGGCTCTCCTCCGCGCGCATCGCGCCGTACACGGCTTCGAGGGCGGCGAGCCACAGCTCCTCCTTGCCGCCGATATAGGCGTAGAGCATGCGCTTGTTGGCGCCCGCGCGCGCGGCGATCTCGTCCACGCGCGCGCCGTCCAGTCCCTTGGCGGTGAACTCGGCGATCGCCGCCTCGAGGATGCGCTGGCGCGTCGCCTGGGCGCGCGGCGAGGCGGTGTCGGGCGCGTCGTTCATCCGAACTCCGGTCCGACCGGCGCGACGATCAGCGATGCATCGCCGGGCAGCGGGGCCGTGCCCATCGCCATGCGCGTGAAGGGGCGCTGCGGGCTCGCGCCGCGGCCGGCGAGCCAGGCGGCAAGCTCGGCCTGCGCATCGGCGAGGTCGATCACCACGCTCTGTCCCGCCGGCAGCGCCGCCAGGGCCGCGGCGATCAGGCGTTGCGCGGAACGGCCGTCGCGCGCGATCACGGGGCCGATCTGCGGCGCGAGCCGGCCGTCGCGCGCCAGCGCAAAGCCGTCGATCCGCCCGCCCGCGACGGCGACGCGCGCGGCCGCCGGCTGCCGGGCCGCGATCGCGCGCAGCAGGCGCTCCCGCGGGATGCCGCTGGCGGCCGCGTCGAGGGCCAGGATCTCGGGCCAGTCGTCGGGGCGGAGCGGCCGCACGCCGGGGACGGCGCCGCCGGCCGCGTCGAGCCGCCAGCGCCGGAAGCTCCAGCATGGCGCGAAGCCGAGCTTCGCGTACACGGGCTGGCCGAGCGGGGTCGCGTCCAGCACCGCGCGATGGCCGGAGGCGGCGAGCGCGGCCAGCGCATGCGCCGTGAGCGCGGTCGCAAAGCCGCGGCCGCGGTGCCCGGGCAGCGTCAGCACCATCGACACCCAGGCCACCTTAGGGCCGAACGGCAGCACGGCCGCGCTCGCGGCCAGTTCGCCGTCCGCCTCGATCCCCCAGGCGTGGCCGTCGCGCAGGAAGATCCGCCAGTCCGCGGCGGTCTGGTTCCAGCCCGCAGCGGCGGAGAGAGCGCAGGCGGCGTCGAGATCGGCCTCGGCGAGCGGGCGGATCGGCGGCGCCATGTCAGAACGTGCCGTCCCGCACCTCGTAGCGGGTCGGTTTGCCCAGGCTGCGCCCGCCGCGCGCGACCCAGGCAGCGGTCCAGTCGATCATCGTCGCCAGGGGAACGGTCGGGTAGCCAAACAGTCCGAACGCGCGCGCCGCGTTGTTCAGCCAGCCGGTCGGTGCCTCCTCGCCGGTGACGAGCGCCGCGCGGCCCAGGCGGCGGGCCAATTCCTGCGCGAGCCAGCGCACCGAGACGGTTTCGGGGCCGGTGACGTTCAGCGCCGCCATCGGCGCTTCCGCGTGCGCCAGTGCGGCCAGCGCCCAAGCGTTGGCGTCGCCCTGCCAGATCACGTTGACATGGCCGGAGGTGACGTCGATCGGCTGTCCGTCGCGCACCTTCATGGCGATGTCGTGCAGCACGCCGTAGCGCAGATCGATCGCGTAGTTCAGCCGGATCGCGATTGTCGGCGTGCCGCGCGCCGCCGAGGCGTGCTGGAACGCGCGCTCGCGCGCCACACAGGACCAGGCGTAGTCGCCCGGCGGAGGGGCGAGCGGCGTCTCCTCGGTCGCGCCGCCCGAGAGCACCGGCACAAAGGGATAGACGCAGCCGGTCGAGAAGAAGGCGATCCGGCTCGCGGCGTAGCGGTCGGCCACCAGGGCGGGCACGGTGGCGTTCATCGCCCAGGTGAGATGTTCGGCGCCGCTGGAGCCGAACTTGCGGCCGGCCATGTAGACGACATTGGGCGCATCGGGCAGCCCCGCGAGAGCGCCGCGATCGAGCAGGTCGGCGGCGATGGTCTCGATCCCCAGGCTCGCCAGACGATCGCGCAATCCAGGCTCGGAGAACCGCGCCACGCCGATGATGCGGCGTGAGGGGTCGGCGCGACGGGCAAGGCGCGCGAGCGTCGGCCCCATCTTGCCGCCGACGCCGAGGATGAGGATGTCGCCGGGCGGCAGGGTGAAGCCGGGTGGCGGGCGGGAGAGCACCTCTTCGAGGTCGTCTTCCGTAGCCGGGGGACCACGCTGGTCCCGCGGACCCCCTGAACCTGGGGCCTCCTCCCGTTGGTCGGCGGCCGCGAGCGCGATCTGCGGAGGGGGGTCTGGGGGGACCGGGCACCCATCGCGGCCAGCCGCGATGGGACCCGGCACCGTCGTCCCCCCAGTGTTTCTTCCTTCGTTACCCATCGATCTGCATCAGCAACCCGGCGAGCAGCTTCGCCCGCGGCACGAGCGACGAAACGAGCACGTGCTCGTCCAGCGTATGCGGCCCCGCACCCTGCACGCCCAGCCCGTCCAGCGTCGGAATCCCCATCGCCCCCGTGAAGTTCCCGTCCGACCCGCCGCCCGCGCTCTCGTGCGGCAAGGCGGCGATCCCCACCCCCTTGGCGATCCGCTCCGCCAGCGCATGCAGCGCGAGCACCCTCTCGTCCGGCTCCCAAACCGGGCGCGTGTAGGTGCGCCGCACGGTGAACGCGACATCCGGATCGGTCGGCTTCAGCGCGAGCATCCGCTGCACCAGCGCATCGAGATCGGACTGCCGCTTCGCCATGCTCAGGCTCTCGGCCACGCACAGCATCGGCACGCAGTTCACCCATCGGCCCGAATGGATCACGCCGACCGAGCAGGTGGCGTCCTCGGTTGTCATCGCCTCGATCGCGAGGATCTGCTTCGCCATCTCGCGGATCGCGGAGCGCCCTTCCGCGAGCCGGGCGCCGGCGTGGCTCGGTCGACCGCGCGCCTCCAGCGCGAAGCGCGCGATCGCGTAGCGGCCGCTCACCACGCCGCCGTTCGCGCGCGCGGGCTCCGGGATCAGCACGACCTTGTGCCGCCTCGCCTCCGCCTCGATCAGGTCGCGCGTCGAGGGCGACCCCACCTCCTCGTCGCCGGTGAGCAGCACGGTCACGGGCAACTTGGTGCGCGCCCCGGCCTCGAGGATCGCGCGCACGGCTTCCATGGCGATGTAGGCGCCGCCCTTCATGTCGCAGATGCCGGGGCCCCAGGCCTTGTCGCCGTCGCGGCGGAAGGCGAGCGGGCCGGAGGCGCCGCCGGTGCCGACCGGGTGGACCGTGTCGAGA
>Ga0308410_1001518_pt1 | contig 13424 bp, 10 predicted proteins | sample HotsprOSTMatCore_FD_203467 | JGI IMG/M metagenome (GOLD analysis project Ga0308410, IMG submission 203467) | Hot spring phototrophic mat microbial communities from Octopus Spring, Yellowstone National Park, Wyoming, United States -... | ecosystem: Environmental > Aquatic > Thermal springs > Hot... | reverse complement strand
GTAAACCGAAACGCACCAAAAACCTACAAGTTGGCCGGTTTCTAGGTTTTTTGCATGGTGGAGGTGGAAATACAACAGATGGCCACCTGTCCCTCCTGTGGCTCTATCAAATACCTCTAAAGCCACCGGCTCCCTCCCGTGAACGGTTACTTTTTGACAATCTCCCCGTGGCTCGTCCAGCCTTTGTGCCTGGCAAGGATTATCCGTGATCGTGTAGGTCTTTCCTCGGGCACATTCAAACAAGTTACATCGCCGGCATTTCGGAAGTCACTTCCTCCGACACTATCTCCGGGCAGCCCACTTGCCCTTCGACCAAAGCCAGCTGCACACCAAGGTAGCATCGCCACTGCGGGAAAAGGCCGAGGTTTTTCCGTGGGATGTCCGTTGCGGTTGCCTTCCCCGCGGTGGCTAGGCGTTCTTTACGACCAGGTTGCCAAAAGTCTGTCCAACCTGGTCCGAAAGTGGTGCCCGGTCAGCTTGTCGCGGAAAAAAACCGGCAGTTATAATACAGTTGACAACCGGAATTAGGGAACAAGGAGCAGTCTTTGTCAAAAGAAGTTAACCACAGATATTCGGGTGCCCGCAGGCAAACCAATTACGCCATTTGACTAGTTATCAATTTAGATTTCCGGCTTCAAGCACGTAATTTAAGGTCTCGGTGGGACCCAACGGTTATTGCAAAGTTCCCACGCGCAAAAAGCAGGGGAGGCTTCTGGGAGGTCGTCGGCCACTCCCAACGAATCAGTGAGGTTAATCCCAGGATAGGGATCGATTTAGGTTAAAGGGGGGGGGAGAGGCATGGCCAAGAAATTCGATCCACTGAAGGCTTGGTTCGGGCTACCCGCGGACCAAGGTTCGGTCGATTACTACACCTTGCTCGGCCTTCCGCGGTTTGAGGGAAATCCTGAGCTAATATTTTGGGCTTGGAGGGTCCGCATGGCTGTGGTTCAGCAGCATATGAAAGGACCCTACACCCGGCAGGCCGAGGAGATTGCACCACTTTTGAAGGAGGCAAGAGACTGCCTCCTCTCCCCCGAGCGGAAGGCCGAATATGACCGAAAGCTTAGAAGCATGGGGGATTTGACCTCCGGGGGACCTAGCAAGGAGTCTACGGGATCTGCTTTTTACAGATCCACCTACGGAACCCCAAACTTGAGCCTCGGCACAAACGTGGGGAAGGCTGATCCCGAAAAAGCGGCTTCTGCCGCTGGTAGGCAGGTTACACATCTGCCTTACGCTCCATCCCTCCAAAGCCGGCAGCAAACTGCTTCCACTCCCTCGAACTTGGATTCGATACCTTTGGCTTCCGTCGAATCATCCGAGGAGGAACCGAAATCACTGAAGAGGGAATATGTCCGACGCGAACGGTCCTCCCGCGACTACTCTGAACTTTTCCAAGCAATAGCGCTCGGCGTTGTGGCCGTTGTGCTGCTCTTGCTATTGGGTTACGCAATATACCGGATGTCGGCGACTAAAGGTGATGAGCGAGCGAGCCGGGAGGTAGCTCAAAGTTCCGGAGCAGAAGGTGCAACGGCCTCCAAAGGTGAGGGTGGTCCGAGAGGTGGGACCGCGGGTTTTCCCGCCACAGTCCTGGGCAAAAAAGAATCCAACGAGGGAGCAGGATCCCACTCTGCAGTTCCCACCCAGCAGCCACCTCAATCCCCAAGCATTCAACCGCCTGTAAGGGATTCTGGCCGGACGGGGGACCAACCCCCTCCCGCCCGCTTCGACAACCCTCCGCCGTTATTTCGCCCTCGGGATACCTCACGCCCCTGTTCGCCTCCTATGCCGCCCTCAGCCCAAACAGCTCCTCAAAAACCACCAGGCGGCGAGGGTTTTAGGACTGCCGAGATTCGGCCCGCCGATCCGGATGCGGATGCTGAAGTCGAGAAAGAGGAACCAGGGTTACCGCAACCGCAGGAACCGACTCGGAGTCGACAACCAGGACCTCCCGAACGACCAAATGTTGGTGAGAATGCAGGTGGGCGAGATCTCCAACCCGCTCTCCTTCCGGAGTTCGGCGAATTCAACCCGCCCAAGCCGCAAGTCACCGATCGGGCCTCGGCAGAAGCCCTCCTTCGAGCATCAGGGGTGGCTACTAAAAGCCGGCTGGACTCCTTGGCCAATAATGTCCGGTATGCATCGGAAATGGTACTCCTTTTCGAGACCTTCCTGAAATTGGACGGGATTGCCCAAGAAGAAAAGGAAAAAGCCGACACCTTTGTAGCGATGTGGAAAAAGCGGGCCGAGCAGCAATTCGTTCGCCTGGGTGACGAGTGGATGGCCCCCGCGGAATGGACAAGGCGAAAGAAAGAAGCACGCAGTGCCTTTCAGCATGGTGTTTCGGCGGCACGCAGGGATGCTCAGTTGGCCATCAAAGAACTGCAGAGAGCAGGTCGACTGGATCCGGAATTTGTGACCGGACACTTCGTGCTGGGTGTCCTGCATGGTGTTTATGGACCGAACCCTGAGCCGGCCAGTACTTGTTTTCGCGCTTGTGTGAGCCGCAAACCGAATCACCTTCCAGCATGGAACAACTTAGGGTTAGTAGAAGCCCGAAAACGGTCGTTCGCCTCCGCCTTGTCGGCCTTTCGGAAAGCAGTGGAACTTGGGGGCAGTCCTGAAGTAACCCACAATTTAAAGGTGATTCTGCTTGCGGACCAAAAAGGCATCATGCCACTTCCACCGGCCACCAAGCAGGCCTTTAGCCAGTTGTATGATCGAGCGAGCAACCAATTTCCGGAAGCAAAGGATCCTGCGGGCTTCGTTCCTAAGGGGTTCCTCTATATGCTTCCGACCACCAAAGACCTGCTGGAAGACGGAGCGGCGAAAGCTCCCCTTCAGGGTCAGCTTGCCCGAAGATCACCGAGCCCCGTTTCCCCCGATTGCCGAGTGGTAGCCTCGGCGGTGGGTGTGGTAGTGGCTCCAACATACTTCCTCACCTCTCGAGCGGGAGTACTCGGTGGTGACGCATTTCAGGTCGTGCCCCCCAGAGAAGATTTTTCCCCAACGCTTGCTCAATTGGTAGCCACGGGCGAGGAGCTCGGGTTAGACTTTGCTTTGTTGCAAGCTCCGGGTTATCCCGGGCGTCCCTTGCCGCTGTGCCAGCCTCGATTTTCCATAAAGGTAGGAAGCGAGGTTAACACTGTTAGTTGTTTGGCCGGTGACAGTACTCGGCCTCGCCTTACGATTGAGAAATGTTCCGTAGTAGCGACTCCTGATACCTCAGGAGGGCTTTTGAGCAAGTATTACGTGCTGGCGGGAAAACCGCCCAGTACCTTGTTGGGCTCTGTCGTTGTCGATCATACCGGTGCTGTCGTCGCTATGTACGACGTCCTCGCAGTGTTCGGCTTTGGGGGGTATACCCCAGCCATTGCTATCGAGTGTGCTCTTCCCTTCTTGCAAAGTCACGTTCCCGGTTTCCAGCCAGCTTTGATAGAGCCGGAGGCAGGGGATCAGGCGGATGTAACTGAGAAAGCCCGGGAAGCAGTCGTGTTAGTCTATGTGCTCTCACCGCCAGCGATGTTGGACCTGTTGACAGGCGGCGGAGCCAGGGGCCCCGGGACACCGGTCGGGCCGGCCCTCCTTGATCCCTGGTGCCTCTTTTGCAATGGGGAAGGCCGAGTGGACTGCCCTAACCGCCGCTGCAATAACGGCCGGATCAGCACCACTCGCGAGCGACTACTCGGACACGATCCTAACACCGGTCGCCCCATCATTGTGAGAGAGCCCACGACAATACCCTGCGACGATTGTGGAGGTAACGGGCGGGTGCTATGCCCCGTCTGCAAAGGGACCCGGTTTATGAAGTAGAAGTCAAACACAACCTGCCTCGACAACCTACGGGGCTGGGACTCGTGGCTATCCCCCCGAAAGATCCAGGTTCCCTAAACCTCGGAACGTCACTGTTCCGTGGAGATATGAAACCGAATTCCCTTGGGAGCCAAGTCTTTACGGTTTTCGGAAAAATCTAGAGCTTGAAGGGGAGTTCTGGGGGCGACCGGAATCGCTCGCGATCGATGTACGTGAGGTTTCTCTCAGGATCCTCTCTGATAGTCCCCTTCCTTGGCACGAGCGAAGAAAAAGTTTAGCCTCGAAACCGGAGGAGACCGTAATTTTTCTTCCCCGTTCGCAAAATCATGATCGAGGGGCTGGCCAGATCGGAGGTAGTCAATCGCTTCTCTAAGTCTTCCACCCGGCGGTTATTTACATATACTCCCCCTTGAGTTATCAGGCGGCGGGCCTCGCTTTTACTCTTGGCCAAACCGCATGCCACCACAGCATCCACCACCGAAAGTCCCGCCTCCTCGAGAACCGAACGGGTCAACTCCCCACTGGGAACATCTCCGAAGATCGACTCCAGCTCGGTGTCGCTTGCATTCTCAATTGCTTCCCCGAAGAAAAAGCGGGTCGCTCGCTCCGCAGTGGCCAAACCTTCTGGCCCATGAACCAATCGGGTGAGTTCCGTGGCAAGAAATCGTTGGGGAATTCGCCGGGAAGGATCCTGTCGCAATGCCTCGGCCAGCTGCCGGAACTCTTCTGGCGGCACCTCGGTGAATAAAAGAATAAACTTCAGTACATCCTCGTCTGCCGTGTTAATCCAATATTGGTAGAAGTGATAAGGAGAGGTCTTGGCGGACGATAGCCAAATCGTTCCCGATTCTGTCTTGCCCATTTTTCCGCCGCTACTGGTGGTCAAAAGAGGCCAGGTGAGCCCCCAAAGTTCCACGCCCAACATTCGTCGAGCGAGATCGATTCCCGCCGTGATATTGCCCCATTGGTCGCTCCCCCCGATCTGGAGTTCGCACTGATAGTGCTGGTACAGATAAACGAAGTCGTATGCCTGCAAAAGCATATAACTGAACTCCGTGTAGCTAAGACCGGCATCCGGCCGCTCTAGCCGAAGCCGCACGGAGTCCTTCGAAAGCATCACGTTCACTGGGAAGTGCTTTCCCACCTCCCGCAAAAATTGCAGATACCCGAATCGGCTCATCCAGTCGTAGTTATTCACCAGAATGGCCGAGCACGGTCCTGGAGAAAAGTCGAGAAATCGCTCAAGCTGCCGCCGGATTGATTCCACATTCGCCTGGAGCACCTCCTCGGGCAAAAGTGGCCTTTCCTGGCTCTTGCCGCTGGGGTCTCCTACCATTCCTGTGGCCCCACCCACCAGGGCAATGGGCCGGTGACCTCCCCGCTGAAACCGCCGAAGCATCAGAATGCCGAGCAAATGGCCCACATGAAGACTGTCCGCCGTGGGATCAAAACCCGCGTAAACCGTCCGGGACTTTTCCGCCAACCATGAACCAATCCGGGCATCGTCAGTGGTCTGATAAACCAATCCCCGCCAACGCAGATCCTCAATCAGATCCACTCGTACAGCAACCGAAGCTTCCATTGTCACAGCTTTAACTAAAATTTGGTACCTTTCAAAACCTGCGATAAAACCCAGCTCACTATAGTGTGTGCACAAAAATTCACGGCGTTATCCCTGCACTCTTCGTCTTTCTCCGCTGCCATCCGCAAATATCTTTCCGAGGAGCTATCCCAAATTCCAAGCCCAAATACCGCCGCCTCCACTTGCACACCGAGGATCTTGCGAATCCTTCCAAGAGAGCTGTTCCTCAGAGCTCTTAGGTTTCAGTCCTTTTGCAGTCAACGCCAAAAATGATCCTCCGCAAACGGATGCATCGGGCCGGAACTTGCGGGTTTCGGCAGGATCTTCAAGATTTGCTCTGCAAGCCGCAAATCTTCTTTCGTTGTGACCTTCATGTTCAGCTGGGAACCCATAACCACATATACAGGGTAGCCCACCCGTTCCACAAGCTGGGCATCGTCTGTGGCCAAAAGATCTCCTCTCTTCCGATAAGCATCAACGATCCAATCCCTGCGAAAGACTTGCGGGGTTTGGGCCTCCCATAATCCCGCCCGCGATATTGTCTCCTCGATCCTTCCGTCATCTGAGACCCGCTTTAACGTCTGTGCGACAGGTGTGGCAAGGATGGCAGCCCCTTTCTCTGCAGCCGTTGCCACCACCTGATCAATCCAACTGGACGCAACACAGGGCCGAGCAGCATCATGAATACAAACAAGATCCACGTCCTCTCTAACCCGCTCGAGTGCTCGTTCCACCGAGTCACACCGCTCTGGCCCCCCCAACACAATTTCAATCCCCATTAGGGCAGCAGTACTTCCAAATTTCGCGAGAAATAGTTCCTGGTCCTCCGGAGGAATGACCACCAGGGTTTGGCACACCTCCTGCCGGTTGACAAACTTTTCTGCAGCGTGAAGCCATAGAGGACGCCCTTCCAACATCGCAAACTGCTTCTTCTCGTGTTTATCGCCGAAGCGTGTACTGCGTCCCGCGGCCGGAAGAACAACACTCATGGAAGGCATGGAAGCACCTTTATATTTTCCTCAGGAACCACCCGGAGAATGTCAACTTATGTATACTAAACATGATTTCCCCGGGGATCACCGCCCAACATTTGCCGGCCTACCTTATCCGATCCGTTTGCCCAAAACTGTCAACCTCGATCCCTTCTTAAGGGGAAGCTCCTCTGACCTTTTCGTTACTACAAAGGTAACCTTTTCATAGCTAAAAAAGGACTACCGGGGCAAGACACACGGATTTTGCCAAAAGTCCTTATTTGCGGTGCCCAGACTTTTTGCAGCCCCAAAGATCCGCAAAAGCCCAAGGTTTAGCCGGTTACTCCCTGTTCTTCCAACGCTTCGACACAAATCGGCTTAATATCGAACTTCGGATTTTGGCCTAAGAATCGGGCGGGATTATTGTGGAAGACCTCAATCGCCTCCTGCAAGGAGTGCCCCCGCCGCCGGAATTCCAAAATACATTCCTGCAAGGTAGCGGGATCACTGGGACCCCAGTCAGCCGAGGAATTGATCATTGTCCTTTCCATTCCATACCGTTCCAGCATATCCACCGCCCGCCGTGGCGAGCATTTGGTTACCGGATAAAGGGTGAATCCCACCCAATACCCTGCATCCTTCACCATCCGGATCGTATGCTCTTCGACATGATCGATCCAAACTCTATTGGGGTCGACGGGCATCCCGTGAAGGATCTCCAGGATTCGCTTTGTTCCCTTAAGCTTGTCCTGAAGGTGAGGTGTATGGACCAAGAGAAGCTGACGGAAACGAATAGCCAAGTCAACCTGTTCCTCAAAAATCTTGCATTCATTAGGCGTCGATTTATGCAGACCTGTTTCTCCCACCCCAAGTACCGTCGGTTTCTCAAAAAACTCCGGCAATCGGGCTATCACCGCGCGAGCCAACGAAACGTTCTCTGCCTCCTTGGGATTAACCGCAACAAAGCAGAAATGGCGGATACCATACCAACCTGCCCGAATCGGTTCAAATTCACTTATTTGCCGAAAATAGTCGATAAAGGTCTCGGGGTACTGTCGATCAAAGCCGGCCCAAAAGGCGGGTTCGGCCACGGCCACAACCCCTGCCATCGCCATCCGTTGGTAATCCTCCGTGGTTCGGGCAATTCCATGAAAATGAGGCTGTATGATCTGCATAAGTACGGTCTCCCTATTTCGAGCTGATTTCCCTATTTTGGGTTCTCCGCAATGGAACATGGCCAATGGCCCCCGGAAGGTCTTCCCGCTCCAAACTGCCCAGTATTGCCGGTGGGCATTCCTAGTTCTTTACCCACCTTACCGGGGGCAGCCCAAAATGTCCGAGGGTCTCGCCCTCGGCCAACAAGAGTCTTACGCACCCTGACACACTGGCTGCATCTCCACAGGCTCCAAGTCCACTCCTTACGGGAACATCCTGCCGTCCCCGTCCATGGCCCGATACCACCTGCATGCCACCTCCAAACAAAGATAACCAGGAGGGGTGCTAGGCAGGTTCAGAGAAGAGCTCAAGAATCTTTTCCACCCTCGATTTGTCCGAATCGGGTCGCGAAAGCAACATCAGCGACTGATAGATCTTTTCCAACCGGGGGTCATCTTCCGGTTTCAGCGGTAAGCTGCTACCTGCCCGCCGCAAAGCATCCTCATACCGATCCAAAGTAGCCGCAATCTCTAGCAGCATAGCCCGTACGTCCAAAAAAGCGTGATCCAACACCTCACCAGGACTTAACATGATCCAACCTCCCCATCCGTCACATGGCTTAGAGTTAGCTCCCGGACAGTTTTTGATACCCATGAGAAAGCCGCTGCCAAATCGGAGAAGACCCTCGGAATTGGCAATCTAGCACAAATCCAATCGGCTTCTATCTGAAATTAAAAAACGTTCCGATTTCTAATTTTCTATGGGAATTTAAAAAACCGTTCTTCCCGGTATTCGTAGGGGTTAGCCGTGTTCAGGGGGTCGCAAAGAGGAGCAAAAAGCACAACCTCAGGACACCCCCCAGAACTTTGATGTCTTCGAAACTTCATTCTTTTGGCCCGGCCTTCACTCTTTAAAAATTACACCAAGGAGATTTTCCCGGTCTTACCGAGGGAGCCCCAGGCAAACGATAACCCAAGCTGTGCCCAGTCACTGTCTTCATAGATTTTACCGTATGGCCAAAAATCCGCCCTGGTTGGGAAGGCCCTCGATAAATCCCCAGCTTCTGAGATCAGAGTTCTCACGAATCCGCTAATTCTCTGCCAAAGGTGGGGGCCTCCGTCCCCAAAAGAACACACGGCTAACATTTTCCTTCCCAGCTTTTTGGGCCAAAATTCGCTCCTTCTTTCGGGCCCCGGAATAGTTTTAAAGATCTTCCTCTTTTGGGGTCCCGGAGGCCCGGAGCCACCCCAAATCGGGAAAGAAGTTCTTTCTGAGCTCCCTCACGTTTAAACTCGTTAAGTTGATGGACTTTGAAGACCATGCTATCGGGAAACATACCATAAGCACTGCAAACATTCCGTAAGCACTGCGAAGATTTCGTGAGAATTCAGAGGAGCTGCGACCGATGAACGAAACGGCCAGGCGGAGAAATATTGTGAACGGCCGCCCCAGAGCCTTCTCAGACGTTAACAGAGCCTTCTTACGGGTTAAAGCTGCAAGTTGGCCGAATGTTTGCCTCCTCCAAGTGGGTATGGCCTTAGGAATGTGTTTGTGTGGCCTCGAACCGCCGGGCCAAGCCGCCGCAACACTGCCCTCGCAACCAAATGTCATCTTAATCCTTGCCGATGATTTGGGCTGGCGAGACCTTGGCTGTTACGGAAGTACCTTCCATGAAACCCCCCATATTGATCAACTCGCTGCCCGAGGTATGCGTTTTACCCAAGCCTACGCTGCGAACCCACTTTGCTCGCCTACGCGAGCCAGCATCCTGACGGGGCTTTATCCGGCTCGGATTGGTATCACGGCACCTGTTTGTCACCTTCCGGAAATCGTTTTGGAAAAAGGGTTGGAGCCGCGGACCGTAGGACAATCAGTGCGGCTTGCTCGCAGTGTAACTCGGCTCCATCCGGAGTATATCACATTGGGGGAGATCTTAGGGGCCGCAGGTTACGCAACCGCCCACTTTGGAAAATGGCATCTGGGCCACAGCGGCCCCTACGAACCGAAAGACCAAGGCTTTCAGCTTGACTGGCCTCATACACCTCAGGCAGCCGGACCCGGCGGTGGCTATCTAGCACCGTGGCGGTTTATTCGGGACCCGAATATCCAGGGCCAACCTCGGGAACATATCGAAGACCGGATGGCTGCCGAGGCAGCAGATTTCATTCGCCGGCACCGCACCCGACCGTTTTACGTGAATTATTGGTGCTACTCTGTCCACAGCCCGTGGAGCGCGAAACCAGAACTGGTGGAACACTTTGCCAAAAAAGTCGACCCCCAAGCCAACCAACGCAATCCCGTGTATGCAGCGATGGTAAAAAGTCTCGACGATGCGGTGGGTACTCTCCTCCGGGCTGTAGAGGAGGCGGGGCTTACCGATCGAACGATTATCGTCTTCTTTTCCGACAATGGTGGGTACGCCTACCCCCCGCGCTCACAAACTCAGCCTCCCGGCTACGAGGCAATACCTGCCACCAGCAATGCTCCTTTGCGAAGCGGCAAAGCATCCATCTACGAGGGTGGCACCCGGGTACCATGCCTCATCGTTTGGCCGGGCAAGGTACCCTCCGGTTCCACAAGCGACGCCTTGCTGAGCAGCGTGGATCTGTTTCCCACCATCTTGGAAATGTGCGGGATTCCCTTGCCGGAATATCCCATTGACGGAGTCTCCCAAGTACCGGCCCTCCTCGGCAAAGGCAGGCCACGAAAAACAGTCTTTTGCCATTTCCCTCACGGGGGGTCTAACCAAGCCAATCGGATTGACGGGTTCCTCCCGTCGGCCTATCTTCGCGAAGGAGATTGGAAGCTAATCCGCTTCTTTGCTGCCGGGCCAAACGGTGAGGATCGCTTCGAACTCTACAACCTCCGCGAAGATATCAGCGAAACCCAGGATCGCTCCGCGGAAGAACCGGAGCGAGTCCGGTACCTGGTGGAGAAGCTCAATGCTTTGCTAGAGCAAACGGAGGCGGTAATTCCCGTCTTCGAGCCGGTTTCGCTACCACCTCGCGACTCCAAGGATCCCCTCTTCGGGTGGAAACCCCGAGGATGTGAGGCGGAAATTCAGGAGGGTTATCTGCGGCTCCGGGCAACCTCTCCCTCCCCCTTCCTTGGGTATGCCTTGGGACAAACCCGGGGACCTCTCCGGGTTCGATTGCACCTCCGGGTAGACCGAGGGGAGAAAGGACGGGTGGAGTGGCTGCCTCCTCCGGAACGGAAACCTCATCAGCAGGAATTCCGGCTTAGCCCAAACGTTTTTCAGACGGTCACCGTTGAAGTCCCAGGGGAAAAGCCGGTGGGAATCCTTCGAATTTATTTCCCCACAGGCACAAACTTGGCAGAAATCTCCTGGATCGAAATTTCCTCTGCCGAAGCAGTAAGGCGATTTGAATTCCGGTAAACACAGTGGCCGGGGAAATTTGGCAAGCTTTCCGGCAAGTGCTTTAAGTCGGCTGTCTTGGCTGCGTTTTTTGAAACGATTGTCCCTACCTCGCGGCTTCAACGGTGGCTTATCCAAGAAAGATTCCCCCTAACGCTTTTCTGAAGTCCGACTGCCGAACCCCCTTATTCATGCTGGGGTATCCCCTCGGCCGAACCGGAAGCTTGGTGGAGACCTCTGCAACGCTTTCCCTGCCCCCCGGGAATCCGGAATGGCCAAATACGGATCTCGACACAACCCACCGAAACCTCACTGTCAGGATATAAAGGCTCCAAAGCCGATTTCTGAGCCGTTTTGGAAACCTGTTTCGGGATGATTGCCTGCTCTTTAATTCGCCTTCGCATATTGTCGAGCACACTATCCTCACCGGTAGCCAGGCACGGTGGCGTCCCTTAGCCTTCCGAGATCAGCAAGTTTTAAACTTCCTGATTCTTCCTACCGGAAGGCCGCAAGCTCGGCCAGATGCCGACGGGCGACTTCTTCCATTTGCTCTGCAGAATGGTATGGGATATATACTAAACGCATGATCATATGGTAACGCTGGCCAACTTTGTATGGCGAAATGAAATACTGAAAATCCCATGCAGGGTTTCCCAGCCCTCCTCCGGTAGGGGACTGACTGAAGCGGACCTGATCTTTGGGCCGAAACACAAAAAGCACGGCCATGCCGTGGCTTACGCCATAGTACCAAGGCTCCACAAAACAATACTCCGACAAGTTGAATACAAGCGAGAGGGGGAAATCTTTATCGTGGGGAAATTGTCGGTGATCTTCCGCCGCTCTATGGGTTGCCGCCAGTCCGTGCCTGGGCGAAAAGGCATGGACCCACCCTGGCAGCTCCGGGTTTTCCGCGGGAAAACCTCGGAAGTGGATTCGTGGCGACTCCGGCTGATGGATGTAACTGGCCCAAAAAAGGCCGATGTACCCATTTCGGAACCGGTCCTCATGAGGAATGCACTCGATCGTCATCTGAATCGCAGAACTTTCCAAAAGTTCGTAACGCAACGCCGTTTCTAGCTTCCAAAAGGAAGTGGGGGGCTGATACAGCTCGACGGTGAAAGGATCGATCTGACGAAGCTGCATCAGGGCTATCCGTGGTTCGAAGAGGATGGAACGCTCCTGCGTGGTTCCGTCATGAATATGCTCGAAATTGAGCCCTGCATAGGCAGGAACAAAGAGGTTCTCTCGTCTTAGCCGGTGGCGAAGTGCGGCAATACCATGATAGCCGCTCCGGTGCCCAGGCAAAACCGCGTCGTCTACCGCCCGATTGTCCACAATTATCACCTCTAAATCACCCCGCTGAAGAATCACGTACGGCTTTTCCGGAATCGTGTAAGCAATTTGCGGATTTGATAAAGTAGTGCGTGGGGGAGGAGCCACTGGCCCAGCCGGCCCCAGCCCGATGGCAATCGCAAGGACAAATGTCCCCATAGGAAAACCCTTTCCGAAACTAGAGTACCGAACATGCGTCCAGTATCGACTGGCAATACTCTTTACCCACCAAATAACCCTAGGGAACTAGCAACCGCACCCCCCGGGAAAACCGGAAAGATATCTGTTTTCACCTTTTTGGTTCCCCTACTCAGAGCCCTGCAATCCGGCCTGACGTCGGATTTCCAGCACGATCGCCGTCCAATCCCAGTTCCCCCGACCTTGGGCCATCGAGGTTAGATACCTCTCGCGCAACAGGGAAAGGAAAGGCATGGGTGTGTGCGACTCCGCTGCAGCTTGAGAAAGTAATTGCATATCCTTTAGTCCCAACTGTAACCGGAAAAGAGGCTCGCGGAACTGACCGCTGAGCAAGTGTTCGCCGTATCGCTTATAAATAAAACAGTCAAAAAGGAACTCCGTGATGGTCTCGAACAATACCGCCGGCGCTAGCCCATTTTTCTCCACGAAGGTGAAAGCTTCGCCGAGGGACTCCACAACCGTTGCAATAAGAAAGTTAGAGGCGAGCTTCGCCAGATGGGCCGCCTCTGGAGCTTCTCCAAGATCGAGTACCTTGCGGCTTATCGCCTCAAGAAGAGCCAGAACTCGGAGTCGAGCCTTTTCCGGACCGGAAACATAATAGGTCTGCCTTCGAGCAGCTACGACATCGGGCCGACCCATCACAGGAGCTGCCAGATACACGCCGCCCGCTTGCTGATGGCGCTGGGCCAAAAATCGCGCAGTCCGCGGAAGGATCGTGCTCATCGACACATGCACGCCATCAGTCCCGAGCCGCCGGAAAATTTCTTGGTCCGAAAAAACTGCTACCAGTGCTGCATCGTCGGCCACACAACTCATCACAATTCCCCCCGGGACAATTGCCTCCAGAGGACTGGTGGCCTCGAGTGCCCCCCGCTCCAACAGAGGTAGGATTTTCTCGCGTGTTCTGTTGTATACCCGCACACGATAGCCCAGGGCCAACCAATTTTCCACCATGGCCCTTCCCATCTGCCCAATACCAATGAAACCAAACTCGCGA
>Ga0308410_1001513_pt1 | contig 13447 bp, 15 predicted proteins | sample HotsprOSTMatCore_FD_203467 | JGI IMG/M metagenome (GOLD analysis project Ga0308410, IMG submission 203467) | Hot spring phototrophic mat microbial communities from Octopus Spring, Yellowstone National Park, Wyoming, United States -... | ecosystem: Environmental > Aquatic > Thermal springs > Hot... | reverse complement strand
AGCAGAGCGACCTTGCCGCCGTGCATGGTGTAGCCCACCAGCAGGGAGCCGAACACCACCGCCAAGCCGATCAAGACAAACATGGATGCTGTTTGACCTCCTCGTGAAATCGCGCAAAAGGGTGTCAATAACTATGTTGGCTAAAAGAGGACTTTTATGCAGAGGTAGGGAGGCAGGAATGGAAAGGGGGGCAACCTCAGTACAAGGTCGCCCCCACCGCAAAATAGAACTGTTTACCTCACTGACCCACCGGCTTCCGCAGGAGCCCCCCCTTCAATCTCGGGGGAGGGCTGCTGCTTCATTAGACCCGCCTTCCCGCCTGGGAACATGTCGATGAAGCCTACATTCTTCCCCTGCTGGGGAGCGATGAAGGACTTGTAGCCGGAAAAGACAGCTAGGGCTATTGCCACTACTGCGATGATTGCCCAGACTGCCATCTTAACATTATCCTGAGTTGTCTTGAACATGGCTGTCCTCCTCAGGGTTTGAACGCCTCGTTCCAGTGGATGTAATTGAACCGGCGTTCGGCTACCGCCTGGTCGTTCCAGGGCAGGTACATAATTTGGCTGCGCCGCATCGCCTTGGCGTGCCCATCTGCCCAGCCGAGCGTCACCAGACGATTATGGTTGCCAATAGTGATGCGCATGTCGCCTTGACCGCACCAGTTGGCTGTTGCGTAATTGGGCCACTCGGGTAGCGGTGTCGGGGCAGCGATTTGACGGTTGTCCCACCGCCAGTGCGTGAAGTTGCGTCCATAGCTGACCGTTGACCACAGCTCGTACATGATGGCGGTTTCACCAGGTCTGCCGATTTCAGACATCGTCTTGGACTCAGCGGAGGCCGCCCCCGGAGCGGTGCTGATGGGGTAGTAGGCACATACACCAAAGGTTGCCGTGTTCTCCGAGGTGCCCGGCTGGAAATGGGTGAAGGAATAGCTAATCTTGTACCACGTACCGTTCGGTCCCGTGCAGTCGTCACGGGGGATGTTATCACTTGGGCACGCCCAGATGCCCCTGTTCTTGATGTAGGGGTTCAGCATATCCTCCGGACCGATGGTCTGGTCAGGACCGTTGGGATCATTGTTCCAGCAACGCGCCGGACAACCGCTGGTACATGCGCTGGGATTGGTGAAACACGCCGGGTTCCATACCAGCAATCGGTGGAACTTCTCATCGTAGTCCTGCGTATACATCAGCGCTGCCAGCAGAATTTGCTTGACGTTGGAGATGCAGTTGGACTGACGTGCCTTTTCGCGCGCCTGCGCGAAAACGGGGAATAGAATCGCTGCCAGTATCGCGATAATCGCGATGACCACAAGCAGCTCGATGAGCGTAAACGCTCGGCGAGACATGGTTCATCAGGCTCCTTTCCGTTGTGTCTGTACACACATTATACAGCGGGGTAGTTCAAGAGTCAAGCGGTGTTTTGTTAAAAAGCTGTTTGCGTGGTTTCCAGCCTCGCCAGTGCCTCTCTTGCCGCAGCCTGCTCCGCCTCCTTCTTGCTTTTCCCTGAACCGGTGCCTAACACCATGTCATTCAGGCGCACCTGCACGCAGAAGGTTTTATCGTGGTCCGCTCCAGTGGTGGAGACCACCTCATACTCCGGCGTTTCATGCAGCAGGGCGTGTGTTCTTTCCTGCAATCGCGACTTGTAATCGTGAGCGCGAGAGGCTTCTGGCGCCCTCTGGATGACGTCACCCAGTATCCGCAGCACAAACCGTCGGGCTTCTTCCATGCCGGCTTGCAGATACACCGCCGCAATCAACGCCTCTACAGCGTCTGCCAGGATACTGCTGCGCTGGCGTCCTCCCTGTGCCTCCTCCCCTGCGCTCAGGCGCAACACCTGGTCCACGCCGAGCTGCTTTGCCACCTGAGCCAGCGTCCGTCGGCTCACCACGAGCGCACGGGCACGTGACAGGTCACCCTCCGTGTGATTGGGGAAAAGATGAAACAGCTCTTCGGTGACAATCAGACCCAGCACGGCATCGCCGAGAAACTCCAGACGTTCGTTGCTCTGCGTTGCCCCCTCTACCAGCACGGAGCGATGCGTCAACGCCTGTTCCACCAGCGGGGCGCAGGTTTCTGGAATCTGGATTTTCCGGCAAAACTCCCGCGGGGACATGTCAAAAACGTTCGAAACGCTCCACGTTCACGACGAAGACAATCGCGCCTCCCACCAGCACCTTGACAGGGTTCGGCACGAACGCCCCTACCGGTGCAGCATCCGGCGGAAGTACGTTCACATACTGCTCGCGCGTCTTGCAGCTCTCTCCGATGAGGCGAAGCACCTGTTCGAGGTCTTCGTCCTCCACGCCGATGAAGAGGGTCACGTTGCCTTCGCGCAGGAAACCGCCGGTGCTTGCCACCTTCGTGAACTTGAAGCCGTTGCGCAGCAGCGCGTCCGAAATCCTGTTCTTGTCGCGGTCATGCACGACAGCGATGACCAGTTTCATGGATCTCCCCTCCTGCCTTGCGGACGCCTCTATTATACAGGAAGTGTTGCGGGGGTTCAAACAGCGCCCTTACCAGAGGATGACTCGGCACAAGCCCCGTTCTGAGAAGGAACGGATACGCTGGAACTCCGCAGACGGCTTATATCCGCCCAGATCAGCTCCTGTAAATCCGCCAGCGGTCGCGTGCCGTTCAGCACCAGATACCTCTGTGGTTCCCGCTGCGCTTCGGTCAGAAACCCCGTGCGTACCCGCTCATGGAAGGCTATCTCCTCCGCCCCGATGCGGTTACGCTCACGCTGGCGCGTCAAACCGATTTCCACAGGCACGTCCAGCAGATAGGTACGCACCGGTTGCAACCCACCGGTAGCGAACCGATTCATCTGCCTCACCCAATCGATGTCCAGCCCACGCGCGTAGCCCTGATAGACCAGCGTGGAGTCGGCATAGCGGTCACAGATAACTGTTTTGCCCTCGGCGAGAGCAACCCGAATATGGCGGGTATGGATGGCGCGGTCAGCGAGAAAAAGCAGCAGTTCCTCCTCGCGTCGCAGGTCGCTGTGTTCCAGCAACACCTCGCGCAGGCGTGGTTCCCAGGGTTCGTACGTCAGCCAGTTGGCAATGCCCTCTTGCCGGAGACGTTCTGAAAGCCAGCGGGCAAGAGTGGTCTTGCCCGCTCCCTCCACACCTTCGAAGGTGATAAACAGCGCGTCCATTTACGGCGGTGAGATGCGCACGCGACGGTTCGGCTCGACTCCCACGCTCTCCGACACCAGCCGGTACTTCTCGACCAGCTGGTGCTGCAGGCGACGGATGTAGCTGTTTTGCGGAGAGAGGTCTACCGGCATCGAGGTGCGCAGCACCTCCTGAATGGCGGCTTCCGTCTCCATCAGTGCGGCTTCCGTCGGGTCAAACGCGGGTTCCGAATCTTCCCAGCCCTCCGGCGGGCGCATCGCGAAGATATCCTGCACGCTACCGGCAATCTGCGCGTAGGTGTTGCTCTTCACCACGTACACCGGCAGCCCCCGTGCCGACACTTCCTTCATGCGCGTGGGCTCGCGGCGGGCGTTCGCCTTCAGGGCAATCACCACATCCGCCTGCTGCACGTCTCGCACAATGTAGGCAGGCACGCGCAACTCGCGTATCGCGCGCTCCAGGCGGTTACGACTGACCCCGTATGGAAAGATGCGCACGGTGGAGGGCAGCTGACGCCGCTCACGCACCTGGCTGGACGAACGCACCATCAGCGTGCCGGTTTCGCGCGCGGGTTCGGGTGCATCTCCTGCCTGAACAACCTGAATCGTGCCATCCGGCAGGCGCACACGCACCTCCGGACGAGGCGTCTCACCGCGCAGGATGCGGTCCACGGTGCTGGCAACGTCATGGTGTATCGCCAGTTTGTCCTTCTCGATCATCTCGATGATGATGTCGAAGGTAGGTGGCGCCTTCCGCTCCAGCACCGTTTTCTGCGTGCCGCGTCGGCGTGCCTCCTCGTCGGAGAGGGTCACCGCCTGAATGCCTCCCACCAGGTCGCACAGGGTGGGGTTCATCAGCAGGTTCTCGAGCGAGTTGCCGTGCGCCGTACCGATGAGCTGCACCCCACGCTCGGCGATGGTGCGTGCGGCGAACGCCTCCGCCTCCGTGCCGATTTCGTCGATCACAATGACCTCCGGCATGTGGTTCTCTACCGCCTCGATCATCACCGCGTGCTGCAGTTCGGGCGAAGCTACCTGCATGCGCCGCGCCATGCCGATAGCAGGGTGCGGGATGTCGCCATCCCCGGCGATTTCGTTGGAGGTGTCCACAATGACCACACGCTTGTTGAATTCGTCGGCGAGAACGCGGGCAATTTCCCGCAGCTTGGTGGTCTTGCCGATGCCTGGACGCCCCAGCATCAGCACGCTCTTGCCGCGCTCGATAACGTCCTGAATGATGTCAATAGTGCCGAAGACCGCCCGTCCCACGCGGCAGGTTAGCCCGATGATGCGCCCCTGCCGGTTGCGGATAGCGGAGATTCGGTGAAGGGTACGCTCGATGCCCGCACGGTTGTCCTTGCCGAACGCACCCACGCGCTGCACCACGTAATCGATATCCGCCTCCGTCACCTCCATGTTGCTGAGCTGGAGGGTGCGATCCGGAAAACGTGCCTGAGGCTCCCGACCAAGGTCCAGAATGACCTCCAAAAGGTCTTCCAGACTCGGTTCCTGCTCGAGGGCGCGACGCACCTGCGGAGGCAACACCGCCAGCAACTCGTCCAGATTGTCGGTGACACGCAACTGCGTCTTCGGGCGCTGCAATATCTGCGCGCTGGTTACGGAAGTGAAGCTGCTCATGCAGTCTGTAGAGACTCTTTTCCCTCCTGCCGATTACGGCGTGATGCAGAGTGTTTTTCTATCTTTATGATACCGGATGGGGCGCCCCGGAAGCAAGTTTTCGCCCTGTCAAAATCCACCCCGCCACATACACTATCACCGCCACCGCTAACCCCGGATACATCGGCTGCAAGAAGGCAGGGTCCTCCAGCCTCCTGCTCAGTGACCCGTAAACCATCCAGCCCAGTGACGTACCAAAACCCAGCACCATGGTCGCCAGCGCAAACCCAGGCGATACCCGAAAGCGACGGGTGTAACTGCCGACCAGAGGCAACAACAAGCCGGGAATAAACAGCGACCCGATGAGATACCACAGGTTCACTACCGACTGCACCCGCCATGCCAGCACAATCGCCAGCACGCCCACCAGCGTGATACCCCAGCGCGTGTAGCGCATCGCCTCCGCCTCTTCGCCTCCGCGCCAGCGCCACATCAGGTCGCGCCCGAACGTCACCGCCGACAGAAAGGTATAACTCACCACTGTGGACATTACGGTCGCAAACATGCCCACGAAGAAGATGCCCTTCGCCACTGGAGGAAGCACCCGCTCCGCCAGCACGGGATACGCAAACTTGGGGTCTTGCAGGCTGTCGCCCAGAATAGCCCGTGCGTAAAGTCCTGCACTGGTGGTCAGCAGATCGAACACAAACCAGCAGCAGACGCTCACCACAATCCCCCACCGCGCCACTTGCGGCGACTTCGCTGCGTAGCACCGCTGGTGAAATCCGGGGTCGATCAGCGTCCACAGCGCGATAAAGAACCATACCACGATATACTGGATGGAGTTCCCCCCGTGCCACGTCAGGTGCAACGGGGGCAGGTGTTGTCGTAAAAACTCCAGACCACCGTACTGCGTCAGCAGATACGGCAGGATGATGGCGAAACCGCCAAACATCATCAGGAACTCCAGCACGTTCACGCGCACATCTGCCTGCAGTCCGCCACGATACAGATAGACGGTACTCAACACCATGCCTGCCACGAGCCACAGCAACAGATTACCGCCGAACAGCAGCTGGAACAACACACCAAGGATTAGCGTATAGGGTGCAGGCGTGGTCATGCAAAAGGTCAACAAAGAGCCGAACAGACCGCAGGCGCGCCCGTAGATGCCGTACAGTCGATCAGGGATGGTAAACAGCGCAGCCTCGCGCACACGCGGAGCCAGCAGCCACGCGAAGAGCAGAGCGAAGACGTAGTAAGGCAACCCAAACACCACCCAGTTAGAGACGCCGTAGGAGTAGCTGAACTCGCCTACCCCCAGAATGCCGCCGTACCAGGTGGCGACCAGCGTGGCGACGAATGCAGGCAGGCTCACTGTGCGCCCCGCCACCAGATAGCCTACCGCATCGCCCTCACGCAGGTGGCGCCGCGCCGCAAAGCCCACCCACAGCACCGCCAGCAGGTAAAGCACCAGTACCGCAACATCACCCGCCGAAAAGTGTATCAATGGCTCCACGCAAGCCCTCCCTTCCTGTTGTAGCCGCAGGCTTGCGCCTGCGCCCAACCACACCACCTACCGAAGCCGAATCACCACCAGATACCCCTGCTCCCACGTGATGGACACCGGCGACGACTCCACCACATTGCTCACCCCGCGCGTGCCGATGGTCAGAGTCTCCCCGTGTAATGCCCATTTTAAGCCCTGCGTCCGCACACCTTGCACCTCCCCCAACGGCAGCAGCGAAACGGTCGCTCCGGGCGGGGCATCGAACTGCACGCGCCGATGTCCAAAATAGGCGATGGAGTTGTCCTCCACAAAGCGAATATCTGCCCTGTCCGCATAGCGCACTGCCCCGCAAATGTTCCCCAGCACGTGGTCCAGCCTGTCGCCAGTGGTTCCCACCACCACAATCTGCGGGTGTTCCCAGCGGGTTACCGAGAAGCGTAACGCCTTCTCTAAGTCGGTATCGTCCTGACCGGGATCGTGAACGACGCTATGTTCAGGGAGCGATTGCAACAGCTCTGCCGGAACCGAATCGAAATCGCCCACCACGTAGTCGATACGCAAACCCGCCTCGCGCAGACACACCGCTCCTGCGTCCGCCCCTATCAGCACATCCGCCTCTGCCGCCAGAACATCCAGCAGTTCGCGCCGCGGCGGTTGACCATTGAGCATGATGAGCACACGCACTTCCCTATTACCTCCTCTGTGTAATACGTGACAAGGGGCTTGGGATTCCTGTCCGTGTACCTCACTGCTCAAACCACGCCACGAGAAACCGCAAGATTTGGATAATTCCTCCCTGCGTAAACGCAGCCTAAAGCCTGCCGCTACATTCTGCGTATTTTTTGAACACCCTCAGACATACTTGACTTTTTTGTAAGGATTAGCCATAATAACAGTGGAGGTTGAGACGGGATGAAAATCACCGCGCAAGAGGAGTATGGGCTGCGGTGCATCATGCACCTTGCCCGCAAGCCGTTTGGCGAGACCGTGAATGTGCGCCAAATTGCGCAATATGAGGGGCTTTCCGTCGCCTACGTGGAGAAGCTGCTATACCTGCTGAACCGCGCCGGCCTGACCGAAAGCGTGCGGGGCGCACAGGGCGGCTACCGACTGGCTTACCCGGCCGACCAGATTACCCTTCGGCAGGTGCTGGACGCGCTGGGCGGGGTGTTGGTTGCAGACTCGTTGTGCAGCCAGTTCTCGGGTGACCGCGAAATCTGCGTGCATCACGGCGGCTGCGAGCTCCATTCCGTGTGGAGCTTTGTCGCGGACTACCTGTCGGTGGTTTTCAACCGTATCACTCTGAAACACCTGGTGGAGGGAGAGGCACGTCCGCTGGTACCATCCATCCTTTCACGGACGGACAACACAATCGCCCTCTCGGAACGCCAGCCAGCAGAAGTTATCCAAACATCGTCGGAGGGAAGATAAAACACGATGAGCCAGCAACCGCTTCTGGAGATTCGCGACTTACACGTTAGCGTGGACGGTAAAGAGATTCTGCGTGGAGTGGACCTCACCGTCAACCGCGGGGAGATCCACGCGCTGATGGGACGCAACGGTTCGGGCAAAAGCACGCTCGCTGCCACTTTGATGGGACACCCGCGCTATGAGGTGACCAAAGGCGAGGTGCTGTTCGAGGGACAGAATTTGCTGGAGATGGAGGTGGATGAGCGCGCACGTGCGGGCATCTTTCTCGCCTTCCAGTACCCCGTTGCCATCCCGGGCGTGAGCGTGGCGAACTTCCTGCGTAGCGCGCTGAAGTCGCTGCATGGTGAGGAGATGAGCGCACGGGATTTCCGCAACGCCCTGAAAGAGGAGTTTCGCGCCCTGCACATGCCCGACAGCTTCGGGAGCCGATACGTGAACGAAGGCTTCTCGGGCGGTGAGAAGAAGCGGCTCGAAATCGTGCAGATGGGCTTAATCAAGCCCAAGCTGGCGATATTGGACGAGACCGACTCGGGGCTGGACATCGATGGGGTGCGCATCGTTTCCGAAAACGTCAACCGAATCGCTGGCGAGGATACGGGCGTCCTGCTCATCACGCACTACCAGCGCATCCTGCGCTACATCCGTCCGCACTTCGTGCATGTGATGGTGAACGGGCGCATCATCCGCTCTGGCGATGAAAGCCTCGCGCACGAGCTGGAGCAGCGCGGCTATGACTGGATCCTACGAGAAGCAGGCGTCGAGGAGAAAACACTACAGGAGGTGGGTTAAATGGCAGCACCACAGTCTTTGCTGGATGTGGGCACCGATTACCAGTACGGTTTTCGCGATGAGATAGAGTACGTCTACAAGGCGGAGAAGGGTCTTAACCGCCGCGTGGTGGAGATGATTTCGCACTTCAAGGGCGAGCCGGACTGGATGCGCCAGTTCCGTCTGCGCGCCTTGGAGATATTCCTGAAGAAGCCGATGCCCACGTGGGGCAACACGCAGCTGCTTAATGAGATCGACTTCGACGACATCTACTACTACATCAAACCTGCTGAGAAGCAAGGCAGGACGTGGGACGAGGTGCCCGAGCAGATTAAGAACACCTTCGAGAAGCTTGGCATCCCTGAGGCGGAACGCAAGTTCCTGGCGGGTGTCTCCGCGCAGTACGAGTCGGAAGTGGTTTACCACTCCATCCGTGAAGACCTCGAGCGGCAAGGCGTCATCTTCATGGACATGGACTCGGGCTTACGCGAATACCCGGATCTGGTACGCCGCTGGTTCGGCAAGGTGATACCCCCCGCTGATAACAAGTTCGCTGCGCTGAACTCGGCGGTGTGGTCAGGCGGTTCGTTCATCTACGTGCCCCCGGGGGTGCATGTGGAAATCCCGCTTCAGGCGTACTTCCGTATTAACGCGGAGAACATGGGTCAATTCGAGCGCACGCTGATTATCGCCGATGAGGGCAGCCGCGTGCATTACATCGAGGGCTGCACCGCGCCCATCTACTCCACCGACTCGTTGCACTCGGCGGTGGTGGAGCTGGTGGCGCTGAAGGGCGCACACATCCGTTACACCACCGTGCAGAACTGGTCGAAGAACGTGTACAACCTGGTCACCAAGCGGGCAGTGGCTTACGAGGACGCTACCGTCGAGTGGGTGGACGGGAATCTGGGTTCCAAGCTCACGATGAAGTACCCGAGCGTCTACATGGTCGGTAAGGGCGCGCGTGGGGACATCCTGTCGGTAGCCTTCGCCGGTCCGGGGCAGCATCAGGACGCAGGCGCGAAGGTCGTCCATGCCGCGCCATATACCACGTCCACCGTCGTCTCCAAGTCCATCAGCAAGGGTGGCGGACGAACCACCTATCGCGGGCTGGTGCAGGTGGATGAGGGCGCGGTCGGTGTCAAGTGCAACGTGCGCTGCGACGCGCTGCTGCTGGATGAGTTCTCGCGTTCCGACACCTATCCCACCATGAATGTGAAAGAGGACGATGTGCGCATCGAGCACGAAGCTACCGTCAGCAAGGTGGGCGAGGAGCAGCTGTTCTACCTGATGAGCCGCGGACTGAGCGAGGAGGAAGCCACCACCATGATTATCAACGGTTTCTTCGAGCCGTTCGCGAAGGAGCTGCCACTGGAGTATGCGGTGGAGCTGAACCGTCTCATCGCTTTGGAGATGGAGGGTTCGGTCGGCTAATGAAGGAGACTCTGACCACCACCAGCCCCGCGGGGCTGGAGTTGATAGAAGCCATCAGTCGGCACTTAGCGGAGCCAGAGTGGGCGGTCGCGCACCGGCGCGAGGCATGGCATCGCTTCTGGGAGACACCCACTCCCCCGCGCACGCACGAGCACTGGCGGCGCACCGACATCAGTCACCTCGTGCTGGAGGACATCGCGCCCGCCCTGCCTGCCGAGCATCTTTCCTTGCCCGATTGGCTGGACGCCACCATCCATGGAGCCACTCGGCGTGTCGGCGGCACGCTGGCTTTTCTGGATGGCACGCTGGTCTACGAGCGCGTCACCGATAGCGTGCGCAAAGCTGGGGTGGTGTTCACCAGCTGGTCGCAGGCGGTGCAGCAACATCCCGACGTCATCCGCCGTGCTGTAGAAAGCGCGGATTATGACCCAGCCGATGAGAAATTCACCGCGATGGCGCGTGCCTACGCAACTGGCGGCACGGTGCTGATTGTGCCGCGCGGGGTGAAGGTGAACCTGCCGTTGCAAGCGTTCTTTGCGGTGGAAGACGCGCGGGCGGTGTTCCCCCATACGCTGGTGATACTGGAAGAGGGCGCGCGCGTCACCTTGCTGGACGGCATGGTCTCGCCCGACCTGCCTTCGCGCGCCTTTGGCAGCGGCGTGGCTGACCTGATTCTCGGTGAGGGCGCGGAGCTCACCTACGTGCTGTTCCAGCAGTGGGGGCAGGGCATGGAGTACTTCCACCACCAGCGGGCGGTATTGGGACGCGACTCACACCTGACCACCATCACGGTGGCTCTGGGTGCGTCACTGAGCAAAGCCACCATAGAGTCTGTGCTCTGCTCCCCCGGCGCGGTCAGCGACATGCTGGGCGTGGTGTTCGGTGACGGTAATCAGCATTTCGACCATCACACGGTGCAGCTGCACACCGTCGGCAATACCACCAGCGACCTGCTGTTCAAAGTGGCGCTGGACGAACAGGCATACTCTGCATACAGCGGGTTGATACGCATCGACCCAGGCGCGCAGAAGGCAAACGCCTATCAGCGCAACGAAAATCTGGTGCTGAGCAGTTCGGCGCACGCCGAAACGCTGCCCAATCTGGAGATTGAGGCAAACGATGTGCGCTGCACGCACGGCGCCACTGTTGCACCCGTCGACGTGGAGCAGATGTTCTACCTGATGAGCCGTGGGCTGGATCCACGCGACGCGAAGCGGCTTATTGTGGAAGGGTTCTTACAGCCGGTGCTGGACCGCATCCCGGCGAAGAGCCTGCGCGAGATGGTCAGCGCAAAGGTGGATGAGAAGATTGCCCGCAGGAGGTTCTGAGTACGGCGATGCGCATCCGGGTAGCCAGCGTCTCGGAGGTAGGGGTCGGCAGGGCATTGGCTGTTGAGGTGGACGGCAGGCGGATAGCTCTGTGTCGCCCTACCCCTGATGAGTTCTACGCGATCGACGATACCTGTTCGCACGCTCTGGCTTCGCTGAGCGAGGGCGAACTGATGGAATACGAGATTGAGTGCCCGCGACACGGGGCGCATTTCGACATCCGAACCGGAGAGGCACTGACCCTTCCTGCCACGAAGCCGGTCAGGACCTACAGCGTGGTTGTAGACGACGGTGAAATACACATCGAACTGCCGGATGAGGAAACCGGTTCGGACTGAGACAGGTCAGGAGGTGGTTTCAATGATGACATCCCTGCAAACGCAGTTAGAATATGACGTGGAGGCAATCCGTGCCGATTTCCCGATTTTACAACGGTGTGTCAACGGGCATCCACTTGTCTATCTGGACAATGCTGCCACATCTCAGAAGCCGCGCCAGGTCATCGACGCGCTGGTGCATTACTACGAGTTTACCAACGCCAACGTGCATCGTGGACTGCATACGCTGGCGGAAGAGGCCACCGAAGCCTATGAATCCGCCCGTGCGAAGGTAGCGCGCTTCATCGGGGCGGAGCCGGAAAGCGTGGTGTTCACCCGCAACACCACTGAGGCGATTAATCTGGTGGCGTACGCCTGGGGGCTGGCAAACCTCAAAAGCGGCGACCGTATTGTGCTGACCGAGATGGAACATCACTCCAACATCGTGCCCTGGCAGCTGATTGCTCGCCTCACGGGGGCACAACTGCACTACGTTCCCTTCACGCCAGAGGGCGAGCTGGACATGGAGGCTCTTGAGGACGCGCTGAAACTGGAACCAAAGCTGGTCGCCATTGTCCACGTCTCCAACGTACTGGGCACGATGAACCCTGTGGAAGAGATTACCCGAAAGGCGCACGCAGTGGGCGCGAAGGTGCTGATTGACGGCGCACAGGCAGCGCCCCACAAGCCAGTGGACGTCAGCCGGATCGGCTGCGACTTCTACGCTTTTTCCGGGCACAAGATGCTGGCACCCACGGGTATCGGTGCGCTATACGCACGGCGGGAACTGCTGGAAGAGATGCCTCCCTTCTTGGGTGGAGGTAGCATGATCCGCCGCGTGACGCACCAGTTCAGCACGTGGGCAGACATCCCCACCAAGTTCGAAGCTGGAACACCCAACATCGCCGATGCCATCGCCTTTGGTGCGGCGGTCGATTACCTGCAGCACATCGGCATAGAGGCGATTCAGCAGCATGAACAGCGGCTCACTGCGGAGGCTTTGCGCCTGCTCGAAGCCCAGAAGGACATCGTGATTTATGGACCGCGTGATCCGCAGCGACGCTGTGGGCTGTTGTCTTTCAACTTCACGCACGTCCATTGCCACGATGTGGCGCAGATACTCGATGCACAGGGTATCGCCATCCGTGCAGGACACCACTGCTGCCAGCTGATGATGCGCCGACTGGACGTTGCCGCTACGGCACGCGCCAGCTTTTACCTGTATAATACGGTAGAGGAGGTTCACACCTTCGTGGAGGCACTAGACGACGTTAGAAAGGTCTTTGGCAAATATGGTGGATGATGAACTTTACCGTGAAATCATTCTGGAACACTATCACCATCCGCGTTACAAAGGTGCGCTGCCCGATGCCAACCTCATTGGCGAAGGGATGAACCCCCTGTGTGGCGACGAGGTCACGCTCTACTTGAAGACCGACGGTGACCGGATTGTGGAAGCGCATTTTGACGGACGAGGCTGTTCCATCAGCCAAGCATCCGCCTCCATGCTGACAGAGGCGATACGCGGTTTGACTCTGGAAGAGGCACAAGTGCTTCAGGAGCGGGTGAAAGCCATGCTCACAGGCGCACCGCACGAACCCTTCGAGGAGGACGACGACTTGAGCGCGCTGGAAGGGGTGAAGAAGTATCCTGTACGCATCAAGTGCGCTTTGCTGGCATGGACGACTCTGGAGGAGATTTTCAGCAAATAACGGGAGTGGTGGGATGGCACTGACGCAAGAACAGGAAACGCAGATCCGTGAACGGTTGATGACCGTATACGACCCGGAGCTGGGTATCGACATCATCAATCTGGGTCTGGTATATGGTATCGACAGGGATGACGAGGGAAACGTGCTCATTACTATGACGTTGACCAGCCCCGGTTGCCCCATCGG
>Ga0308410_1001512_pt1 | contig 13462 bp, 20 predicted proteins | sample HotsprOSTMatCore_FD_203467 | JGI IMG/M metagenome (GOLD analysis project Ga0308410, IMG submission 203467) | Hot spring phototrophic mat microbial communities from Octopus Spring, Yellowstone National Park, Wyoming, United States -... | ecosystem: Environmental > Aquatic > Thermal springs > Hot... | reverse complement strand
TGGCGCGACGCGAACAGCATGTGCATCCGAGCCTGCTGGCACAGAATTCCAAAGACCTTCAACGCGCAACTTGATACCCTGCGCAAAAACAGACAAGAGGGATGCAGCGATGCGTAGGCTTCTTTCACCCATCGGTCATAGACACCTCCCGTCGACGGCGGGGGCGCACGCCTGTCGCCATACCAGCTCCCCCGCCGCTTTTTCTCGGCTTCTCTCTCCTCTGCCCGATCCATGGGGCTGGGGCGTTGCCGCAGTTCCGCCCCAGCCCGCTTTTTGATGGAGGTGAACCAAGATGACAATCATAGCTGGTGATGTAGTAAAGATAGACACTGACCGTGAAGATGGACGAGTCTGGTGGGCGCAGAACGGCGCTAAGCGCGCGCGCCTCGCGCTGTACGCCGCGCAAGGCGTTCACATCGAGCGTGTCGATTCCGAGCTGTATCTGGCACGAGATGCCGTGCCCGTGTGGACTGGCGAGGAGTGGCATCGTGAAGCAGCGGTCTACCTCTACCCAACCGAGAAGGACGAGTTGCACGCGGTGTGGCTGAATACGCACTGCGGATTTGCCGTTGTGCCAAAGGACGCCGTGTTGTGGGAAGCGTCCAGTTTCGGCGGACCTAAAAACAGCGAGAGCAAGATCGCAGTGCTGAAGCCCCCATGCTACATCGAGGAGTTCACTTACAAGTTCAGGACACCGAGCGATTGGTACTCAGTCACACTCGACGGCGCAGTGCGTTGCCTTGGCGAGAAGTCGAGAGTTATTGCGCTCGCGCTGCGCGGCGACAAAGACGCTGCGCGGCTTGCCGAGTTCAAGGGCTGGCTGAGCGAGCTCACTGGAGAGTTGGAGGTGCAAGATGAGCTATGACGCGAAGCGGTGGTACATCACGCGCTGCAGCTGCGCGAAACCGATCCTCTATCAGGATCTGGATCGCTACCCGCTCCGCTGCGCCAAGTGTGGCGGGCATGTCTACACGGAGCCGCGCCCGCCTCACTTCGAACGGCTCCGTCCCACGCCGATTGTGGATTTCCGAGCCGTCCTGCGCGTGCTGGGCTTGTGCGCGCTGGGGCTGCTGGGCTACATCCTGATATGCATCTACTTCGTAGTGTTTGGAGGGCTGTAGCATGGTAGTGATTAGCGGCGTAGAACTCGTCACGGGTGATCGTCTGCTTTGGGCAGCCCAGCGCGGCTCAGAGCGGCTACGGCTGGTTGCTGGTGCAGGCGTGCAGGTACGGCGCGTCGGCGAGCGGGTGTATGTGGCGCACGCGCTGCCGATGCCCGCGACCCGTACAGTGCGCCTGATGCCAACGACGAAGTATCGTGAGCCCTACCACCTGCGCATCGACGATAGCTGCCGCTTCGGGGTGCTGCCGCAGGACGCGCAGCTGTGGAGCGACTCTGTCGGGGGAATTTACGAGCGCGGCTATGCGGCTGCGCAAATGAGCATTATCCGCCCGCCAGCGTATGTCAGCGTTGTGCGCAAGCATAAGCTGGTAAACCAGTTGCACTATATCGCGCTCTTGCCCCGCGGCGAGTTGCGCGATATGGGCGCGAAGCGCGATGTGATGCTGCTTGCCAAAACGGGCGAGCCACTCGCGCTGCAGCTGGCGCGGTTGCTGTGGGATGATGAAGATTTCGGCTAACTGCCGAAGGCGGGGCTGCGCTTGGCGCAACAGGGACGCGCCACTGTGCCCGCACGGACGCGGGCTGCGCCTAACCGCAGTAGTGAATAGGAGGTGCTGTCGTGAACGGCAAGTATGAACACATCATCAATCGGTACAAGTGGCACACTGTGCATAGAGGATCCGAGCTGCTTTATGGGCTTTGGCGGCTGAAAGAGTTTCACACAGATAGAGTTTTTCTGTGTCAAGATGAAGACGATGTGCTGACACTCTGGCATGCTGATTTGCCTGCTGTCGGTATCGGTAGTCAGTCGGGCTGGCGCTATAACTATTTTGTGGAGCTTGTGCCGAACTACTCGGAGATTATTGTGATACCGCATCGCAACCCTGAAGGGTTTGCACTTGTGAGGCAGATACATGCGGATGCTTGCGGAGCGGACTTCGAATCCAAGTTGCGCTTTGTTGTGTTGCCTGAAGAACGCGCGATTTTCACAGCCAACGATTTATGGCTTGCCGTTGAAGCCGACGCCGAGCGATTTAGAGCAGAACTTGCGGCTTGCGAAACGCTTGACCTATACGGCGCATTCGAGGATGCTACATGGAAGTGTGCGGTGCATGAGCTGATGCACGCATCCCCACTGCTTTTTCATCTGCACAAAACGCAGTTGAGGATCGTTGATGATGAGATTCGCCTTCACTTTCGCGAGTTAACAGACTTCCTATTCTTTTCGAAGTCGCCTCAACACCAACGATACGATTCGCTCGCCGCACTGCTACGCACGCTGCTGAACAGAGAGAGTGCGCCTGTTATGCTTATTCACGATCCCGAAGGGAGATTCCGACTTGCTGCTTGGGAGACAGAATGACGGCGACGCGGGCTGCGCCTAACCGCTGTCCCTGCGCGGGGTGTGTCGGCGCGTCATGCGTCGCTCACCCCCTCTGTGTTCTCGGCGTTAGGCAGCAGCTCGTCAGGCTCCACGCCCAACACACGCGCGATTTTCTCTACCGTCGCACGGCTGCGCGGGGGCAGACCGTATTTTTCCCACAGCACGATATGAGCCGACGACACACGCGCCTTATAGGCAAGGGCATGCATAGACAGTCCCAATCGCTTTCTCAGCTCGCGTATATTCGCCATAGTTATAGCCTCCGCACGATATACAGCGAGGTATCATTTAAGTCGCATAAGGGGGTCTTATATGACTGAACCAAGCAAGTGAGGTATGGCACTTATCAACGGGGGGAAGTCTATAGGGGTAATTTTCGTCTACACGCGCCGTCGCAATCGGCACAATCGGCACAACGCGCGTGCATGCTGTGCCTCGCTCCGAAGCGCTGGATGGGGGGGCGCTAAACACTCTCCCGCCGCGCAACCACCTTCGGCGGCTCGGCGCGCCCGCCTTGCGCCTGCGCGTACCGCACGGCGTGCGCGAGCGCGTCGATGAGGTCGTCGTACTCGCTGTCGGGGTAGCCCAGCAGCTGCGCTTCCAGCTCGCCGAACCGCTTGGCGTGCGTGATTAGCCCCAGCTCGTACAGTGGGATGAGCGCAGCAATACGCTCCTCTTTGCGCTCGCGCGCCGTGATCGCGCGTACCCGCACGCCTTGCGCAGCGAGATGCTCCGCTAAGGCGCGCTGGTACTGGTTGCTCTCCACCAGCACTACGCGCGGCGCGTACCACTCGCTCAGCTGCTTGATGCGCTCCGCCTGCTGAGCAAAGCTCCACCTGCCCTGCGCAGCAGCGTCCACCTGATAGAGCCGCTCATACGGATGGTAGCTCAGCGCCACAATCGCCGTGTAGTGCGCCGTCTGGCTGCGCCCAATCGCTAAGTCCACAGCCATCACGCGCAGGCACTCCGCGCGTCCCGTGAGTGTGTCGCCGTGCCGTATCCACTCCGCCCGAAACACCGCGCCGCTTACATCAATCCACTCGCCGAACACCTCGCGCCGCGCAAGCAGCGTGCCGTACTGCCGCACCAGCTGCTCGGCGAACGCTGCGCTAATAAACGGGTTGCTGGTGGTCGGCGCTGTGATAATCGCCACGCCGCTGTTTTCGGGCTCCACGATGCGGCGGTAGACCCAGCTATCGCGCTTGGGGGTGGTCGTCAGCCAATAGCGCGTGGGATCGTGCCGCAGGCGTCCGAGCAGCACCTCGTACGCCGCTTCGGGGCAATAGACCGCTTCATCGACCCAAAACCAATCCAAGTTCAGCCCGCGCAGGCGGTCGGGATGCGTCGCACTGCGCAGCAGCACGGTACGGTTGCCCCCCAGCACCAGCCGCATGGATTGCAGATTCTGCTCGGCGATCGCGCCCGTCTCCATCAGCGCGGGCAGCACCACATCCCGCAGCATGGGGTAAGTGGGCGCAACGATGCAGCCAACGCTGCCTTCGGGTTGCATAAGCGTCTGCAGCACGCCTGCGCGGGTCTTGCCCGCGCCAACACCCCCCACGAACATTTTCGGGTGCGCGGCGCTTAGGAACTCTGCCTGCGCAGCTGTTGCGCTGAATCGCAGCGTGCGCAACGCTACTCACCCCGCAAGAGGTCGTCAAGAGTGATTTCGGGTGCTTGCACGACTTCCAGCTCCACAGTGTAGCTCTCGCTGGCTGGCGCGGCGTCTCTGGGTACTCTGTAGGCGGGGCAGGCGCGCTCTAAGTACCACATCACGGCGCGTGCGTCGCCGCTTTCGATCATGCGTTGGAGCATCAGCTCCGCGCGTGCGATTGGCTGCGCACGGGCTGCCGCGACGCGCTCAGCGAACCGCGCGTCGCTACCCAGCCAGCTGTAAACTGTGCGTCGCCCGACGCCCGCGAGTGCGCACGCCGTGCTCATGCACAGCCCCTGCTCCAGATAGCCAAGCACCGTGTCTTGCAGCCGTCGCTTTGAAGGTCGTGCCACGCACGATATACACCCAGCCGCGCTGATCGCTGTATATCGCGCGATGGCGCTGGACACCGAGCCGATCACGCAGGAGTTGACCGCCGCGCTCCGCAAGGTCATGCGCGTGAGCGTGGAGCGTATCCTGCGCACGGTCAAGCGCAACCCCTACATGACGGAGCTTGATCTGCGCGAGCTGCTCACCCGCGTTGGTGTCCGCGTATTGCTCCCCATCATGCGCCGCCGCTATGCGGAGTGGGGCAAATCGATCCAAGCCGCGCTCCAAAGCTGGCGCGCCCGCGCAACGATGGCGCAGGACGAGTCGAGTCTCCCCGACGAGATCGGCTACTGGCACTCGCAGGAGTTGCAGCGCCACTGGCAATCCGTGGCGTCGGGGCTTGCGAGCCGTATCGCGCAGCGCATCGTCGATGGCTTGCGCACGGGCGAGACGATGGAGCAGTTGATGGACGGCGTCGAGCAGATTCTGGGGCAAGCCACAGATCATCAGCTGGAGCGTATCGTGCGCACGGAGACCACGCGCTATTACAACTACGCGCTTGTGTGGGAAACCGCGACATACCCCGAAGTCGCGGGGTACCGATACAGCGTCGTGGTGGACGATCGCACCAGCAGCATCTGCAATCCGCTGGCAGGCAAAATCGTGCGCCGAGCCGAGCTGCGCTACATCCCGCCGCTACACCCCAACTGCCGCACAGTGCTTGTGCCTCTGCTGGCGGAGGATATCCCCGCCGATAACCAGCCGCCCGATATGGAGCATCTGGGCGTCTACAACCGCGTGTTCGCCCGCGTGCCCGCGTTCCTGCTTGAGCGGCTCTTCGGCGTCGGCAGTACGCAGATGCAACAGTTCTGGGATACTTGGCTGCGCCACGAGGCAAGCATTCGCAGGTTGTGTTTCAGTATCGCGCGGGGCGATCAAGTGCGCGGGGAAGACCTCTACACCGCCACCATGCTACGCGCCCACGAGCGGTACTACCAGTACGACCCCGCGCGTTCGGCGTTTCCATCGTGGGTGTTCCATATCGCGCGGTCGATCCACCTCAACACGCGCAAGCGCGACTCGCGCGAGGTGCTCACGGACTTCGCCTTCGAGCGCAACTAAGCCTCGCCCGTATCGCTGATTCCCATGAGCGCGCGTAGCCACTCGCGATCGCGTGCGGGATCGACCATCCCCAGCGCCACAAGGTCGCCGATGTTGCGCAGAATCTCGCTGCGCTGCACGGTCTCCAGCTCGTTGAGCTCCAACACGCCCACAGGCTCGCGTCCCAGTTGGTACTGGCATACGCGCGTCCAGAGCTGCGTATGCAGCGCCTGCTCGATAGGCTGCTGCACAGCGCTGATTAACCGCTGCATGACCTCCCAGTGCACCTGCGCTTGCGCCCGCGTGCCGTACTGCGCTTCGTAGACCGCGAGGATTCCGCCCAGCAGCGTGCGGGCGACCAGCCGTTCCAGCAGCTCCAGCATCCGCAAGCCGAGATCCATGCCCGCTCCGCGCGGCTCGAGAAACTCCAGCTGCGTCTCGGTATCGGGCAGCACCGCCACCAACGCGTCTTGCATCCTACTCAGCGCGTCGTACAGGTCCTGAGTCTCCTGCTCGGTGTAGCTGGCAGGCGTCTTGGCAATCGTGGTCGGGATCGCGTGCCGTTGCAGGTACAGGTCGATACTGCGCAGCACGCGGTCATACGCCTGCAGATACTTTCGCAGGGCGCGGATGGGCAGCTCGCGCACGCCGTAGATGTACCACGCGGGGGTTGCGCTTACCACCACCGCGTGCGTGATGGGAAGATCTTGCTGTCCCGCGCTGGTCGTGACGCGCACACTCACAATCTCGCCGCTCTCGTCCAGTCCCAGCTGCGCGGCTTCTGGGGGTACAGGGCGCAGCTCGTAGGGCATATACTCCTCATCCCACACAATCTCCACAACGCTCACGCCCGCCACATGCGCCGTCGCTAAGTGCCGTACCGCGTTGGTGTACCCGCGCGTGCGGGTAAGCTGCCCGAACAGCTCGCGTTCCTCATCAGGCGCGTCGCCCACAAGCCGCACGCCGCCGCTGGCGACCAGCTCGCGCAGGATATGCAGCACGCTCTGCACCAGCGGGTGATAGAGCTGCTCATGCAGCCCCCACGCGGGGGTGAGCATCGGCGTCGCATGCGTGCGCACGCGCACGCGCGGCTGGGGCTTCTCAGTCCGCATCCCACTCGACCTCCAATCGCACGCGCAAGCGCTCGATGCTGAGTTCCTCAAGGTGTATTTGGTAGTCCAACATCGGCAACCAATCGCGTTCCGCTGCAAGCTCCGTGCGGAGAATCTGGTTTGCAAGCGCTTCGTAGAGCTTGCGCCGCTCGGCGTCGGGTATCGCGTCGCTGGCAAGCAGCTCCAGCTGGTACATCGCCCGCATGCCGCCAACGGCTTTGCCCGCCTCGCGCGATTGCAGCGACAGCACGCCCGCGACGGAGCTTCCGACGGGCAATTGCGCAGGCGCATCCACAATCGGCGCGCCAATCACACGCGCGAGAAAGTTGCGCAGGTACGCTTCAAGTTCACGGAGCCGCATCGCCCGATATACAGCGCATGGCGTCGCTGTATATCGCGTGCTATGGCACGCAGGACAGCGCGGGACGCAACGATTGCCATCCAGCTGGGTGGCGTAGACGACGGCAGCGCCATCACTTGGGGCACAGCGACGCAAATCGAGGGCAAGTGCAGCGAGATCAGCATCGATTACCGCTCGCAGGGCGTCAATCTCGCTGGGCTATCGGACGCTTACGCCCGCATGCGCTCCGCAGGCGCGGCGGAATACACAATCCGTATCCGCGCGTTTATCCCGACCGACAGCTTCGACTTTTACGCGAGTGGCAATCCCCCGTTGCATTACCGAGCGCGTGTACGCATCAAGCCGCGCTCGACGCTCCAAACGGACGCCGAGTATACGGGCGTCATCACCAAGTGGAGCTGGTCGGCGCAGGCGGGGCAAGAGCAGATTGAAGAGATAGAGATCGTGGGGCCGCTGGATGTCTAAGACTTTGGAGCAGCTACTGGGCAATCTGCCGAAACAGTCGCGCGAGCCGCGCACCTGCAGCGTGGATCTCACGGACCTGCTCGGCGACGGCTGGGTCATGCAGTACCGTGAGCCGAGCGTAGCGGATCTGTTCGCAGCGAGTGATATGCGCACGCTTGCGGAGTGGGAGCGCGCGATGCCCGATATGCCCCGCGATCTTGCCACCACGCTGGAGCTGATTGCGCGGCTCCATATCAGCCCGCCTGCCGCCGAGCTGCCGACGGGCAAGTTTTATGCTGAACTGCTGCATCGGCTGCCCCCACAAACCGCGATTGCGCTGCTGCGGCGCGTCGGCGACGCGATAGCGACAGCGTTCGGGCTGGCAGATATTGAAACGCAGGTAGACGCGAAAAAAAAGCCATCCGTGCGAGCGGCGAAGCGATAATGACGCTTTGCGTGCGCTATCTGCACCGCCACCCGCTTGAACTTACCCATCTCCCAGCCACAGCGATTGTGGATCTGCTGGCTCTTGCGGCTGTTGAAGCTGAGCTGCTTGCGGATGCGCAGCCGTTGTAGTTCGTGCGTGGCGGCTCGCGAGGGCGCTACGCACGCGGGCTACTGACGGCTGGCGCGGCGGCTCCCGCGACGGAGATTTTATCACACGGCGCGCAAGCGGAAGAGCCAGCGGATAGGGCGTCCCGCACAGGAACGCCCGTTTTTATCGCTGTATATCGGGCGCCTCGTATCGATTCCCATCATGGCGCGTAGCGGGGCGCTCCAGAGGCGAGCGCCCCGTTTTTTTTTATCGCTGTATATCGCGTGCTATGCCATACCTGACTGAGCACGCGGTACGACTGGAGCCGCCGAGCAAGTACGAGCGATTTCGCAGAGAAAGCGACAAGTTCGGCGAGGGCGTCGATGCCATCTGGGGCGTTACCGCAGATGGCAAGGTCGAGCTGCAAGCCCTGCGCTTCGACGCGAAACGCTACACGCTGGACGAGGTGCGTAAGTGGCTCAAGGAGCACGACTACGAGCCGCTGGAAGTCGAGCCTGCCGAGCGCGAGTTTAGTGAGGACGCCGTCGAGCGCGACGCGCTGCTCATGGAAACGGGCGAGTATCCCGACAAGGGCGCGATCATCACGGAGGAGTCGCTCCAGCAGATGGCGGAGTCGGGCGTTGGCGCGCCTGTGATTGTGGAGCATCGCCCGACGCTTGTGTTGGGTTGGATTCGCGAGTTATACCGCAAGGGCAAGCAGCTCTGGGGAAGGCTTGCACTCAAACCGCACGCGAACCAGCTCATCGAAGAATCCGCTGTGAAGGGGCTAAGCGTCGGGCTGCGCCGCACGCCCGACGGCAGGTACGCGCTGCAGGAGGTGAGTCTCACGACCAGCCCGCGCGTGGCGAACGCGCAACTCTTCGGGCTGGAACCCCCATCGCTGTATATCGCGTGCGACGGCAACCCGTCGCAGGTGGAGACGGCTATGACGGACGATCGCATCACTACGGAGATGGAGGCGATTCGCGCGGAACTGGAACAAGAACGCGCGCGAGCAACCAAGCTGGAAGCCAAGCTGTCGGAGTACGGCGAGCAGCTGAGCCGTGCGCAGGCGCAGCTGGTGCGCAACGCCGTGCAGAGCATCGTAGAGCGATACCAGCGCGAGGGCAAACTCACCCCCGCTGCAGCGAGGCATGCAACCGAGCTGCTGATGGCGCTTGCAACGGATGCGCCCGACGCCATCGTGCAGTTTTCCGACGACGGTCGCGCCGAGCAGTTGCCAGGCGCTGTGCGGAGCATGATTGCGCTGCTTGACGCGCTCCCTGCGCAGCCCGCCCCGCGCGCGACGCGGTTCGTCGGGCTGGGCGAGACTGAACTCTCGGAGCGCAGGAGCGAACTCTCTCAAGAGCTGCAACGGCTGGGCTTCAGCGTCAGCGCGGAGCAGCTGCCTGATGAGGTCATCGCGCAACTCTTTCGGGGAGGTGACCGCGCATGAAACACGCACAAGGACTGGTCTGGGAGTATCCCGTTGCTGCAAGCGTCACAATCCGCGTTGGCGCAGCGGTGGTTGCGGGCTCGGGCGGCTGGGCAACGGAAGGCGCAACAGGCTCGGGCCAGCGCATTCTGGGCGTTTCGGCTGAGCATGCAGACAACACAAATGGCGGCAACGGCGCACGCACGGTCTCCGTGTTCAAGCGCGGGATCGTTGATGCGACGATTGCCCAAGACGCTACCTTTAGCCAAGCGAGCGTCGGCACGGATGCGTTCCTTAGTGGCTACGACGCCGCGAACCAGCGCCCGACGGTGCACAACGCCAGCTCGGGTCGCACGCGGCTGGGCACTGTGGTCGCCGTTTCGGGCAATACCGTGCTGGTGCAACTGATTACGGTCTGAGGGGGATAAACTATGCCACGAGTCATACAAACAAGGGGTATCAACAGCGCAGTGGACGCGGGCGCGTCGGCGGCGTTTATCGCGTCGTTCAGGATGTACGAGCAAAACGATCTGTTCGCCGAGATTGGCACGATCGAGCGCACGCAAAAGGGCGAAGCGCGGATCCCATTCTTGTGGTACCCGCCGCGCATGCGCGAGTGGGTAGGTGAGCGTCTCATCGGCTCGCTCGACGGCGGCATGCATATCATCCCCACACGCACCTACGAGGCCACTGTCGCTGTGCCGCGCACGGCGGTCGAAGACGACCAGTACGGCGCGATCGAGCGCGCCGCGCGCGGGCTGGCGAGCGAGTTTTTCCGTTTCGTGCACCAAAGCTACATCAACACCCTACAAAACGGCGGGACGCTCACCACTTTCGACGGGCAACCGCTACTCACTACCAACCCCGCCACGCGCGGTCCGAATAATGTCAATCTCGTCTCGCAACCGCTGTCTCTCGAGAACCTCTCAGCGGGTATTCAGGCGATGGGGCTGTATACCGAACCCGACGGGCGTCCGCTCGGCATGCGCCCGACGCATCTGCTTGTGGGACCCGCGAACGAGTTTACCGCGAAGAACCTCGTGCAATCCCAGCAGTTAATCAGGTCGGGCAGCACGGATCGCGTGATGGGCGAGGCGAACCCGTGGGCGGGCAGCATGACCGTGCTGGTGAGCAATTACATCACAGGCAACGACTGGTACTTGATCGCCGCAGGCGCGAACGAGTACCGACCCGCGATCATGGTGGAGCGCACCGATGTACCTGTTGAGTTCGCGGCGCACACCAGCCCCGACCACGAGAGCGTGTTTCGCCGCGACTCCTACGAGTACGGCACGCGCGCCCGTGTGGGGTTTGGGGCAGGCGCGTGGTACGCCGTGTACGCATCGCAGGTCTAAGCCATGTACCTGACGGCGCAGGAATTCGCGGAGCGGCTCACGGCGCTTAGCGCGATCACGGGCGGCGAGCATAAGCGGACGCTCGTCGCCCGCGCGCTTGAGCAAGCGCACGCCGCGCTCAACGCCGAACTCGGCAAGCGCTACGAAGTGCCCATCCCGATAGGGAGCGCACCCACGCACACCCAGCAGCTGCTCAAGCGATGGGCGTTCTACTTCGCTGTGAGGGAACTGCTCGGCTTGCAGGGCGTGTCCGTGAGCCGCGAAGAGCAGCCTGTGCTTTCTGAGATTCTGGAGATGGTGGACGCGCAGGTGCAAGAGTATTGCACAGGCGGCGCGCTATTGGACGGCGTGCCGAGCCGCAGCCGCGTGCGCGTCGGCTACGGGGAGCTGAGCGAGTAATGCTTGCCACTAATCTGGTCTACGCAACCGTTGTCGGCAAATACCCGCGCCTGCTGGGAGACGACGGGATTCACGAGGCGCTGGTGTTGCCGTATGATTTAGATGCAGGTGTACCGTTCCAGTTTTACTTTGAGAATGACAGTGTACCGCTAAGCGGAGGTTATGTGCTCGACGCTCGGTATATCCGACCCGACGGCGTTATTGTAACGCTGGGCATCGGCTCACCCCCGTTCATCGTTCCGTTCCCATCCACGCTGCCCGCTGGCGGGCTGTGCATTCTGACTATAGACTCGAACGGTAACGTTTTTCAGTGCTACCCGTTCCGAGTCTTGCGCCCGACGGAGACGCACACGCCATGATTACCGCAAGCGTCGATGTGCAGCTCACGGGCTTGATTGCCAACCCCCAGCGACTCAGCAGCGGCGCGGTGGCAGAGTTTTTCCGCCGCGCACGGGTGGTGCTGGCGCAAGACCACGCGGAGCGGTTCGAGCGGAGCGTCGCGCCTGATGGCAGTCCGTGGCCGCCGCTTTCGCCCCGCACGCTGCGCAAGAGCGTGCAGCAAGCCATCCGCAAGGTCGGCGGTCGCGCGGCGCGTCCCGTTGTGCGCACAACCGCAAGAGGGGGACTCATCGTGCGGGCGCTGATCCCCCAAGCGGGGTTCCAGCGCACTGCGCGTGTTCGGCGAACGAAGCAAAGCAAAATCCTCGTGGATACGGGGCGTCTCAAGCAGAGCGTGGTCGTGCTGGCTGCCAGTGCGGACGCTGTGCGCACGCGCGATCAGCTCACACTCGTTTGGGGTACGCGCGTGCCGTATGCGCGGCAGCATCAGCAGGGCGATCCCAGCCGCAATTTGCCCGCACGCCCGTTTCTCGGCGTGTCCAAGCAAGCTGAGCAGCGACTGCAAGCCGAGCTGCAGCGTATAATTGCTCGGTATGCCAGCGGCGGAGCATGAGTGGGAGCTGTGGTTCGCGCTGCTCCCGCGCGGCGCGTGGGAGCTGCTGGAGCGGCTGGACGAAGCGGAGCGCGCAGTGCTAATCGAGTGGTGGAGCCATGTGCGCGACCCGTCGAGCGTTGCGCCGCCCGAACCCGTGCGCGCCGCGCTGGAGAAGATCGAGCGCCTACTCAACTCAGAATCGTGCTGAAAGTCTCGCCCTCATCAAATGAGAGCGCAACGCGCCGATCGCCCCCAGCCGTCTCGTATGCCAGTAGCAGCCCGTGATACCGCGCGTCGTAGGCGGCGTCCAGCGGCGTGCCTGTGGCGTTTGCGCCATCCACCTGCACCTGCAGCGGCGTATCCCAAGTAGCTCCACCGTCCCGCGTGCGGCGTAGCATAAGCGCGTCACCTGCGCCTTGATAAAACGCGCACCAAGTCGCGTGCGGACTCACAGCGCACACCACTAAACCCGCCGTTGTCATACGCAAGATCTCCGTAGCCGTATCACCAGCGTCCCGTGAGAGATACACCATGCGCAGCCCCGCGTCGCGCACAACAATCAGCAGCGCGTCGAGCCTGCTGTCGCGCTCCAAGCACTCGATGCGCCCGTCGTACTCGCGTTGCAGCAGCAGCGTGCGCGAGTGCAGATGGTAAGTGCGCAGCGTGCTGCCAACCGCCACATGCAAGTATTGACGGCGCGTGTCGATGGCGACCCGTGCGCCCGTTTCGGGCTTAGCGATTCGCGGCGGTACAAGCGCGTGGCTGAAAAACGGCGTTGTGCGTCCTAAGTCGCGGCTCGCCGCACGAATGCGCCACTGCTTCGTGCCATGCTGCAGCGTTTCCGTGCCATCCAGCGCAACCGCTTGGCGCGTAAGGTGGTAGCGTCCAATCGCGCGATCATAGCTCGTGAGTTCTGTTTCCGATGCGCCTTGCACTTCAATGAGGTTCGCAGGCTCGGCTGGGGCGAGATAGTAGCGGCTGCTCGGCGCGGCGAAATAGCACCACTGCCCCCAGTCGCCTGTGAAACCGAATTGTGGGCTGAGTTGGAATCGGCGCGTCGGCAGCGTCGGGAGCGCGGGACACTCGCGCAGGTCGTTAATCAGCCACAGCGCGAGCCGAGCCGTGTAGGGTAGCAGCGCGGCGCGGCACATCTGTCGCACGCGCGGCACGCCTGCAGGATGACCGCCTGTTTCCACCCCATCAAAACCCCAGCCCAGAATCTGCGCCATAATCGCGGCTGTGCTGGCTGCGTCTTGCCCCAGTTGCAGCTGGCGATAGAGCGCGGCGGCGTCGTA
>Ga0308410_1001510_pt1 | contig 13469 bp, 14 predicted proteins | sample HotsprOSTMatCore_FD_203467 | JGI IMG/M metagenome (GOLD analysis project Ga0308410, IMG submission 203467) | Hot spring phototrophic mat microbial communities from Octopus Spring, Yellowstone National Park, Wyoming, United States -... | ecosystem: Environmental > Aquatic > Thermal springs > Hot... | reverse complement strand
GATTGGATCGGAAACTGCAGAATACCAGGCTCGCGAGGCTACGGAGGCTGAGATTGACCTTTACTGGCCGCGTTTGATTCAAATCTGGCCGGCATATGAGTCGCACTTTCAAAAGAGCGGGCGGAGAGCCATTTTCATTCTAGAGCGGCGGTGAAAGAAACAGAGTATTGTAATCACATTCTAAGTAACCTAACAAATAGTGAAAACATGTCTTAAACAGGAGAACACGATGAGAAAACCTCATATCGTTGTCGTTGGAGCAGGTGTGGCGGGCTTAACCGCGGCATATCGCCTGCAACAAGAAGGCGCAAAAGTTACCGTCTTTGAGGCGCGTGACTATGTGGGTGGTCGTATGACCTCACTCGAGTGGGAAGGTTTTACTATCAATCCAGGGGCTCAGTACTTTACAGGTGTTGATCGCTACTTGCTCAAGATGGCCACTGATCTGGGTTTATCTGACCAGTTGCGTATTCGTGATCAAGGGCTGATGTTGTCAGTTTATCGGGATGGGCGTATTCACCCGGTGAATTTTCTTTCGATAGGATCATACTTGCGTTGGAGTGGAGTTTCGCTAAGCGGGCGTTTGGCTATGCTGCGCTTAGCCCCTCACATCCTAAGATTCCGAAAAGTCAACGTTTACCACATGGAACGCAGTGCCCAACCGGATGATCTTTCCTATGGTGAGTTTTTCCGCCGCTCCATATCACAAGAGATGTTTGATTATTGGGCATATCCGACATTTGAGACCAACTGCTCTTATCAAGAAAACGACTTATCTAAAAAAGCCTTCCTGTCTTTAATGGGAGGTTACCTAAATGCCAAAACCTACTTCTTTGCAAATGGTATTGGTGCACTAACCGCTGCTTTTGGAAAGTTGCTTGATGTCCGTACCAGCTCAATTGTGAGATCCATAGAAGTTAGTTCTGAAAATGTGCGTCTTACAGTTGATCGCAACGGTGATGTTGAAACGCTTCAGGCAGACCGTGTTGTGATTGCTGTTCCAGGAAATCGAGTTCTCTCCCTTTTCAAGCAACCCCGCGAGGCATGGAGGAACTTTTTTCCCAATGTGGCTTATACCAGCATTGCCACCCAGTTCCATATTTTTCAACACGAGTCCTTTGACCCAAAGGTTGCACCAGCCGATGGTGTGATGATCCCCAGACCCAACAAGAATATTGGTATCGCTTTTATTTATTTTCAGCAGCGCAAAGGTTCTCGTTGGTTGGTACTTACGGAGCCTCGGGCGGGTAGCTATAACCCTGCTGAACCAGATGAAGTTCAACTTGAGCGCGCATGGCAGGAGGTGACAAAAGTATACCCAGAATTGACAAACCGGCGGGTAGCCTCACGTCAATTTCGGTGGTCGGAAAAGGTACCAACCTTTCGAGTAGGCTATTTAGAGGCAGTGCGTCAATTTTTTGCTGATCCTCAGGAAAACCCTGTCTTCTTTTGTGGAGATTATCTAGCGGGTCCTGGTACGGGAGCAGCTTTATTTACGGGTTGGGAGTGTGCCGACCGTCTTCTGGCATCATTATAAGAAGTTCGTAAAGATAAAGATAATCAGCTGAGTTGCTCTTGCAATAGGAAAATCTTACTTTCTGTTTCAAAAGATAGAAGGCTCACAAGGCACTGGCAGGATGTTGTCTGTCTCTTTGGTGAGATTTGTTTAAAGGGTGTTGGAAAAACAGCAGTATCGGGTTGTTTTTCAGCTCAAATGGGATGAACAAGTGCCGAAGCGGGCAGACGGATACCCTCAAAATTCTCCCAACAAGGATTTCTTGTTTTGAATTCACGCTTCTTTTATGCGAGCATCTCCAATTCACTCACGGTCTGACGCTGGTTGTCTACGTTTAAAAGTTATGACCCAATGTCCGTTTTTATATTAGGGTGGCTGTTTCATATTGTTTTTTTCATTGACAAGGATGAGTGAATTGTATTAAACGCTTGTCCTTAAATCAAGAATGTTTGTTATTTTAACACTTTTCAGAAAATACCAGTTGACTTTAGTAAAATATGCATTATAATGTCATTACAACATAATGTCTTGATATTATTATCTATGACAACCCCACCCGTTCCAAAATACTTTCAAGTTCAGGAAATACTCCGCCAAAAAGTTCTTAATCTGTCTGAGGGAGATCAGATTCCTCCCGAATTGGAACTATGTCAAATGTTTCAGGTGAGTCGAATTACCATTCGAAAAGCTATTGAAGGCCTGGTTCAGGAAGGTTTGTTGGTAACCATTCAGGGCAAAGGAACTTTTGTTGCCAGGCCTAAATTTGCCGAAAAACCTCGTGAACGCTTTGTAAATCAAATTACCGGCTTTTATGGGGACATGACTTCCAGAGGTTATCAAGTGAGTACTCAAGTTCTTGAACAAACCCTGGTTTTCCCCGACAAAGTCCTGATAGAAAAACTAAAAACAGAACCTGATCAAAGGCTCATAAAAATTGTTCGATTGCGGTTCGTGAACGAATATCCTCATCACATTGTGACTACTTTTCTTCCTCATGGCCGATTTGGCGGTATTGAAAATTGTGATCTTCGAGAAGGTTCACTTTATGCGTTATTGCGTGAGCGATACAATGCTCAATTAGCCAGTGCCAGGTTCGTCGTTGAAGCATCAACCTGCAGTGAAATTGAAGCGGGCTTGTTAAATTATCCGTTTGCTGCCCCAATTCTGGTTGTTTATTCTCAAGTGTTTGATCCCAGTGGTACGCCGATCATATATGGGTTTTCAAGGCTTCGTGCTGACCAAAGTCAAATGGAATTTGAAGTTCTCACCCCCCTTGCGCTAGGCAAAAACACCAGCAATGGAGATTACCATGAAGAAGGGACTGCTCCAAACACTAAGGGCTGATCATATACTCTGTTCAATCAAAGTTTCTAATTGGCAAGAGGCTGTTGAAGTAACCGGTAAATTCATGCAGCGTGCCGGGTTATGTACCAACCAATTTACCCAAGCGATGTTTGACTTAATTGAACAACACGGTCCGTATATGGTTATTGCTCCAGGAATTGCTCTTTTACACGCAAGTCCTGGAGATTATATCCTTCAGAGCGGTTTAGTCCTGATAACGCTTGAACAACCTGTGTTCTTTGGCCATAGTGAAAACGATCCGGTCTGGTTGATTATTGGCTTGGCAGCTTCTAACGATCGTTCCCACGTGGATGCCTTGTCTGAGCTGGCCATTTTACTTTCTGTTGAAGGTATGCTTGACAAAATTCGTCAGAGCTCAAACGATTCTAAAAATTTGTTCGAGCTGATTCGCTCTTCCATTCCTGCAATGGAGGAGTAATACTTTTTCCCAAGGAGAAAATTGTGGAAAAATATCGTGTGCTTGTCGTTTGTGGAACAGGGATGGGAAGCAGTATGATCCTCAAGGTAATGGTAGATCGCGTTGTCAGCGATAACCAATTGCCCATTATTGTTGATTCTGATGTTGTCGCGGGTGCAAAATCTTCGCAGGCCGATTTTTTCGTGTCAGGATTAGATTTGGTGCCCACACTGGAGAAAATAGGACGTCCAGTAGTGGGTATCAAGAACATGATTGATCGTAAAGAGATCCTGGAAAAATTGCAGGAGCAATTGGCTAAATTCAAGAGGGATGCAACGAATTAAGCATTTTGTCTTGGACGGAGAAAGGAGGTTATTTATCGAGCGAAAGCTAAACCGATCTTTTTTTCATTTAGTAACAACCTTTTTTTCGAGGAGGAATAGGCGATGGAACTTCTAATGGCTCTGATTCGGGACGTGCTTGGTAATGCTGCCATCTTGGTGGGTCTGGTGGCTCTGGTCGGGTTGGTAATTCAGAAGAAGTCATTTGTGGAGGTGTTCACCGGAACAGTTAAAACGATTGTTGGATTTTTGATTTTCTATATTGGCGCCGGTGCCGGCGTTTCAGCCTTGAATAATTTTCAATCCCTTTTTTCAGAAGGTTTCAATCTTCAAGGCGTCATGCCTTTGGCAGAAGCACTAACAGCCATGGCAATGACCAAACTTGGTACAGTTACCTCGCTGATTATGGTTTTCGGGTTTGTTGTTAACCTGATTGTTGCCCGGTTTACCCCATTTAAGTACATATTCCTCACCGGACAACACAATTTGTTTTTTGCGGCCCTATTAGCTGTGGTAACCAGTGCATCCGGTCTCAGTCCAGTTGCTTCGGTTATTGTTGGCTCAGTGATTCTAGGTTTCTTTGCCGGCTTTTACCCATGGTTAGGACGGCATGGAATGCGGGCAATTACCGGTAGTGACGAGATTGGAATTGGTCATTATGTTACCATTGGTTATGCTCTCTCCTCATGGATTGGAAGCAAGGTTGGTAAGCCTGAAGATAGCACGGAAAAGTTGAAATTGCCCGGCTGGCTGAGTATCTTCCGTGATTACGTTGCTTCAATTTCAATCACAATGATTGTCATTTATTATGTTGCTGCGCTTGCAGCAGGAAGAGCAGCCGTAGAGCAGGTTGCGGGTGGAACTTACTGGCTGGTTTTCCCCTTGATTCAGGCTCTAACTTTCAGCGGCGCGGTTTATGTCATTATTACTGGCGTGCGCATGTTCCTTGGCGAAATCGTTCCAGCCTTCCTTGGAATATCCAGCAAAATCATTCCAAATGCCATTCCTGCTCTCGACTGCCCGGCTGTATTTCCCTACGCTCCAACAGCGGTCATCATTGGTTTTCTCTCTGCTTATGCTGCCGGATTGCTTTCGATGGCGGTGTTTTTGGCGTTAGGCGTTACGGTTATTATCCCGGTTGCTATTCCCTATTTCTTTATTGGCGCAACAGCGGGTGTTTTTGGTAACGCAACCGGTGGTTGGAAAGGAGCGGTTGCTGGGGCGTTTATCGTCGGCATCTTAATTGCTGTTGGACCTGCCCTTATATACCCCATCATGGAGCAGGTTGGACTTTCGGGTACCTCTTTCCCGGAAACAGATTTCACTGCGGTTGGATTGCCACTTTACTTCATTCTCTCTCTGTTCCGTTAAATTTATGACCATAGAAACCACCGTCGAAAATTTAAAACAACGAAGTCCGGTTTTACGTTCTCGAATTTTACGGATGATTCATGAAGCCGGTTCGGGGCACCCGGGAGGTTCATTATCGGTAATAGATTTACTGGCGACGGTCATGATAGCGTGGGGACGTTTCAGTCCCCACGCTGTTGAAAAAGACTGGCTTGTTTTGGGTAAGGGACATGCTGCACCTGCCTACTATGCAGTGCTATGTGAATTGGGTTACCTGACCGAAGAAGAGTTGTTTACCTACCGAAAAGCAGATAGCCGCTTGCAAGGCCATCCAGATCGGCGCAAGCTACCCGCAGTCCAAGTCACAACGGGTCACCTGGGGCAGGGCTTATCAATTGGAGCGGGGATTGCGCTTGGTGAAAAAATGCTGAACTCTGAGAAGAAGGTATATGTCATTTTGGGAGATGGTGATTTGCATGAAGGGCAAACCTGGGAAGCGGTTATGGCTTCTTCACATTTTCACCTTACAAATCTGATTACTCTGGTGGATTTGAACGGTTTGTCACAGCATGGCAAAACCGAAAGGATCATGAATGTTGAACCACTGGCTGAGAAATGGAAGGCCTTTGGTTGGACAACAATCTCAATTGATGGACATCGCTATGAGCAAATCCTCGAAGGTTTACAAGAAGCATCATTTTCCGGATCTCCGACGGTTTTGTTATGTCGTACCATAAAGGGGAAAGGTATATCTTTCATGGAGAATAATCCATTATGGCATTCAAGGGATTTACCAACCGATCTTTATGAAAAAGCATTGTTAGAGCTTGGGCAGAAATGATGATGGATCCTCTAAAAATTGCTCCAAGAGACGTTATTGGAGAAACGCTGGTTGAAGTTGCCAAACAAGATACCAGACTGGTCGTCTTGGATGCCGACCTCGGAAGGTCGACGCGCCTGACTGCTTTTGAAACGCAATTTCCCGAGCGATATCTTCAGTTTGGTGTTGCAGAACAAAACGCAATTGGTTTTGCCAGCGGTCTAGTGTATAGTGGCTGGCATCCAGTTTTTGTTACCTTCACCATGTTTTCTATTGGGCTGGGATGGACGCAGATTCGTCAAGCAGCGTATGCCGGTTTACCCCTTACCATAATCGGTACACACCCCGGTTTTGATATTGGGCCGGACGGTGGTACACACCAAATGTTGGAGGATATAGCCCTTGCCCGGGTGATTCCTGAAATTGAAGTACTAACCCCTTCAGATAATCTTGAAACTGCTGCAGCTATAAAACAAGGGATCACCTCACCCAGGGTTACTTTCATTCGAGTTGGAAGGCATCCCATACCAATCCTTCATGAGCCTCCGGTTGAATTTGTTATTGGTAAAGCCGAAGTTCTCTTCCAATCGGGAGGGGATTATGTTCTCATCGCTGACGGTTCTATGGTATATGATGTACTCAATGTGGCAAAAAGATTGACAACCGAGGGGCATTCTTGTTGTGTAATCAATATTCGCTCCATCAAACCGATCGATGAAGATTTAATAATTGCTCTAATGGGCAGAGCAAAATTAACCATCACAATAGAAAACCACACCATATTTGGAGGATTGGGAAGCGCTGTGGCAGAAATTGCCGCTCAAAACGGTAGGCGATTGTTGCGGATTGGTAGTCCAGACTGTTTTGGTCGCTCTGCCGACACCGATACTTTGCGCCACATGGTTGGCCTGGATGCTGATTCTATTTACAAAAAGATCAAACAATTTATTTGTGAAACTTAATGGAGGATTTTCCAACCAATTTTTTTGGTGTAAATTCGATAGCAGGATTGGAAATGGCTTTTGAACTACCCAAGCAAACTAATAAAAAAGAACCACAGAATAGGCCTAATACAACAACATCTCCTTGATTTTATTTTTATTTTATGATAACGTTTACATGCGGACTCTCGATTAAAAATGGTGGAATTTGCTTCTTTGTTTTGTTTTTTATATTTTATGATAACGTTTTCATTAATTTTAATTATTCAAACAACGCAGCTGTAGTACGGCAATATATTTCACGCGCTTAAGGAGTAACGATGAAACTGGCTGACAAAAAAGTTGTTTTAATAACCGGTGGCGCCCAGGGTATTGGAAGGGGCATCGTTGAGGTATTTAGTGAACATGGTGCGCATGTGGTGGTGTTGGATATCAACGAACAGGGAGCTACAGAGGTTGCAGAACTTGCCAGCAAAGCAAGTGGCAGGCGTTCGATGGCCCTTGGTCTGGATGTTGGTGATCCCGAAAATGTGCAAAAGGTGGTAGAGAAGGTTGTAAGTGAATTTGGTCGTATTGATGTACTTGTCAATAATGCGGGCATCATGCGCAATCATTATATACTCGAATTTCCGATTGAAGATTGGCGTGCTGTATTCAGGGTCAATGTTGAGGGCGTCTTTCTCTGTTCACAAGCGACGGCCCGTAAAATGGTGGAGCTTGGAACTGGGGGAGTTATTATAAATATTGCTTCCTGTTCAGCAAACAAGGCCGACCAGCGACACTCGGCTTATTCGGCCTCCAAAGCAGCTGTCATCAGTTTTACGCGAATTCTCGCGCTTGAACTTGGGCGGTATGGTATTCGCGCCAATGCAATTTTGCCTGGTGCGACCGGTCCGACGCCCATGTTACAGTCTGTCTTTGAAAATGTACCCGGTATCAAAAAGGATCTTATCTCAAAAACTGTGTTGGGGAAACTGGCTGACCCAAGAGATATTGGTAACGCCGCCCTCTTCCTTTCCAGCGATCTCGCAAGCCATATCACGGGAGAGTATCTGGTTGTATCAGGTGGTGAATTCATGAACGCCTGACCGATGTAGTGACTAAAAACCAAGTTCATTCGAGAATACTTAAAAAATTATTGACAAGCCTGTGAGAAACTTGTATAATGAATATGTAAACGTTATCATATAGAATTTGTCCTCAAATTTTTGGCCCGTGCTGGGCTGATTAAATTCCTTTTTATGGTAACGTTTACATAATAAATTCAACCTACGGATCCCCTTATGCCAAAATCAAAAATGAACCACTCGGTAACCATTAAGGATGTTGCTGAACTCGCTGGCGTTTCTCTCGCAACCGCTTCCCGTGTGTTGAATAATACAGGTTATGTTAGTAAAGAAACGCGCTCGAAAGTTCAAAAGGCAGTAAAAGTTTTGGGATATAAACCGAATGAATTGGCGCGCAATCTCAAAAAACGCAGAAGTGACACAATTGGCTTGATGATCACGGATATTATCAATCCTTTCTATTCCTATCTTGCCGATGGGGTTTTAGATTGTGCAAGAAAACTTGGCTATCATGTAGTCTTGTGTGCCACAGATGAGGATGCCCATCTCGAAAAAGAATATTTAGTGGTGCTCATGTATCAACGGGCAGCTGGAATTATTGCCGTTCCTACTGGTGAAAATGTCAAAATTTGGTGTGAGGCTTACGATTTGGGTGTCAAAATGGTGCTGGTTGATCGGGAACTTCCTGATTTACCAGAAACCGATGTGGTGTTGGTTGATAATGTAAAAGGTGCATATGAGGCAATAAAGTATTTAATTGAACTGGGGCACAAGCAAATTGCAATTGTCAATGGTCCAACAACGACTACAACGGGTAAAGGCCGTCTTGAGGGATATCAAAGAGCAATGCAAGAAGCCAATCTTCCCCTTATTAACGACTATATTGAACAAGTAAGTTTTAAAGGTGAAAGTGGCAAGGCTGCTGCTAAGCGGTTGTTGGCACTTCCAAATCCCCCCACCGCAATTTTTGCAACCAACAATGTGCTGGGTGAAGCCGTTTTTACAGAAATCAATGCTGCTGGCCTGAGAATTCCAGAAGATATTTCGCTGGTTTTATTCGATGATGTACCATGGGCATCTCTTGTCAATCCTCCAATTACGGTGGTTTCACAACCTACGTATCAATTGGGTTATTTAAGCATGGAGTTGGTTCATCGTCGGCTACAACAGGAAAAAGATGACAGCCCTGTAACCCCTCAAAAGTCTTTGCTCAAACCGGAGCTTATCATTCGTAAGAGCTGCATTGCCCCCAAACAATTTAATTAGCTGAAGTCCAGGACAAAATAATTCTTTTTATAAGGAGGCATTACCATGTCTGAACAGATAGACAAACTGTCAAAAATTCATCTTCTGAATCTTTATGAAAAAATGCAGTTGATTCGCCGCTTTGAAGAAAAAGTCGCTGAGTTGTTTGCTAAGGGTAAATTGCCGGGGTTTGTCCATCTTTACATAGGGCAGGAAGCTATTGCTGTGGGTGTTTGTGATGTTCTTCGTATAGATGATTTTATTACCAGCACGCATCGTGGCCATGGTCATGTCATTGCAAAAGGTGGAGATGTTAGAAAGATGATGGCGGAGTTGTTCGGCAAAATTACCGGTTATTGTCGAGGGAAGGGCGGTTCAATGCATATCACGGACATGTCTATTGGAATGCTGGGAGCAAATGGGATCGTAGCGGGGGGACCTCCTATTGCCACGGGAGCAGCTTATGGCGCTGCAAAAATTCGTCATACTGACCAGGTAGCGGTTGCCTTTTTTGGGGACGGGGCAACCAATGAGGGGCCATTTGCAGAAGCCTGCAACATGGCTAGCGCATGGAAATTACCGGTGATTTTTGTTTGTGAGAACAATCTCTATGGTGTTGGCACAAGACTGGGGCGAATTTCTCCTTCCGAAGATATTGCCTCACGGGCGGCTGCATTTCATATCCCCGCTGTTTCAGTCAATGGAAATGATGTAATTGCAGTGAGAGAAGTAGCTGAAGAAGCCGTAAAAAGAGCCCGGAAGGGGGAAGGTCCGACTTTTATTGAATGCAAGACATGGCGACATAGAGGTCACTTTGAAGGCGAAAATCCGACCTATTTCAATAAAGAAGAATACCAAATGTGGTTATCGAAGGATCCAATTGCGGGATTCCGAAAGACGTTGTTGTCTGCAAACCTGGCGGACGAGAACGACTTTAACCTGATTGATCAAAAAGTAAATCAAGTAATCGAAGAAGCAGTTCGTTTTGCGGAGAATAGCCCCTTGCCCGATCCCGCGACGGCTCTCGAAGATGTTTTTATCTAATTTTCCAAAATGCGAAATGGAGGTTTTCCATGCCCAAGATGAAATTTATGGAAGCAGTACGAGAGACTATTCGCCAGGAAATGGAGAAAGATCCAACTTTGTTTCTGATTGGGGAAGATGTTGGTCCTTATGGGGGAGAACAAGGAGTTACTGGCGATTTATGGCAACAATTTGGCGATGACCGCGTTCGGGATGCTCCCATCTCAGAAGCCTTAATTATTGGATGTGCCTTGGGTGCATCCATGACCGGTTGTAAAGCGATTGCTGAAATTCCCTTTGGAGATTTTTTGGGGATGTGCATGGACCAGATTTACAACCAGGCTGCCAAAATCCGTTATATGTCAGGGGGGCAGGCGCAAGTAAATCTGGTTATTCGCACCACTGAAGGTGGCTATGTAAGCGGTGCGGAGCAGCACTCTCAAAGTCTGGTTTCCTGGTTTGTCCATATTCCGGGAATCAAAGTAGTCGAACCCGCGACTCCCGCGGACGCAATGGGATTATTGCGGGCAGCGTTGAGAGATGGCAATCCGGTCATCATTTTCGAGCACCGATATTTGTATTCTTTGGTAGATGACGTACCTGATGACCCCGACTTCATTATTCCCCTTGGAAAAGCCAACATTGTCAGAGAAGGGAATGATTGTACGGTGATTGCCACTGCCCTTCAATTGTATAAAGCAAAAGAAGCTGCTGAAATTTTGGCTCGAAAAGGAATAGAAATTGAACTGATTGATCCTCGCACAATTGATCCGCTCGATGAAGAGACGATTCTCAAATCGGTAAAGAAAACCGGCAGAGCAGTTATCGTTCATGAAACCTGGGTTAAGGGTGGATATGGAGCCGAAATTGCCGCCATTATTGCTGATAAGGCCATTAATTACTTGAACGGACCTGTGAAGAGAGTAGGTGCAAAAAATGTTCCCATCCCATTCAGTCCTGTTTTGGAGAATTATGTTCTTCCTCAAGTAGAAGATATTGTCAGAGCAGTCGAAGAAACGATGGAATAAGAAAGGGGAACAGAAAATGAGTGAGTTGAAAAAAGAATATTTGAATGTTGCGCTGATCGGTCATAAATTTATGGGGAAAGCCCATACTCACGCATACACAGATGTTGGCATTTTCTTTGACTTGAAATGCAAACCGGTCAAGAAAGTTCTGTGTGCGGTTGGAGATGATGTAGCCCAAACGGCAGAACGTTGGGGTTGGGAGGAATGGTCACAAGATTGGCGCGAGGTTGTCAACCGGTCAGACATAGATGTGGTTGATATTTCTGCGCCAAGCAAAATCCATAAAGATATAGCTCTGGCAGCTGCCCAAGCGGGGAAACACATATTCTGTGAGAAACCATTAGCCATGAATTTAGAGGATGCCCGGCAAATGTTGAATGCCGTTGAGGAAGCCGGAATAGTCCATGCTGTTGGATTTAACTATCGGAAAGTACCGGCAATTGGTTTGGCAAAACAAATCATTGAATCAGGTGAGCTTGGCGAGATTTATCACTTTCGGGGTATTTACTCTCAAGACTGGTTAGTTGATCCGAATTTTCCAATTGCCTGGAGATTGAGAAAAAAAGATGCCGGAGCAGGGGCATCGTGGGACCTTGGAGCACATGTTGTGGATCTTGCCAGGTTCCTGGTCGGTGAAATTGATGAGGTCATCGGCTTACAGAGTACTTTCATCCGTGAGCGCCCCGTAGCAGTGCTGGAAGATGGGCTGGTTGCTGTTGCGGGCAAAGAGAAGGGAATAGTGGATGTTGATGATGCCACATCTTTTCTTGGACGATTTGAAAATGGCGCTATGGGCTTGTTTGAGGTAACCCGTTTTGGCACCGGTCATCGAAATCTTCTCCAAATCGAAATTTACGGCAGTTTGGGGGGCATTATTTGGCGTGGATTTGAGAACATGAATAATCTTGAGTTTTATTCACGGAAAGATCCCCGCCATCTTCAAGGGTATCGGCTTATTCAAGTGGGTGAGAGTGAACATCCCTATGTGGGGAACTGGTTTCCGGCAGGTCATATCATCGGATTTGGAGAAACTTTTGTTCATGAAATTTATGATTTTCTCCAGGCAATCGCTGAACACAAACCTGCTTCTCCATCATTTTTTGATGGTTATAAATGCCAGCAAATTTTGGTGAGCGTAGATCGGTCACTGGTTGCCCGCAGTTGGGTCAAAATCATGGATTCTGAGTAAAGTCAATCATTTTCCCGAAATACTAATTTTGTGATGGAGGTAATGATGATTACAAAAGAACAGTATGAAGAAACCCGCCAAAAAGTATTAAGAATGCTTGAAAAAGCAGGAATAGTCCTATCGGAGGAAGAGAAAAATCGCATTGAAGTAGCCGATTTTGGTTTGGGAGATTTAGAACACACTGCTTTGCAGTTGGTTACCTATGTGAACACCGAAAGGGTATGTGCAAAGGAGTTAATTATGTTTCCCGGACAAACCTGCCCGGAACATATGCACCCTCCAGTTTATGGTGAGCCCGGTAAAGAAGAAACCTTCCGTTGTCGCTGGGGAGAGATGTATCTTTATGTGCCTGGAGAACCAACCCAAAATCCAAAAGCTTTTCCGCCTGAGGGGGATGAAAAGTATTATACAGTTTTTCACGAGATTATTCTTCGTCCTGGTGATCAGTACACTCTCAAACCAAACACTCCCCACTGGTTTCAAGCCGGTCCGGAAGGGGCAATTGTATCTGAGTTTTCAACTACCAGCCGGGATGAAACGGATATATTCACTGATCCACGTATTGATCGGATTCCGAAAGTGGCAGAGTAATGGTGAGGAGCAGGAAAATTGGAAAATAAATCTGCAGACTCGGGCAATCATATTCAAGTAAATGACTTTTCGGGAAAAGCAGTCCCACTGCTGGAAGCCCATGGTTTGGTAAAAGCCTTTTCAGGTACGGTTGCCGTCAATGGTGTTGACATTGAAATTTATCCCGGTGATGTAATTGCCATTGTTGGAGAAAACGGCGCCGGGAAAACTACCTTAAAGAATCTTTTAATTGGGCTGTTGAACCCAGATAAAGGGACCATCAAATTGGAGGGACAAAATATAGCTCACTTCCATGCGGCTGACTTGGGAATTGCAGCAGTTCATCAGGAATTCAGCCTTTTTCCCAGTTTGAGTGTGGCGGAAAATGTGTGCATTGTAGATCTGCCAGGTCGTGGTTTGTTCGTCAATTGGTCTGAAGTTTACCAAACCGCCAAAAAGTATCTGGACATGATCGGTGCAAATCTTGATATGGATAGGCCTGTGGAAAAGCTAAGCACCGGTGAACAACAGCTGGTTGAAATTGCCAAAGCGTTGCGTCAGGCAACCAAAATATTGATTTTGGACGAGCCGACCACATCCCTAACCAAACCGGAAAG
>Ga0308410_1001503_pt1 | contig 13510 bp, 11 predicted proteins | sample HotsprOSTMatCore_FD_203467 | JGI IMG/M metagenome (GOLD analysis project Ga0308410, IMG submission 203467) | Hot spring phototrophic mat microbial communities from Octopus Spring, Yellowstone National Park, Wyoming, United States -... | ecosystem: Environmental > Aquatic > Thermal springs > Hot... | reverse complement strand
TGCCCGATGATACTTGGGCGACTGAAGTCGCAGCAAGGCAGAGCGATGCCGACCTCCGTCGGCAACAGCCGTTGTCCGCGTAGGCGGACATTGCCCTGTGTTGCGGCAGATTCATCTGCCCGATGATACTTGGGCGACTGAAGTCGCAGCAAGGCAGAGCGATGCCGACCTCCGTCGGCAACAGCCGTTGTCCGCGTAGGCGGACATTGCCCTGTGTTGCGGCAGATTCATCTGCCCGATGATTGCAGCAGATTCATCTGCCCGATACCCAATTCATTTACCCAATACAAAAAGCCATAAGGAGAAACATGCGCGAGCCATTTACGCAACTGTATTTGCATTGCGTCTGGTCAACTTGGGATCGCCTGCCGCTAGTGACACCTGTCGTCGAACGTCGTGTGTACGGTGCGATCATTGCCAAGTGCCGCGAATTAAAATGTTTACCCATCCGCATTGGTGGCATGCCCGACCACGTGCATCTGCTCGTGCGCTTGCACACCACAGTGTCAGTCGCCACCCTACTCAAAGAAGTCAAAGGATCATCATCACACCTGATGTCGCACGAAATCAAGCGTGGCGAGTTTTTCAAATGGCAAGGTGCATATGGCGCGTTTACTCTGCGTTATGACGATGTTCCAATTGTCAAACAATACATCATCAACCAAAAGCAACATCACGGCAACAAAACCTTTCGCCCCGAATGGGAAAAATCAGAAATTAGCGATGAGGAAGAACTGGGGCTAGAAGATTTGAAGGACGAAGAGATAATGGGAGTAATGTTGGGCGATTGAAATCGCAGCAAGCCAGAGCGATGCCGACCTTCGTCGGCAACCGTAGTTGTCCGCGCAGGCGGACATCGCCCTGTGTTGCGGCAGATTCATCTGCCCGATGATTGCAGCAGATTCATCTGCCCGATGATGTTCAAAGGAGTCCCTATGCCAGACCTAAAACCTTGGTACGCCATTGCCACTCCCCACGAAGACATTCGCAAAGGACAACTTGCGGAAGCGGTCTTTGCTGCGAACCTGTGGGCTGTTGCGCAAGGCACCGCGCCCCAAGTGTACCTTGACCCCGAAGCGTTCTTTCAGAAAACGTATCTCACCACCGGACTGAAAAACGTCCTCTCCAAAGTGAGCAAAGCACTCGCAGGGCAAAGTGAGAGCGGCGACCGCATCATCAGTTTGCAAACCTCGTTTGGCGGCGGCAAGACACACATTCTCATCGCGCTCTGGCACCTCGCCAGACACGCCGATGTGATTCGCCAATCGGCGGCATGCAAAGAATTGCGCGATGCGCTGGGTGGACAACTCCCCAGGCGCGCGTGCAACGTCGCGGTGTTCACGCATCAAACCTGCGATGCCACCCAGGGGCGCAAAACCAAAGAAGGTGTGCAGACCCACACCTTATGGGGCGAACTGGCGCTGCAACTCGGCGGCAAAGAGTTGTACGCCAGGATCGCCGAAAACGATCAGAATCGCACCGTGCCGCAAGGATTATTCGTCGAGATTCTGCGCGCCGCTTCCCCTTGCCTCATCCTGCTCGACGAAATCGCCGACTATTGCGTCGGCGCGGCGGCGGTGAATGTTGGCAAGACCACGCTGTGCGATCAGACAATTTCGTTCATCCAGCAATTGAGTGAAGCCATCCATCAAGTCAAAGGTGCGGCCGTCGTCGCGACCTTGCCCGCCAGTCATATAGAAGTGGCGAGTTCGGAAAAAGGGCAAGAGATTTTGCAGGGACTCGAAAAACGATTTGGGCGAATGGGCGCGGACGTCAAACCCGTCGCCGACGAAGAAATCTACGAGGTCGTGCGCCGCCGCTTGTTTGAAGACCTGGGCGATCCAGCGGAACACGCGCGGGTGGCTTCGGCATACGTCAACTTGTATCGTCAACACGAAAAAGAATTGCCCAGCGATGCGACCAAAGCGACCTACAAAGAGCGCATCCTCAATGCCTACCCCTTTCATCCCGAATTGATTGACGCGCTGTACTTGCGCTGGGGCGCGCATCCCGATTTTCAACGCACGCGCGGCGTCTTGCGTCTCCTCGCCAGCATCGTCGGCGATCTGTGGCAGCGGCGCGAGACCAACACGCAATCGCAACCCCTGATCCAGCCCTGCCACATTCGCTGGACGATTGACGCGCTGCAAGCGAACCTCACGCGGCTGTGGGGCGTTGGCTATCAATCGGTCGTTGCGGCGGACGTGACCGGCGAAAAAGCCAATGCGACGTTGCTCGATCAAGAACGCGGCGAAGAGTACGCGCGCGAAAAGATCGCGCAAGGACTCGCCGCGGCGATTCTGCTCGGTTCGTTCGGCGGACAAGCCGAGCGCGCGGGCTATAGTAGCAAAGACCTCAAACTCGTTTGCTCGCGCCCATCGCTCAATTGGAATTACACCGATGGCGCGTTACTCGCGCTCGAAGAACGCGGCTTTTTCTTGCACACTGCCAGCGCGGGAATGCTCGGCAAGCGCTACTGGTTTGGCGTCAAACCTACCTTGAACAAACTCATTGTCCAGTATCGCCAGCCACTCCAAGCCGAAGATTTCGATCTGGAAATTGTGCAACTCTTGGAGCAACAGGTCAAAGCCATCAAGCCCAGCGCGGCAACGTGGCGCGTCCTCGTTGATCCGCAAACCGATTTGCCAGAGCAAAAGTCATTGACCTTGCTGATTATGCCTCCCTCCTTCGCGTTACCCGACAATGGCGGCAAAGCAGCAATCGAAAATCGTCTCCTCGCGCTCAGCCAGAAATGCGGCGCACGCGAACGGCAGTTCCGCAACACCTTGCTTTTTCTTCTGCCCTCGCCGCGCGGCTTGAATCGTTTGCGCCAAGCCCTGCGCGAGCAAGCCGCGCTCGAAGCCGTCCAGCGCGATTACAAGAGCCAACTCGACGCGGAACAACTCGAAGATCTGGCAGGGCGTCTCAAAGCCGCGCGCGCGAGTGTCAACGATACACTCGGCAGCGCGTACACCAATGTCGCGCGCGTGGAAGGGCAATCGCTCAACATCATCGCGCTGACGGACGCCAAAAAAGATTTCGCCGAACATCTCAACCTGGTCTGGAAACAACTGGTGGATGAAGAAGAATGGATTTTGCGTAAAGTGGGCACGGTCACCTTGCAACAAGTCGGCTTGATTCCCAAGGAAGGCGGCATCCGTCTCTCCGATGCGATCGACGCGTTTCTGCGTTACACCGATAAACCGATGATTGCCTCGCGCGAGGCGGTGACTCTAGGATTGTCGCAAGCGTGCAAAGACCGCTTGATTGGCATTGGACGTGGATTAAAAGCGGACAATCTTCAAAAACGTTGGTGCGGCGAAACGATCACGCTTGATCCCGCTGAAGAAGGTATCTGGATCATTCCGCCGTTCACCGAAGAGCCAACCGTCACGGTACCGCCTTCAGGTGATAAACCAGTTGCACCTGTCGCGCCAGGCAGTCAGGGTGCCAGTCCCACAGCGCCGGTCTTTGGACAAACACCGCCTCCACCATCCAAAGGCAAGGCGATCAAAAAGATTATCATTCGCGGCGCGGTGCCGCCAGAAAGTTGGGCAGACCTGTTTCGCAGTTTCGTCTCGCCCGCTGCGCGTATGCGGCTGAAACATTTGCGGCTAGGAATCCAATTCGAGATGGAATCCTCCCCTGATCAGCCCTTGAGCGAGGACGATCCCACGATCAAAGCGATGAAAGAATCTGCGCAACAGTTATCGCTGGATTTGGATATCGAATAGCCGTTCGCCCTTCGTCTTTCGTCGTTCGTTATTCATCCTTTGGCACATTGGCTCATTGTGTCGCACGATGCAGGTCATTCCCGCGAGGGGTTTGGGGAACGACCAACGACGGCAGGAGGCAGTTGGCAGGCGGCAGTCGGCGGTCAGCGGTCATCGGTCGGACGTTCGTCCTCTGTCATTCATCTCCCCCCCAACCGCTCTACCGCCCGCACAAGGTCCTGGTGCGACGGTTGCGTGTACCGTGCCGTTGTCGTGAGCGAACGATGTCCCAGGAGCGTCGCCACCTGATCCAGCGGTACACCTTGATCCACCAGATTCTTGGCAAAGGTGTGCCGCAACATATGCGGCGTCACTTTTCCCAAACCCGCCAGCCGCCCCAGCATGGCGATCAGATACTCGATGCCGAGCCAACCGAGCGGACCGCCCTTCTACGCGACGAAGACTGCATCGTGCTCCACCTGCGGTCGCTTTGCCAGATACTCACGCAGCGCGCGGCGCACCTCCGCGTTCAACGGAATCGTGCGCACCTTCGTCCCCTTGCCGCGCACGGTGATCTGCCCCTTGCGATCGCTCAGTTCCACATCCGAGAGTTTCAACCCAGTGACCTCGGACACGCGCAACCCCGTGTTGAGCAAGAGGAGCAGAATTGCCAGGTTGCGTACATCGCCGTCCTTTTCCGCCGCGCGGCGCAGCGCGTATTGCTCTTTGCGATCCAGCCAGCGCGGTGGCTTTTTCACTTCTTGCACCGGCTTGATGCCGTTCACGGGATCACCCTCGATCAAGCCCTCCCGCCGCGCCCAGCGCGTAAACACGCGCAGCGCAACCAGGTGCTGATTGATGGACCCCGCTGCCGCGTGCCGCACATTGAGCAGATGCGCCCGATACTCGCGCACATCGGTCGGCGTGATCGCGCGAGCAAACGCGGCAGTTGTCGCGTACGATTCACCGCGCGTCTGGGTCAGCCACTCGTCGAACCGCTCAAGTGCGTTGAGGTAGGAACGCACCGTCGCGGGACTTTTGTCTTGCGCGCGCAGGGCTTGGGCAAACTGGTCCAGGAACGCAAATCGCGCGCGCTGGGTGCGTCGCGGGGAAGTGAGTTTCTTTTTCTGGGTGGGCATGGTCTTGTCCTTGATCAACCGAGGAGTATATGCTGGGAAAATCCCAAGCGACCAGTCAGAGCATTTTTCATCTGTCCTCAGCGGACAGGTGTCCGCCTATTTCAGACGCGCGAAATAAGCGGACATTTGTCCGTTTATTTTGCGTATTCTCGCATAAACGTCGCGGTGAATTTGCCCATCCACAGGCTTTGCTGCGGAGCCAGTCCAGGTGAGAGACGTCACGGTTTTCACCCTCGCGCTTTGATCTTGATCGAGTCGGTTTGCCCGACCCTACGCGGGCCTCCCTCATCCCGCGCAGGGTCGAGCGCCGGGCTTGATGCGCTGGGGAGCGCTGTCTGACTCGACGCTCCCCAACCAATCTGACACCCCAAGGAGCGGGGGTTGGCTTGCCCGATCGGGGTGGGCTAAAAAATTATCTATGCTCTTTTTTTGCCGTTAAACCCTTGTTTTGGCTCTATTATACCGCGAATTTTGGCAGTTGTTAATTGTTTTGTATAGTAAACTATTGTCAAAATCTATAGGGAATGGACAGCCCCGGCGTTCTCGCCCTGGGCAAGATACGCTTTCTCGGCTCTTGTCGAAACACGCGTCACGCCCCAGGTTCGCACCAGACAACCGCGACCCTGCTCCGCTGCGTCGCGGACTACAAACTTTCCATCTTGCCCCCAATGCGAACTACATTCCGCACCCAGGGCATGTGCAAAGTCGCTTGACAATCCCTTGATGTCATTTCGAGGCGCGCTTCCCTCGGCTACGCTCGGGACAAGTTTTGCGCCGAGAAATCTCGTTCGTGGAGTGCAAACAAGACTTCTCACTTCGCTCGAAGTGACAACTTACCGACTTTGCACATGCCCTGTCACACCAGTTCACCCATTTGACCCACCGAACCTATGCGCATATAATCGGAGATGTGCGGTTGATCGTCAGGTAAATCTGTTTCGCCTGGCTGCCATGCGGTCAGTGCGTTGCGAGGCATCCGTGTCCTGTCTCTCGCTCGTTCAATCGCAAGGGTTGACGTGTCAAAGCACCTGGAGTTGACGCGCGTTGGCGCGCGTCATTTCAGGTGCTTTTTTGTTTGCAGGCGAGTCCTGCGCTGATTATGCCAGCACGAACGCTTTAGATCCCTGGAGGTCACTATGATTCCTGGTCCCGACGAAATCATCGCTTGCCCCCACTGCGGTGGGCTTGCCAAACGACAAACCCTGATTTCAGGCAACACCTTTGGCGCGCGCTTCTGGACAGATGGCAAAATGCTCGCCCCCATGCTCCCACACGTGCCTGCCATCACGCGTTGTGCCCAGTGCCAGCAGTTCTACTGGCTTGACGATGCCCGGGTGGTAGGCAAGTTAGAGTATGGCACACCCGTGCCCCAAGCGTGGCAGCAGGCGCGCCAGGTTCGCGCGCTCACACACGATGAGTTTCAAGCCGCACTCCAGGCAGGTCTGGCAACCACAGCGGAACGAGAACGCTACTTGCGCGTTCACTATTGGTGGAGCGGCAACGATCCGTTGCGCGAGGCGAGCGCGCCGCGCGCGCCTGAATACACCCTTGAGGAACGCGAGAATTTTGCGCGCCTATTGGAACTGTTGGATGCGAACGAGCCTGCTGATCGCTTGATGATGGCAGAGATTCATCGAGAGACGGGCAATTTTGACGAGGCGCTGCGTCTTCTTCACGATTTGCCTGATTCGCATCGCCGCGCGGCGGAGACGATTGCCGCGCTGGCGCAAGCGCGCGAGCGCGTGGTGCGCCAGTTGCCATTACGGTGATGACGCGCTATCTTTCGTCTTTCGTCTTTCGTCCTTCGTTGTTCGTCGTTCGTCCGACCAGGAGAAGCAAATGAACCCAACCCTAAAACTTGAGATGCAAGTGCTCACCCCGCTCTTCCTTGCCGGTGCCGAGGCGCGCGGCGCGCCCGAATGGCGTGTGCCGTCGCTCCGCGGCGCACTGCGCTACTGGCTGCGCGCTGCCCTTGCGGGCGTGCTGGGGGACCGCGACCTGGATGCTTTGCAACGTGCGGAAGCGCAGGTGTTCGGCAGTACGCACCACGCGTCGAGTGTCACGCTGCGCATCGAGTCCCCGCCATTCCAACCCGTGCCCTTGACCAGACAACGCGCCGTGTCTTCGGGCAAGCGCATGAAACCGACTGGACGCGATTACCTGTGGTGGTCAATGGCACCGATGGGCGACCTGCCGCCCAAGCAGATGATTCCCGAAGGCACGCGCTTTACCATCACCCTTGCCGCGCGCGCGGGCGCCCCGGAAGGTGTCACTGCCTTTATGCAAGCCGCCGCCGCGCTGTGGCTGTGGGTGCATCTGGGTGGGTGGGGCTCACGCGCGCGACGAACCGCTGGCAGTGTAGGCGTGGTCAGCCCGGTGAGCGTGGATGGCTTGCCCAGTTTTCTCACGCCTGCCACGCCAGCCGAATTCGCCGACCTGTTGCGCGAGGGCGTGAGTATGATTCGCCAGCAGATGGCGCAGTGGCAAAACCAGCCCCTCCGCGCTCTCCAACCCCCCACTCGCTTCGACGTGTTGCACCCCGCCACATCTCAAGTGTGGGTGTTGACCGACGCGAAAGTGTGGACGAGTGCTGACCAGGCGGTTGAAGCGATTGGCAGCGCCTTGCGCGATTTTCGCAGTGATCGCGAACCTGACCACAACGCCGTGCGCGCCTTTCTGGAACGCGGCACGCGCCCACCTACCATCGAGCGCGCGGCGTTTGGTTTGCCGCTTGCCTTTCGCTACTCGGATGGCCCCACCGACATTTTGCAGGGGAGCGAACATGACCGTCGCGCTTCGCCACTCTGGCTTCGGGTGGCGCGGCTGGCTTCGGGACAATGGGTGGGCGTGGCGGTGCTCTTCGATGCCGCACTCCTTCCCCGTCGCGAGAGTTTGCAATTCCAGCGCGCGCGCAAACAGACCGCGCCCCCAGCCAACTATGACCTGATTCGTCGCTGGGTCACGGAAAAATTCACGGCACTGGAGGTAAACTTCCGATGAGCGATGCGATTCTGATTTTCACCATCGGGCCGGTGCAGGGTTACCTTGCCGAAGCGCGTCGTGCGCACGACCTGTGGGCGGGGAGCCAAATCCTCGTCGGTGTGCTACGCCGTGCCGCCCAAGCCGCCGCTCAAGCAGGCGCGCAGCTCATCTACCCTGCCGATGTGTCTCTCGATAGTTTGCCCAATCGCTTTGTCGCGCAGATTCCGCAAGATCGGGATGCCAGAGCGATAGCCGAGAGCGCGGAACGCGCGGCACGGGAGCAGTGGCGCGCGTACGCCGAGAGCGCGCGCAAACGTTTGACTGCTCAGATTCCCATCTCGCCCGATTGGGAATGGACAACGCTGTGGGAACGTCAAATCGAAAGCCATCTCGAAGTGTACTGGAGCATCGCGCCGATTCCTGGCGCTGACTATCGGCGCGGCTACCTGAACGCCTCCGCTGCCCTCGGCGCGCGCAAAGTGTCGCGCGAGTTTGCCTGCGCTGACGAAGACGGTCCCAAGGATTCCCTCAGCGGGAGGCGTGCCGCGCTGTGGGTGCCCCTCGGCGAAGCGGAGGACGCGAACGCGGCAAGACGATATTGGGCGAATCTGGCCGTGCGCTTTGCCGATAAAACATCCGGCGATTACATCCCCACGATTCTGCAACGCGATGGGCGCGAACGCCTGGATGCGATCGGCGCAATGAAACGTTTTACGCGCGAACTCTCTTTCGCGCGTTTCCCCTCTGTCAGCAGTATCGCGGCGGCATCGTTTCGCCGCGCGGCAAAGGGCAAAGCGGAAGCCGCGTTGCGCCAGTACGCCGAGACGCTCAAGACGCTGGGCGTTTTCGCTCCCGGCGACGCGCTGCGCTGTGATGACCTCGCGCCTTGGGAATTCGACGGCGATCTGTTTTACGAGGAGACGCTCACCGTGGCGTCGCTGGCAACCGACTATCACATCCCCGAAGAAGATCTCACCGCCGAGAAACTGAGTGCGGCGCGCGCAGCATTGCGCGCAGTGCATCAGGCGGTCGGTCAGGTCCCCTGTCCGTACTATACCATTCTTATGATGGATGGTGATCAGATGGGGACGCGCGTGGGCGCGTGTGAGAGCGCAGAAGAACACCAAACCCTGAGCGACGCGCTGGCTAAATTTGCCCAGCGTGCGACAGGCATTATCGAAGAGGGTGGGGGGCGCGTCGTTTATGCGGGCGGCGATGATTTGCTGGCACTGCTCCCCTTGACGCAAGCATTGCCCATCGCGCGCCACGTGCGAAATGAATTTGGCAAGACGCAGACCGAGCGCGAAAAGGAGAATAAAAAGCGATCCACCATCAGCGCGGGCATCGCGCTGGCGCATCACCAAACGCCGTTGAGCGGCGCCTTGCAGGCGGCACACGCCGCGCTGGAACGCGCGAAGGAATTCTATGGGCGCGATGCACTCTGCGTCGCCGCGCTCAAACGTTCGGGGGAACATATCGAGGTGGGAGCGCACTGGGATTGGGGTACGCTCGACGAGGCGCGGTTTGTGGTCACCGACATCGCGGAGAAATTTCGCGGCACGCCGGCGCCGCTCAGTTCAAGATTTGCCTTCGATCTGTTTGACGAGTCGCGCGCACTGGGCGATCCAAACGACGCCTATGCCGCGCGCGTGCGCTGGCTCGTTCGGCGGCACACGCAAACCCAATTGCTTTCGGAAGACGAGCAGGGGGCGCTGGCGGACCGCATCGTGCAGATGGCGCGCGCGCTGGACAACTTCTTTGCCGAACGTTTCAAAAACGATGCCGAGCGTCCTCGCGGAACCAGCGAAATGGCGCGATGGGTTTTGCTCGCGCGCTTTCTCGCGCAGACAGGAGGTGCCTGATGCGACTGTTCATCGAACCGAGCGATGTATGGCTCTTTCGCGATGGGCGGCCGTTCGATGCGGGAAGCGATCATCGTGCGGCGAGTGTGTTCCCTCCGTCGCCCAGCGTGATTCAGGGTGCGCTGCGCGCGGCATACCTCGCGCTCAAAGGCGTGCGGATGGATGACTATGTGGCAAGCCAGGCGCCAGAGATCGAACCCATCATCGGCAAAGCGGGTGAGGCACCCCCCTTTCAGTTGCGCGGTCCGTTCATCGGTCGCCGCGTGAACGGCACCATCGAACGCTACCTGCCGCTCCCGGCGGATGTGACGCTCACGGAGGATGGATTTTGTTCACTCGTTCCCACGCGTCCAGCAGACAAAGGTGTGCTGACGAATTTGCCCGAGGGATTGGAATACCTGCTGTGGCATCCGTCCCCGGAAAAGTCGGATAAGACCAAACCACGCAAACACTTCGCGTGGGCAAACGCGCGTGCGGTGCTGGCGTATCTGCAGGCTGAATCGCTTGTGCAGGCGCGCATCGCGCTGAACGATGCTCAAAGCGATGACGAATTTTTTGTGCGCGAAAGTCGCTTTGGGGTTGGCCTGGACTATGCGGCACGACGCTATCAAGAGCACGCCTTGTATGAAGCCGAGTTTATTCGCGTGCAACCGAACGTTGGGCTGGACATCGAGGTAGAACCGCTCGAGTTGCCGCGTGAGGGCGTGTTGAAACTGGGCGGCGAAGGGCACTGGGCGCACTTTGAGCAGGTTGCGCCGCTGGAAATGCCGTCGGCGAAGGTGGGGGCGCGTTTCAAGATGTACTTTGCCACGCCGGCGTATTTCGATGGTGGCTGGAAACCGCGCGCGGGCTGGAGTGAGTTCTTTGCATCGCCGGCGCCGCGACTGGTGGCGGTAGCATTGCCGCGCTATCAGGTGCAAGGTGGCTATGATTTGTTTCGTCAGGCGCACAAGACGGCGCGGCGCTTCGTCCCGGCGGGAAGCGTGTACTATTTCGTCGGTGAAGGCGTACCCCAACTCCTAAAACCCAGCGTGACGCACTATGGCGCCGAAATCGGCTTGGGCCAGGTCCTCCTGGGGAATGCGCATCAACTTGATAACATTTGACCGCCGTCAGCGGTCGTAAGAAAGAGGTGAAACGATGTTTGACCATGCACAGATGCTTTACCTGTATGTCGAAACGCCGCTCCACGCGGGCAGTGGGCGCGGGCTGGGCACGGTAGATTTGCCGATTCAACGCGAACGCGTCACGGGCTATCCGATGGTGCAAGCGAGCGGGCTCAAAGGCGCGTTACGTTCGGAATGTGAAAAGCGCGCCAGAGACAAGACGCGTATCCAATTCGTCTTTGGGCCCGAGACGCCAAACGCCGCGGAACACGCGGGCGCACTGTCGCCCGGCGATGCGCGCCTTTTGTTGTTCCCGGTGCGTTCGCTGGCGGGCGTGTTTGCGTGGACAACGAGTGTGGATGTGCTGGCGCGCCTGCAACGCGACGCGCGGGCGTGGCGCGAGAACCTCGCCTGGCAACTCCCTGCGCCCCGCGAGAAAAACGCGCTGGTCGCGCCGCAAAGCGCGGTAATCGCCGGGAACAAGGTGGTGCTGGAAGAGTTTTCGTTCGCGGCTGAGACAGACCCCGGCGTCGCCACGCTTGCCGAGTGGCTGGTGGAGCATGCGTTCCCGCGCGGCGACGAGTATGCGTACTGGCGTCGCAAGTTGCCAACGCACCTTGTCATCTTGCCGAACGATGCGTTCCGTGATTTCACGCAATACTCGGTCGAGGTGATGACGCGCGTGGCACTCAATGACGAGACCAAGACCGTTGCCGAAGGTCCGTGGACGGAAGAACATTTGCCGGTGGACACGCTCCTCTACGCGCCGCTGGCGGCGACTGCCCCGCGCAAATCGAAAAACGCCACGCCCCCTGACGATTTGCCATCGGGGAAACAGGTGCTCGAGTTCGTCGCGAAACATCTGGACCAACAGCGCATCCAACTCGGTGGGGATGAGACGGTGGGACGCGGCATGATCGCGCTGCGCTTTGGCACCGCCCACGCGCTCAACGGGAGGTAACGATGCCGGGACAACAACAAACCATCGAACAAGCACGCGCCAAGTCAGCGTGGGACAAGGTGGCGCCGCTGGTGAACGAACCGTGGGCAAAGGAATATCGCGCGCTGGTGCGAAGCACCGCGGCAGATATTCTCACGAACGGCCTGGGGCAAACTCTCGCGTTCTTGCGCGCCAAAGCCAAAGACAAACACACGCCACCGCATTGGACGCTCTACCAGCATCTTTCCGAATGGATCACCAGTAAATACGTGGACGATGCCACGTTCAAGCCCGATGGCTTGCTCGAATGGCTCATCCAGCAGGACAGTGATGTGTATCGGCAAACAACGGTAGAGGTGATCGCGTATCTGAACTGGCTGAAACGCTTTGCCGAAGCCATTTTGCCCGAAGGAGAGGCGTGATGTCCAACGTTACGCAGCGCAAAGGGCGTCGTCCGCCTGCTCCACCCCGCGCGACGCCGCCAGCGACCGAATGGCTCTATCCGATTCCGCGCGACACGCAGCGCGCACTCGAAGTGTTTCGCGGGGCAGGGAAGCAATGCCGCAACCTGGGCTTGCTCTTTGACCGCTATATCGGTTATCTGGCGGGCTGGCGTCTGGATGACAAACGCACCAGTCCCAAAAAAGAGGCGCTCGACCAGATTCGCCACACGCCCATCGAGCGCGAACTGTTCGACGCGTATGTGCGCCGCTGGCGCGCGCTGATCGGCGATGCCGTCGTGTTGGAGGGCAATCCCACGTGGCGATTTCTCACCGGGCTGGGGCGCAAGGGGCCACTCGAAGTGGGATTCACGTTTCATCCGTTGTATGGCTTGCCCATCATTCCAGCGAGCGGCTTGAAGGGACTGGCACACGCGTACGCACGCGTCGTCGCGCACGCGTCCCAAGCCGATCTGGCGCGCGTCTTTGGCACGCAGACGCAACAAGGCAAAGCGATTTTCTTCGATGCGATTCCTGCGGTGCCTCCTACGCTCGAACTCGACGTGATGAACCCGCACTATCCCGACTATTATCAAGGGGACGAACCTCCTGCCAACTGGCAGAGTCCGCAACCGGTATTCTTTCTCACGCTCGGCGCGAACAGTAAATTCCTGTTCGCTGTCGGCGGTGAAGAAAAGGCGCAAGCGTCGCAGTGGTTGCTGGAAGCGTTGCAACAGATGGGCGCGGGCGCCAAAACGAGTGCGGGGTATGGGTATTGGAACGTCAAGCTCATCAATGCGGAGTAGTCGGATGAACATCTGGAAAAGGATTCGCTGGCAATTGCCGGGCGTGGTGACGGCGCTCCTGTCGTTTGCGCTTTCCATTTTTGGAAAAGAATTTAAAGAAATTCTGGAAAAGACGCTGGGGAATCTTGCCAGCCCGGTGTATGTGTTGATTGGCGCGGGCGTTGCCGCGCTCATCCTCTGGCTCATTCGTCGCGCGGTGCCGTTGGCGCCGCTCCGCACGCTACGGCGCGATGAACAGCCCCCGCAGATGCCGGGCTTGATTTTGCTCGTGGGACCCGGACGCCGCGCGACCAGTCCTGCCGAAACGGCGGCTGAACCTGCCATCGAATACCATCGGTTGGACAAGCAAGGGACGCCGATTTTGCGCGCCTGCTGGCTGGTCACCACGAACGAAGGATTCGATTATGCGATGCAATTGCGCGACCACTATCAGAAACGCGGCATCACGATACCTGAACCGTTCAAGGTGCAGAATCCGTTCAATGTCCGCGAAACCTTTGAGGTGGTGAGCAAAATCTATCG
>Ga0308410_1001502_pt1 | contig 13511 bp, 12 predicted proteins | sample HotsprOSTMatCore_FD_203467 | JGI IMG/M metagenome (GOLD analysis project Ga0308410, IMG submission 203467) | Hot spring phototrophic mat microbial communities from Octopus Spring, Yellowstone National Park, Wyoming, United States -... | ecosystem: Environmental > Aquatic > Thermal springs > Hot... | reverse complement strand
CAGGAGGTTATGGGAGAAGGAGTTATTCAACAGGTTACTTTTTGCCTGTGTTAATGCTAAGACGATAACTTATACTGAACTAACTGGATAGCCTTATTATACATCCCCCCAATCCACTTTGCCGTTTACCTCACCAAAAACTAAACTTCTGGCAAAGAAAGCTACATTACCTAAGGGAGAATAAGAAAAACCCTCATTATCAATAAAATTGGGAATAATACTTTTGATTTTTTTCACTGCATTATTTAAAATATAGGTGAACTTATTTTTTGCCACTGGATGCAATTCGTTGACAGAAAGTTTTTCAATTTCTATCTGGAGGGAAATAAAATGAATGAAAGTTTTGAAAAAAGATTGTTCTTAGCGTTTCTTATTTCTTCAATTTTTATACTGATTTCTTATTATTTTTTGCAAAAGCCAGCACTTCAGGTTAAACAACAGGCAGGGCAAGTAGCAGAGGAAAAAAAGTTATCTTTCTTAATAGAAGATTTTATCTTTAAGACAAATGTAATTGCCATGACAAACAGAATTCAAACAGAAAATATGGCAATAGACATAGATACATTTGGGGGTAGAATTGTTGATACTTACATAAATGGAAAATGGAATCAGACAAAAAAGCCGATTAAACTTTACTGGCAGACCAACCCATTTAAAAGTGGAGATCTTTTTTTTGGCCCTTTAGAGCTTCAAAAAATTTACTCTATTAGACCTTTTTATGATGTCGAAGAAAAAACAGAAAGAAAAATTGTACTTGCCACAAAGCTAAACTACAAGGGTAAAAGTTTTATTTTGAGGAAGAGCTATGAAATTCTGGATGACTATCAGCTTAAACTTGAGGTTTCCTTAGAAAATACTGATAAAGTAGATTTAGAACTTAACTTTGATGGTAAGGCATTTTCTATTCCTTACACATTTGGTTTTAACTCAGAAGAAGAGCAGAATTCCGGAAATATTATACAGGCTGAATACTTCAATAAAAAAATTCAAAAGGTTTTAAAGGGTGGTTTATTCAAGAAAAGGCCTCACCTGGAAGAAATATTTTCACCACAGTGGATGGCTGTCTATAACAATCACTTTATTGTAATTGTAAATCCTGAATTTACAAATTACACTTCAAAATTTTTGCTTGAGAATGAGAAAAAGCTCTATTCAGAACTAGTTATGGCTACTGATATTCCAGCACTTACTTTAAAATCCGGTGAAAAAGTTTTTTACAAGACTTTTCTATACATAGGTCCAAGAAGTGAAAGAATTCTTGCTAAAATTGACAGAACATACAGAAAAATTTTTGCTTGGCCTTTAGCTTTCAACTGGTTTATGAAACCCATCGAGTGGGGAATGTATTATCTTGCGCATCTTATTACAGGGCTTGTAAAAAGCTGGGGCTTTACAATTATAATCCTTGCGCTGGTAATAAAATTGTTGCTTTCTCCACTTTCCGTACAGGCCGCAATTTCTATAAAAAAATCCAATATGCTTCAACCAAAATTGAAAAAACTTCAGGAGAAATATGGCGATGATCCAAAGCTTCTTAATCAAAAAGTTGCTGAACTGTATAAAAAAGAGAAGGTCAATCCTCTTGGCGGTTGTTTACCACTTCTTTTACAATTCCCTGTATTTTTTGTACTTTATAGGGTTCTTTCAAGTTCGGTAGAATTAAAGGGCTCCCAATTCTTATGGATAAAAGACCTTACATTACCGGATACGCTTTTTAAGATAAATATAAATATACCATTTATACCATCCTCATTTAATCTACTGCCCCTGATTATGACAGTGGTACAGATCTTTCAGATGAAAATCCAGAGTATGAGAAATCCAGCGGCAAAAGAACAGCAGTGGATAAATACCTACTTATTGCCAGTATTCTTTCTTTTTATCTTCTGGAATATGCCATCAGGTCTTGTACTTTACTGGACTGTGCAGAATGTACTTTCTATAATAGAACAGGAGATTATAAACTATATTAAAATTGAACAGAGTGCTTAAATCCATAACCGTTTTAATTTGTGCTTTTTATGGGGTTTATTTAAATGGATGATACCATTGTGGCAATTGCTACGCCAGTTAGTGAAAGTTCTATTGGAGTGATAAGGTTAAGTGGTAGTAAAACCTTTGAGATTATTGGAGAAATTTTTGATTCAAAAAGGTTAAAAGAGAGAAAGCCAAAAAGCTTTCCTTTTGTTTGTGTTGGAAAAATTGTAAATAATAATACTGTAGTAGATGAAGTAGTGCTTACATTATTTAAAGCTCCTCATTCTTATACAGGAGAAGATGTCGCTGAAATTTCATGCCATGGTAATCCATATTTACTTAAAAATGTACTGGACATTATAACTTCTAAGGGGGCAAGACTTGCTAAACCCGGGGAATTTACTCAGAGGGCATATTTGAATGGGAAAATAGACCTTCTTAAGGCTGAAGCAATAAATGATTTAATAAGAGCACACACAAGGTATGCACATCTTGCTGCAATCTCACAGATGGAGGGAAAATTATCAGAAAAAATAAATGAACTTTACAGTAAGTTACTTGATATTCTGGCTTCTGTGGAGGCTTCAATAGACCACAGTGATATTGAAGAAACATTTTTGCCTTCCAAAACACTTTTTGACTGGCTTGTTGATTTAAGATCAAAAGTAGAGAAGTTACTTTCAACTGCGAAGATAGGTAAGATAACGGTAAGCGGGCTTAAGGTTGCCCTTGTAGGAGCCCCAAATACTGGGAAATCAAGTATTATGAATGCCTTGCTTAGAGAGGACAGGGTAATTGTTTCAGATATTCCAGGAACCACAAGGGATGTGATATGCGATGAACTATCTATTCGTGGTATAAGTGTAAGAATTTTTGATACAGCAGGGGTAAGGGAATCAAGTGACATTCTCGAGAAAAAAGGTATAGAAATGACAGAAAGGGTTATTAAAGAAGCAAATTTTATAGCTTTTGTTCTTGATGGAAGTAGAAAGGTTAATAAGAGTGATATGGAAATTTTTGAGAAAATAAAAGAGAGAGATTTTTTTATCGTCTTGAACAAAATCGACCTTCCTGTGCAGACCACTCCAGAGGATGTATTAAAGATTTTTGGTAAAAATCCTCTTTGTATTTCTGCGATAAAATATGAAAATATTTCCGGGATAGAAGATGAAATAGAAAAGTATTATTTTTCAACCGGGTATTCTCCTGAAACAGATATTTTAATAACAAACGCGCGTCAGGAAAACCTTTTAAGGGAAGTAATTGAAAATATAAGCAAGGCAATTGATTCCTTAAAAAGAGGCCTTTCAGAAGAATTTATTGCAAGCGATTTGAGAAAGGCCAAAGTGGCTTTTGAAGAAATGACAGGTAAGGTTGCCGACGATGCAATTTTGGACAGAATATTTTCAAGATTCTGTATTGGAAAATAAATTTATCAAACTAACAATTTTCAATAATTTTTTTATTTTTATCTCCCTGCTAGTCCCCGCTTGTGTAACTACTTTAGAAAGGTGCGAAAAACTCCCTTGCAAGAGGCAATGCTTTACTAAGCTGACAGGACGTCAGCGTTGAAGCAAACTTGTGCTTTTACCCTTTATTTTTATTTTAATCTTCCACCACCCCCAGCTGTGTATACTATCTTGATAAGGGTTTTACCGCCAGTAGCTTTTCGCAGCATTTCGAAGCGATTGTTACTTATAGAAAAATCTTACCCGATATTTGGGCTAAAAAATGCAGGAGGCATTTTGTCCCGAGCACCTGAAACAGGATGTTGAATGTGCGAGGGTAGATTTTTCGTGCTTTACCTCTGAGCGAGACTTAAAAGCGAAAAGATACTGGCTGGGAAACCCATTACCCTGCACAGCTTGGGTTTTTAGCGGTAGCGGTGGTGCTGGCAAGCCAGCACCACTTTCTTTCCATCAGTGGACGACTCTTGCGTCAGCAAGGATGTTGCAGGCTTTGCAAAAGCCAGCAACATCCACATTATCCCCCTAAAAGCTTGTAGAAAACTCCAGGTATACCATATCATAATCTTTATACATTGCTAAAGTAGTTTCTCCATTGCCATCTATACCCATCACTCCAAGCTTTAAGTTTACACCCATAAGCGGAGAGTAGCATACCTCAAAAGCCCCCATAACTGCACTGTTATCCATAAAACTTTTTGTAATGTCGCTGTCTTTGAATCTATCCACAATATTATCCACATCAGCAATGCCATACAATCTGAATTTTAACTTATCATCAAAAAATGTTTTTTCAAGGTTAAGTACAAAGTAGTCCTGAAGTCTTTCATCTTCATATCCCCTTTCCATAAACAATCCATGTGCGTACTGAAAGTTTATATACCACCCGCCATCAAAGTTTTTGTCAACACCAGCCACAAACTTAACATATGGATCCTTTAAAATTGTTTTTTCTTCTGTTAGGGAAATATTTGTAGTTAAAGTAGTTGGCGGAAATGGTATGTTATATATTGTGTTGCTTGAGAATGTATATGTTTTGGTCTTTGTCTCATCAGGAAAAGTTACTGAAAGTTCTATCCAGCTTAAAAATATGCCCCAGTCTTTTGCCATATCAAATCCAATGATGGTTTCCTTATGGTAGTCTAAAAGGTAATATTTGTCTTTAACTACTGCATTTGTTTTATCCAGGTGAGTATAATCTATTGTGACCTCATTTGAAAGATAAATTTCCTTTACATAAGGGATATCATTTATTCTTCTTGTTGCACTCAGTGAAAGGTCGAATCCATAAATTTTGCCGAAAATTTTTCCACCGATAAGTCCGTTGGTAATGTTGTAAGCTGGTGTTATTATACTACCATTCCAGTTTTCATCAATCTCAAGAGCTGTAACATTTGTGGCATTCTTTTTGATTTTATCTGTAAGTCTTTTTTCCACAAAAGTTACTGGCAAAACCGACTGACCGCTGTATGGTTGTGCGACAACTTGAATTCCCGTATCTTCAAGTCCGGGGAAGTAATACTTGAGATTCAATGCAAGTGTTGGAATTTTTTTTGAAAGATCTGTGATCATTGAAAGGTCAACAGGATTCAATACATCTGTTGGATTTATTTTGTCAGCTTTTCCCCAGCTTATTCTCTGTTTTCCTGCCTGAAGGTCAAGACCTGAAAGTAAAAAATTTTTTATGGAAATATATGCCTCATCGACACTGAATTCAACAGGGTAGAAAAAGGATGCATTTTCAAGATTGTTTTTTGTCAAAATGTTTTCCTGGGGAATACCCGTATAACTTGCGCCCAGACAACCATAGAGGAAAATCTCTTCACTGAGTATACTTTTTACCTTCAGGTTTAAATCTGTTTTATTGTAGATAAAATCTGCATTAGTAAGGCTTAAACCTAAAAATGAGTTTAGTTCAAGGCCTGTAGAAACTTCACCTGCAAATATGGCTGAAAGAGCAAAGATAATCAGAATAAAGGAGAAAAAATATCTTCTAATCATACAACCTCCTTAAAGTTTATTTCACTGGTTGTTCTAAAAATCTTTCACTAAAGACACCTTTCTTTTCAAGCCCCGTATCAAATATTACATCTTTCATCTTAATTTCTGTATAATGCTTCTTTAAAAGATCCTCCATCCTGATATGAGTAAGAATCCAGTATTTTTCTTTCTTTTCTCTCTGCAGTATCGTAAGAACTTTTCTGGCTTCTTCCTTTACATACATTTCAATAATATTACACAAAAAAATTTAAAAAGTCAAGAGTATCAAAAAAATTTTTTACTACCTGCTAAGCCTTAAGAAACATATAAAGAGAAGGGGCAATTTGAGTTGCAATCCATTCAAAGATTTTTTCACTTTCTTCAGATGAAAAACATTTTATTTTTTCATCTTTTACACGAAATATAATCATTCCACCCAAAAGATTGTTTTTCATTTTTACTGGTACAAGAAGATAGCTTTCAATATCAGATGCAATATCACGAAAGGTTATTTCATTTTCAAAGCATTCAGGAGTCCCCTTGCTTAAGCATTGATTTTCCTGCAAGCTCCATTCAATGGTTTTACCAATACAGCTTTCATCCAGCCCAATAGCCCTTGTGATCCTGCTTGTTCCATCGGCCACCTCAAAAAACAGTGCTTTTTCCACTCCAAAGTAGCTTGAAAGCTCAGCGAATAAAAAGGAAAGTAATTTTTCCTTGCTTTCAATACTTTCGAAAACTCTACCGTAAGAAAGGATTCTTTCAAGGAGTTCTATTTTTTTGTCTTTTTCCCTTTCTGCCTGAAATATTTTTTTGGCTATCAAACCTTTTATTTCGAGAAGTTCTTCCTTTGATAAAGTCTGACCTTCATAAATTATCTCAAGCTTATCTAATCTGTCAGATATAAGCATCTCAAGGTATTTTTGAGCCTTTCTTCTGAGTCCCATTGATTTAAACTCCTGTTGTGAGAGAAAAAGTCAGATGCCAAGTTTATCAAGTATCTTTATGTATAAGTCATAATATTCTGATTTAGCAAATTCTTTTATCTTTTCAGGGGGAAGATCCTCAAGTAAATTATCAAGGTATTTTAAAACTGCTTTGAGTTCTTCTTTTGTTTCGGGACTTAAGACATCAATCTTTTCTTCTAATGCCACTTCCCCTGTTTCAGTTAATGCTTTTGCCACAGGTTCCTCAAAAATCTTTTCCACCTCTGTTAACTCAAGCTCCTCTCCCTTTGGTTCCTCTATTCCATAAACTTCAAGTGAAGAGGGTTCTTTCATAAGTTCCTGTGATTTTTCAGTAAGGTCTTCTAAAGAAACCTCTATATTTTCACCCTCTTCCAATTTTATCTCTTCAAGTTCTGGTTCTACTTCCTTTTCTATAAGAGAGGGTTCTTCTGTTACAACAGGGGTTTCGTACTGAATTGCACTTTCTTCAGATACCTCGATGTTGTTGAGTTCTTCGAGAGAAAGCGCTATTGGTTCATCTTCATCAACCTCTGCAACATCAGGAATTACGGATAAGTCAAAATTAAACTCTTCCGCAGGCTTTTCTTCAGCCTTTGGCACCTCTTCTAAAACAAGAGTTTCTTCTGGAGAAACAAGCTCTTCTATCTTTTCTTCCTGGGGTGTTACAGCTAAAACCTCTTCAGTCTTTTCTTCTTCAACTATAGGAATATTTGTTTCCCCGGTGGAGATAGAAAGAGACTCTAAAGAGATTTCCTCAAGCTGGAACTCTTCCAGTTTTACCTCTTCTTTTTCTTCTAAAGTTTCTGGTTCTAAAGATGGTGTTGAAATTTCAACCGATTCCTCTACTGTGGGAGCTTTCAATTCTTCTGGTTCAGATGAAATTTCAATCTCTGAAACTTCAGAAACAACCGGAGATTCTAAAACTTCCTCACGACGAGAATATCCCTTAGCATATGAAGAAAGACCCACTTCACCATATATTAATTTATCAAGTTCACTTCCGTCAATAGAAATCATAATATCATCTGTCTGGAGTTTTTCATAAGGTTCTTTAATTTCATTTTCCGTTTGAGGTGCTAATTCAGTTAGAGGTGGTTCTGGTTCTTTTATTTCTTCTATACTCTCCAGCTTTGCAATACCTTCAAAACCAAAGTTTATATCACTTTCAGCTAATTGTTGCTCACTTTCATTACTTACATCTTCAATTTCTATTTCACCACTTTCCCCCGGGAGCGAGATATTAAGATCAGCTTCTGATAAAGTAATATTTTCTACACTCTCTTCGGGTTTTTCAATTTCACCAGGCTCAATTTCGAGCTGAAAATCTTCTTTAACTTCTGTTATAGCATTAAGCTGCTCTTTTTCTGTTTCAATATTCTCAGTCTCTGTAAGAATGCCAGCATTTTCTTCAAAACCTTTTGGCACCCCAACAGTTTCTTTTTCAGCCGAAGGAGAAAGTTCTTCTATATTTTCAAGCTCTAAAGAAGGAAAATCTAGATTTTCTGTGGTAATTTCTGAGAGAGGTTTTTCTTCCTCAGACTTTTTAATATTTCCTTCAATTTCCTGTATATTAGAAAACTCCTCAACCTTAACAGAAGAAGATTCCAAGTTTTCTTCAACTTCTGCCTCTAAGATTTCTTTATCTCCAAGATTATCAAGTGAAATGGTTTCAATATCTATATCTAACGGAAGATCATCAAGTAATTCAATTTTTTCCTCAGGCATTTTATCACCTCGATGTTTAATTTAATAAATTTCAACCCGAAACATTAACTCTACTTGTTTTCTCCTCAGGTTTTATTTCTTTTTGATTCTTAAGTAACTCATCCCATGCTTCTTTTAAAATTGTAAGTAACTTTATCACTTCATTTATAATTTCTGCATTTTTCTCAATATTTGCCTCAAGCAACCTTCTATTCATATAGATATACAGGCTGTAAAGATTGTGTGCTATATCCCCTGCTTCAAAGTTAAGGGATATCATCAGTTCAGTAATTATATCCTGTGCCTTGATGATATTATTATTTGCTACATCAAGTTTTTTCTGATAAATAGCTTCTTTTGCAATATTCAAAAACTTTATTGCCCCGGCATAAAGCATAACAACAAGCTTTAATCCACTTGCTGTTTCAATCTCCACTTCTTTATAATTTTTATACCCTTCCATCATAATAAAAACCTTTAAAGTAGTTTTCTACATAAATCGGCATTAGAGTTTCAATTCTTAAGACTTAAAAAACTTTACTTTTTCTTAAAAGCTTCAAGCAAATCAATTGGAATAGGGAAAACTATAGTTGTCGCATTTTCAGTAGAAATTTCACTTAAAGTTTGGAGATACCTGAGCTGTACTGTTAGAGGATCTTCAGACATCTTCTTTGCTGCTTCAAGCAATTTCTGTGAGGCCTGAAGTTCTCCCTCTGCAGCTATAATCTTTGCTCTCCTTTCTCTATCTGCCTCTGCCTGCCTTGCCATTGCCCTTTTCATTTCTTCTGGTAATATTACATCCTTCATTTCAACTTTGATTACCTTGATTCCCCATGGATCTGTTGCTTCATCTATTATTTTCTGAAGTTCTGTATTTATTTTCTCCCTTTCTGTAAGCAACTCATCAAGCTCAAGTTGACCTAAAACACTTCTCAATGTTGTCTGGGCAATCTGTGAAGTAGCAAAACCATAGTTTTCTACCTCTATTATAGCCTTCTCTGGATAAATAATTCTGTAATATACCACTGCATTTACATTTACAGAAACATTGTCCTTCGTAATTACATCCTGAGGGGGAACATCCATTGCAACGGTCCTTAAACTTACCCTTACATACTTATCAATTCCAGGTATTATAATTACAAGCCCGGGCCCTTTTACTTTATAAAACTTTCCAAGTCTGAAAACCACAAGCCTTTCATATTCTGTAACCACTTTGAGCATTGACATAAATATAAACAAAACTAGTACTCCAACTACAATATAAAATCCCATTAAATTTTCCTCCTTTTTTCAATATATTAGATAGTAATTTTTTATCTTTTTTAAGTCAAGCTTTTTTCAATTTTCTTTTGACATTTTTTTTAATTTCTTATAACATAAAACAGGCAATTTTTCTTAAAGGAAAGGAGTATTCTTATGCAACAAACAAAAGAAAAAATTTCTGTCAAGACCTTCAAAAGGGGTGGTCTCATTCTAGAAGAAGAAAAATTTTCTGCTGCAAAGTCAATTGAGAAAACCCATTACCCGAGGTTAGTAAGAATACCATTACTTCAGCATACAGGAGCAGCTGCAAAACTTCTTGTAAAAGAAGGCGATACAGTTGTTGAAGGAGATATAATAGGAGAAGCCGTTGGTTTTATTTCAGCCAATGTTCATGCAAGTGTTTCCGGTAAGGTGATTTCAATCAAAAAAGGAAATACCTTTACACAGAAAAATGTTGATATCGTTGAGATTGAAGCTGGGGGAAGCATAAGAAACTGGTATGAATCAAAGAGAAATTATTCTAACTGGAGTAAAAAAGAGTTTATTGATGCTGTAAAAAATGCTGGCATTGTTGGTCTTGGAGGAGCGGCTTTTCCTACACATGTAAAATTATCACCCCCCGAGGGTAAAAAAATAGAATACCTTATAGTAAATGGTGCGGAATGTGAACCTTATCTTACAATAGATCACAGGATGATGCTTGAAAAAACAAACGAACTTATTGAAGGAATAAAAATAATAATGCATATAATTCAATGTGATAAAGCCATAATAGCAATAGAAGAAAACAAGCTTGATGCTTATAATCTTTTTAAGGAACACCTTGCCGGTGAAAGTAATATAAAACTTGAACTTTTAAAAACAAGATATCCTCAGGGTGGTGAAAAACAAATCATTCAGGCTATACTTAAAAGGGAAGTACCCAGTGGCGGTCTTCCTATGGATGTTGGAGTTATTGTGGAGAATGTTTCAACAGTATATGCTATATATGAAGCTATTGTTTATGGCAAACCTCTTATAGAGAGGGGTATAACTTATACAGGTCATGGGCTTGAAACCTCCGGAAATTACAAGGTAAGAATTGGAACACCTGTAGAGCTTCTTATTGAAGAATTTGGCAAGCCGCAGCACTATGATTATGTAATAGCTGGAGGGCCAATGATGGGGATTGAAATTACTGATTTTTCGCTTCCTGTAATGAAAGGAACCTCCGGAATAGTCTTTCTGCCAAAGTATAAGACTTACAATGTAGTTAATTACCCCTGTATAAGATGTGGGAGATGTGCAAGTGTTTGTCCTATAGGGCTTATTCCCACAGAAATTGCAAGCTATTCTGACAACTTTATGGTAGATGAAGCGCTAAAGATAGGTCTTTTAGACTGTATAGAGTGTGGATGCTGTGCATATTCCTGTCCATCAAAAATCCCTCTTGTTGGACTTATAAGGTATGGAAAGGAATTCTATCGAAGAAAACAGGCAGCAAAAAAGTAATTTAAAATTTTTCCTTTTTATGCTTTTTTACCTGGCAATAGTAATAAAAATTAATATATTTGCTATTTTTGATCTTAAAAAAGTAAATTTTCTTTAACTCGATTTCAATATTTCTTCCTTTAGATGTTTTTCTAAGTTTTTTAAGTATTGAAAGTAATCTATATCCAGCCCACTTCTGTAGAGATAGACAGTATTATTCTGGAAGAGAGGCTCACTTACATCTGTAATCTTCATAGCTTCCATAAAATCTGGTGTGCCTGGTATCGGAGAGTAATATGCAAGCATTGGAATTGCCCCATTTTCAAAGACGAAATGCATTGTTTTTTCAACTGAAGTAAGGGATTGCCTAGGGATATTTAAAAGAATATAAACTTTTATGTTTTTTCTTTCAAAACCAGCTTTATAGAGTTTTTCCATAGCATTCAAAAAATCTTTTACCATTGTTTTGTTAGAGCTTTTTGAGATAAAGTTTTCGTCAATGCTTTCAAGAGAAAGCCTCACATCAACAAAATTTGCTACCTTCATAAGGGTAGCTGTTTGCAGAGTTAAAAATCTTATATGCAGGCCATTTGGAGTATAAAATCTAACCGGCAACTTTAAGTCTATCAATTCCTCAAGAAATGGATTTAAATGCTTTTCAGAATTATAAAGTAGAGCATCGTCGTAGAAAGCAAAATTTCTGCAGTCATAGAGTAAAAAAAGTTCCTTTACAAGACTTGCGAACTTCTTTGAGTCAAACTGTCTGAATGATGAAAGTTTTGGGCCTATGCAGTAAGAACAATTAAAAATGCAACCTGTAGAGGTTAACAGAGGCAGATAATAATACTCACCAAGTAACTCATAAGATGGAAACAAAAATTCTTTCTCAAATTCAACACCAAAGTAATTTTCAAGAGTTTTTAAAACCATTAGTATTTCCTGAAAAGGAATGATAAAATCAGGATTAATATTTTTCTTTGCATGTTCTGGCAAAATCGAAGCATAAATTCCCCCAAGAAAAATTTTTGCCTCTGGAAAGATCTCTCGCAAAATCTTTACAGTATAACTTACCCCTGTATACCAGTAAGTCATTCCAGATGTTACAAAAATGTAATCAGGTCTTTCAATTTTTTTCAGTTCTGAAACAAAAATTTCTTCTGAAATGCCATACCTTTTAAAGTCCCTTGGTATATCACTCAGTATAAGCGGAGGTTTTATCTTCTTTTTTGGAAATTCTCCAGTCCCATCATCCTTAAACTTTTTTGAAGGATAAAGGGGATGGTTTCTCTTTAAAACATTTATAAAAAAAACATCAAAATGTTTCTTAAGGTATGAAGCCAACCATATAATACCTAAAGGTTTTGAAAAATGGTCATATGCTGAAAAATCCTCTATGTAGGGATTTACTAAAAGAATCTTCTTTTTCATAAGAAAACTCTGAGGTAGTTTATCCCTCTGCCATCTTTCTTTATAACAGCAAGAACTTTCTTTCCTTTAGTTAAAACATACTTCCCATCATTTAGAAAATCTTTTCCTAACATAGATAAATAAAGCTTTTTACCATTTTTAATAAAATCTTCACTTCCATTCCATTCGATAGAGGGATAGTTTATTAAAGATTCAACCGGCAAAAGAAGTTGTTCTATTTTTGAAGATTCTATCTCTTCAATCTTATGACAATCTTCTAGTTTTATGCCTCCATCCTTTGTTCTGATGAGTGCTTCAAGATATCCACCTGCTTTTAATTCCCTCCCTATGTCTCTTGCTATACTTCTAATGTATGTTCCTGAAGAGCAACTGATGTAAAGCTTTGCTAACTTCTTTTCTTCATCAAAGTCCATCAGTTCTATCTTGTGAATTTCAATCTCTCTTGGCTTTAACTCTACACTTTTCCCCTTTCTTGCCATCTCGTAACTTCTTACTCCTTCAACTCTTACTGCAGAAAAAGACGGTGGAGTTTGAAGAATTTTCCCTGAAAATTTAGAAAGTACTCCTTCTATTTCTTCTCTGGAAACAACTTTTGAGTACTCTTCTACGATTTCACCTGTTCTATCATCTGTAGTTGTAAATGCACCAAACTTTACCCACGCAATGTATTCCTTCCCGTTATCAAGTAAAAACTGAAAACACTTCGTTGCTTCACCAAACAGAATTAGAAGCACGCCAGTAGCCATCGGGTCAAGAGTTCCACCATGCCCTATTTTTTTATACTTTGACTGTTTACCAAGGATGGATTTTATCTTTCTAATCACATCATAGGAAGAAAGCCCTTCTTCCTTGTAAACTGGTAAGATTCCATCAAGCATATAAACCTCAACAGATTATATGATATGAACTATAAAGTGCAGTGTCAAGTTTTTCCATCTTCTAAACATTTGCGAAAAAAATAACAAGCGGTTAAAATATTCAAATTCGCAAATAAACACAGAAGGTAAGCAATATGCAGGGAAAAAATATTCTGATAATTGGTTTTACAAAAAGAACCTCGTTTCATTTTGCAAGGGTAATTGGCAAATCTAACACCGTAATAGTATCTGATAGTGTCAAGGATAAAGAAAAAGAAAAGCTTTTAGGTGAACTTGCTAAAGAAGGCATTTCAGTAGTAAACCTCCTGGGAGAACAGAGTACAGACATTCTTGACAGGTTTAAAATAGATATTGTTGTTGTAAGTCCTGGTGTG
>Ga0308410_1001498_pt1 | contig 13517 bp, 12 predicted proteins | sample HotsprOSTMatCore_FD_203467 | JGI IMG/M metagenome (GOLD analysis project Ga0308410, IMG submission 203467) | Hot spring phototrophic mat microbial communities from Octopus Spring, Yellowstone National Park, Wyoming, United States -... | ecosystem: Environmental > Aquatic > Thermal springs > Hot... | reverse complement strand
GGGCACCCACCGTGGTGTCGCACAGGTGGGTGTCGGGCCCGACGACCGCACCCTCGCCGACGACGGTGCGACCTTCCAGGATCGTGTTCGGCAGCAGACGCACGTCGGGTGCGAGCGTGACCCCGACATCGATGTAGGTGGCGGCCGGGTCGACCATCGTGACCCCGGCCCGCATCCACCGCTCGTTCGTGCGCCGGCGCATCGCCGCCTCGGCAGCGGCGAGGTGGACCCGGTCGTTCACCCCGAGGATCTCCTGGGCGTCCACCACCGGGACGGCCCCCACCCGGTGCCCGGCCCCGCGCAGCACCCCGATCACGTCGGTGAGGTAGTACTCGCCCTGGGCGTTCTCGGGCTCGAGGCGGCGCAGGGCCGGCGCCAGGAGGCTGCGGCGGAAGCAGTAGATCGACGGGTTGACCTCCCGGATCGCTCGTTCGTCCTCGGTGGCGTCGGCCTCCTCGACGATGGCCCGCACCTCACCGGAGGGGTCGCGCAGAACCCGTCCGTAGCCGGTCGGGTCGTCGAGGATCGCGGTGAGCAGCGTGGCCGCGGCCCCGCCGGTTCGGTGAGCGGTGGCGAGCTCGGCCAGGGTCTCGGGTCGCAGGAGCGGCACGTCACCCACGAGCACGAGCAGGTCGTCGTCGACCTCCACGTCGGTGGGGAACGCGGTGAGCGCCACCGAGGCCGCGTCGCCGGTGCCGAGCCGGCTGCGTTGCTCCACGTACTCCACCGGGATGCTGGTCTGCAGGTGCTCCTGGGCGATCTTGGTGACCCGCTCCGCCCCGTGCCCCACGACGACGACGATGCGCTCCAGCGGCAGCGCCGAGCACGCGTCGAGGACGTGGAGGATGATCGGACGGCCGCACACCGGGTGCAGCACCTTCGGGGTGGCCGACCGCATCCGGGTTCCCTCCCCGGCGGCCAGCACGACCGCCGACAGTGGCCGGTAGCTCATCCAACCCTCCGTGTGCGTGGCGTCGTGTGCGTGGCGTCGCGCCCGTGCGTCCCGCCGGACGCCTCGCCGGTGGCCCGTCGTGATGGCGTGGTTCGGTGGCGCCTGGCGATCTCGGGTCGGCGCCCGGCGGCTCGGGGGCGAGGTTTCGAACCTCGACTTGGGACTCCAAAGGACCCCGTGCTGCCGTTACACCACCCCCGAGGGCTCGTGCGCCGATCGTACCTTCGGTCCCGGGCCAGCGGGTCGCCCGGGACCATCCCACCGCCCGGTCGACCTCGGCACCGCCGGGACCACGTCATCGGCCGGGCCCGGCCGCACCCGGCCGGGCCGTTCCCGCCGCGACACCCGGATGTGACTCGGGATCGGGTGACGGCTAGCGTGACGCCCCGCCATGGGCTCGCTCATCAAGAAGCGCCGCAAGCGGATGCGCAAGAAGAAGCACAAGAAGCTGCTCAAGCGGACGCGCTGGCAGCGTCGCCAGCAGGGTCGCTGAGCCCCGCGGCGACACCGGGCCCACCGGCACCCAGGACCTCCCCCACCCAGCAGCGCAGTCCCGCCTCCGCCGACACCTCGGCCGCGGCACCGGCCGCGGCGTCCCGATCGGTGGCGAACGCCCACAGGCAGGAGCCGCTGCCGGCGAGCAGGTAGCGGGCGGGGCCGGGGCGGGGCAGCGAACGGGCGAGGTCCGCGAGCCGTGGTGCGAGGTGCCAGGCCGCCGGCTCCAGGTCGTTGACGAGCTCGCCACCCGACGCGGCCAGCGCGGCCGGGGCCGGCACCGGCGTCCCGGCCGGCCCACCGAGGTCGTCCCAGGCCCGGTACACCGACGGGGTGGCGAGGGGAAAGCCGGGATGCACGACCACCACCGGCGGCAGCGCCGGCAGGGTGACCGGTTCCAACACCTCCCCCCGGCCGCGCAGCCGGGCCGGCCCGCCGTGCAGGCAGAACGGCACGTCGGAGCCGAGCCGGGCCGCCAGCGACGGGTCCCGGAACCCCAGCGCCCGCAGGACCGCCGCCGCGTCCGCCGAGCCGCCACCGAGCCCGGCGCCGGCCGGGATCCGCTTGTGCAGCCGGATGTGGCAGGACACCCCGGCGAGCCGGGCCGCGGCCACCACGAGGTTGTCCCCGGTGGTCGGCACGCCGTCGAGGATGCCGGTGACCTCGAGCCGCGACGGTCCGGCCCCGGGCGTGATCTCCAGGTCGTCGGCCGGGTCGCTCAGGCTGACCGCGAGCGCGTCGAGGTCGTGGTACCCGTCGGGACGCCGGCCGGTCACCCGCAGGGTGAGGGTGAGCTTGGCCGGGGCCCGCACCCTGCGGGTGGGACCGCCATCGGGTCGGCTCACCCCGGCCGCTCCCCGGCATCGGCCCCCTCGGCGGGCCCCGCCGCGGCGCGGGCCAGGGCCGCCCAACGGGCGAGGTCGAGGGTCTCGGCGCGGGCGCTGCCGGGCACCCCGGCCGCGGCGAGCACCACCGGCGTCCGTGCACCGAGCTCGCTGCGCAACGCGGCGCGCAGCATCTTGCGCCGCTGGGCGAAGCCGGCCCGCACGATCCGCACGAAGCGGCGATAGTCCGGTACCTCGACCGGGGGCCGGGGGTGCCGCTCGAGCGACACCAGCGCCGAGTCGACCCGGGGCGGGGGCAGGAACACGCTGGGGGGCACGGTGGCCACCATCCGGGCCCGGGCGTGGTAGGCGACGAGCACGCTGGGCACACCGTAGGTCCGCCGGCCCGGCCGGGCGCACAGCCGGTCGGCGACCTCCCGTTGGGTCATCACCAGCATCCCGGTCACCGCCGGCGCCTCCTCCAGCAGCCGCAGCACCACGCGGGTGGCGATGTGATACGGCAGGTTCGACACCACCTTCCACGACGCCGGTCCGGCCGGAACGGCGAGCAGCCGGTCGAGGTCCACGGTGAGCGCATCGCCGACCACCACGTCCACGCGCCGGTCGCCGAGCACCTCCCGGAGCGCGGGCAGCAGGTGCTCGTCCACTTCCAGCGCCACCACCCGGGCACCCGCATCGGCGAGGGCGACCGTGAGGGACCCCAGACCCGGCCCGATCTCCAGCACCCGGTCCCCGGCGCGTACACCGGCGAGTCGCACGATGCGGCGCGCGGTGTTGGGATCGGCGAGGAAGTGCTGACCGAGCGTGCGGCGACGGGCGATGCCGTGACGGGCCATGAGCGCCCGGAGCTCGTGTGCGCCCAGCACCTCCCGAGGCCTGGCCGTAGGTCCTACCGGGATCGGGCCCCGGACATGCCCGGGCCCGCTACCAGCTCAGCTCCACCGCGACCACCCCCTGCCCGAGCGGGGCCAACGCCCGGAACACGTCGGGGGACAGGTCGATGATGTGCCCGGTCCAGGACTGCGGCCCCCGGTCGGCCACCCGGCAACGGGCCGTGGCGCCGGTTCGCGGGTTGCGCAGGGTGACGATCGTGCCGAACGGCAGGGTGAGGTGGGCGCAGGTCCCGGCCGGGGCCGCGTACCAGGTGGCGGTGCCCCGGGCCCGGGCCCCGGTCCCCGGTCCGGGAGGGGCCGGGACCGGGGCGGCGCGCCGGGTGCCCCGGGCGACGATCCGGGCCAGGGGGGCGACGAGCGTGACGGTGCCGACCAAGGTGCGGTCGACGACCTGGCCGTCACGCAGCCGCAGCCGCCAGGTCTGGCGGGCCCGGCCGGGGGTGCCGGCCTGCACGACCCGCTCCTGACCGATCGGCAGCCCGGGGTCGTCGCGCACCACCACCGGTGCCGCCAGCGCGACCTCCTCGATGCGGTCCTCGAAGCCGACCCGGGCCACCGTCACCGCCAGCCCGTCGTGCACCGGGGTGCCCAGCGGGGGAGTCACCTCGTCGTGGGGACCGAGACGCACCCCGGCGGCGGCGAGCAGACCGGCGACGTCGAGGGCGGCGGTGCGCACGGCCCGGGTCGTGCCGTCGACGCGGATCCGGGCCCGGTGCGGGGTGCGCAGCACCACCCGGCTGTCCGCGCGCAGGCGGCCCGGTCCGGCCAGCGCGACCATCTCGGCCGGCACGCCGAGCTCGCGGCGCAGGCCGGCGACGGTGCGGGCGGTGGTGCGGACACGCTGGGCCAGCCCGTCGAGCTCGACGGTCACCGGGAACGCCCGGGTCACGCGCACCACGGTGCCCGAGTGCAGGGGGCGCCCCGGCGCGGGCCGTACCCGGTCGCCGGGGCCGAGCCGCACCCCGGCCTCGGCGAGCAACGCGCCGACGCGGCTGGCCCGGGTGGTGAGGGTGAGGTCCTGGGCGCCCACACGGATCGTGACGGTGCGCAGCGGGGCGGTCCGACCGGTGACGGCGGGGATGCCGGCCGCCAGCACCAGCACCCCGAGCGCCACCGCGCTCACCTGCGCCAGCGGCCGGCGGGCCGGGGCGGGGGCCGCCGGCCGCCTGCGCCGCCCGGGACGGCCGACCGGTTCCGGCACCACCGGCACGACCGGCAGGACCGGTGTCGGGTTCACCGACGCGGCCGGGTCGCCAGCAGGGGCCGGGCCCGCCGGAGCGGCAGGGACGGCCGCCGGACCCGGCACGGCTTCCGTTCCCGGCGCGCCCCCACCGGGGACCCTCCCCGCCGGTACTGCGGCGGCGCCCGGTGCGTCCCGGGTGTCCGGCGCGCGAGCCGCCACCGCAGGGACGGCCGGGGCAGCCACGGCAGCCGGTGCGGGACCGGCCGCGGCGGGCGGCGCCCCCGGCGGCCCGGGGGTGCCGAGCAGCACCTGCAGCTCCGCGTCGAGCCGGGCGCTGATGTCGCCGACCGGCAACCACGCCTCCGGTTCGGGTGCGGCCACCCGGGCCGGGGACGGTCGCACCGCCCGCAGCACGCGGTGTCGGTTGCGTGGATCGAGGGACGCGGGCCGGGTGCCGTGACGCACCGGCCGGCGCGTGAGATGCTCGCTGATGACCTCCGCCTCCCAGTCGTCGGACCGCCCCCGAGCGCGCGTCGACCACAGCACCGATGGGGCGGGAGGCCCCGGACCGTACCGAGCACCCGGCAGCCCGGCAACCTGGATGCCAGGATCTGCCAGTCCCGCTCGCGTCGGGGCTGGTCAGGGCCCCGACCGGCCGGTCAGGTGCGGGTCAGATCCCGAAGACGGCGGCGGTGGCGGCGCGTGCACCCAGCGCGACCTCCTCCACCGGCCGTCCGGTCGCCGCGGCGAGCCCGGCGGCGACGAGCGGGAGGTGCGCGGGTTCGTTGGTGCGGCCCCGGTGCGGCACCGGGGCGAGGAACGGCGCGTCGGTCTCGACCAGGGTGCGATCGGTCGGGACCACCGCGGCGGCGGCCCGCACCGTCGGGGCGTTGGGGAACGTGACGATCCCGCTGAACGACAGGGCGGCGCCGAGACGCAGGGCCCGGCGGGCCTCGTCGGGCCCGCCGGTGAAGCAGTGGAACACGGTGCGCTCGGGCGGCCCTTCCCGTTCGAGCAGCGCGAACGTCTCGTCCCAGGCGTCGCGGCTGTGGATCACGAGCGCCCGGCCGAGGCGTTTGGCCAGGCGGACCTGTTCGGCGAAGGCGCGGGTCTGGTCCTCCAGGGGTGAGTGCCGGTGGTACAGGTCGAAGCCGGCCTCCCCGATCGCCACCACCTCGGGTGCCGCGGCCAGCTCGGCGAGCGCATCCCACTGCCGCCCGAAGTGGCGGGCCTCGTGGGGGTGCAACCCCACCGTGGGGGCCACCACGCCCGGATGGGCCCGGGCGATGTCGAGCGCGGCCCGGGAGGAGCCCAGGTCGATGCCGACGCAGACCACCCGCTCCACCCCGGCCGCGGCCGCCCGGGCCAGCACCATTGCCGGATCGTCCTCCAGCATCTGGAGGTGGCAGTGGCTGTCGACCCAGCCGGTCACCGCCGGTCGCCGGCCTCGAACCGGGGGAACAGCGACGGCCCCTTGCGCAGCGCCCCGGCCGCCGCCGGCCCCGCGCCCCACGCGGCGGCGCCGGGCAGGCGCGCCCCTTCCGGGGTGCCGGGCAGGCCGAGCCGCGCCCAGAGCTGCGCGCAGGCGCCGGGCATGACCGGGGTGGCCAGCAGCGCGACGATCCGCAGCGCCTCGAGGCAGTCACCGAGGATGCCGGCGACCGCGGCCGTGTCACCTTCGCGGTGTCGGGCCCAGGGGGCTCGGTCCTCGATGTAGGCGTTGGCGGCCCGCACGAGCTCCTGGATCGCGAAGCACGCCTCGGAGAACTCGAGCCGGTCGTAGCCGGCCGCGACCGCCGCCACCGACTGCCCGGCCACGTCGCGCAGCGGACCGTCCTCGCGGTGTTCCGGGGCCTGCCCATCCAGGTAGGACACCGCCATGTTCAGCACCCGGGCGGCGAGGTTGCCGAGCCCGTTGGCGAGGTCGGTGTTGTACCGGGCGATCATCGCCTCGTAGCTGAAGTCGCCGTCGGGCCCGAACCGCTGGTCGGCGAGGAAGTGCCACCGGTACCCGTCGACCCCGAAGTCGGCGACGAGGTCGGCCGGGGCGATCTGGTTGAGGCGCGTCTTGCTCATCTTCTCCCCGCCCACGAGCAGGAACCCGTGGGCGAACACCTGCCGGGGGGGTGCTTCGCCGGCGGCCATGAGCATGGCCGGCCAGTACACGGCGTGGAACCGCAGGATGTCCTTGCCGATGAGGTGCACGTCGGCGGGCCACCACTTGGCGAACGCCTCGGGATCGCGGCCGTAGCCGGCCACGGTGCAGTAGTTGATGAGCGCGTCGAACCACACGTAGGTGACATGGGCGGGGTCCCAGGGGATCGGGATGCCCCAGGTGATGGAGGTGCGGCTGATCGAGAAGTCCTGCAGGCCCGAGCGGAGGAACCCGAGCACCTCGTTGCGGCGGGCGGCCGGCGCCACCGCGTCGGGGTGCGCGTCGTAGTGCGCGAGGAGCCGGTCCTGGAACCGGGAGAGCTGGAAGAAGTAGTTCTCCTCCTCCACCTCCTCCACCGCCCGGCGGTGGATCGGGCAGGTCCCCTCCACGAGCTCGTCGGGGGTGTAGTAGGCCTCGCAGGCCACGCAGTACAGGCCCCGGTAGGTGCCCAGCTCGATGTAGCCGTTGTCGTGCACGGCGGTGAGGAACTGCTGCACCGCCCGGTGGTGGCGCGCCTCGGTGGTGATGATGAAGTCGGTGTGGGTGATGCCCAGCAGCTCCCACGCGTCGCGGAACGCCTGCGCGGTCTGCGAGGCCCAGGTGGCGGGATCCAGGCCCCGCTCCGCAGCCGCCCGCTGGATCTTCAGACCGTGCGCGTCGCAGCCGGTGGCGAAGCACACCTCGTCGCCGCACAGGCGCCGCCAGCGCGCCAGCGCGTCGGCGGCGACGGTGGTGTAGGCGTGGCCGATGTGGGGGACGTCGTTGACGTAGTAGATGGGTGTCGTCACGTAGAACGTCCGGGCCATGGGCCTACCATACCGACGTGGTTCCCCGGGGCATCGCCCGCAAGATCGACGCGCTCGGACGGGTGGTGATCCCCGCCGAACTGCGGCGTGACCTCGGCCTCGAGGTCGGTGACCTCGTGGAGATCTGGGGGGAGGGCGACCACCTCGTGCTGGCCCGCGTGCAGCGCAGTTGCGTGTTCGACGGTTCCACCGAGGAGCTGCGCGAGTTCCGGGGCAAGCTCGTCTGCGCCGACTGCGCGGCCCGGCTCGCCGCGGCCGACACCTGAACGCCCGCCGGGATTGGGCCGGCCCGGCGAGCCGGCCCGGCGGCGACCGCCGGTCAGCCGGTCGGGGCAGGGGCGGGGGTCGGGGTGTCAAGCCCGAGCAGCCGGGCGACGTTGCCCAACACCACCTGCGCGCCATCCGGAGCCCCTCCCACCAGGCGCCGAGCCGCAAGGACGGTTCGGGGAACGCGCCCGGCTCACGACGGCGGGTCACGCAGGGTCAGATCGTAGGCCCGGCGGCGGGACACGCCCAGGGCGGCGGCGACCGTCGCCGCCGCGTCCCGGCGGCTGGCACCGCCGGCGAGCGCGTCGGCGAGCGCGACACGCAGCACCTCGTCGTCGACCTCCCGGGCGGTCCGGGCCCCGTCGACCACCAGCACGTGCTCGCCGCGGGGCTCGTCCGGCACCGTGGCCGCCAGCTCACCGAGGGTCCCGCGCCGGATCTCCTCGTGCATCTTGGTCAGCTCCCGGACCACCACCGCCCGACGGTCGGCCCCACAGGCCGCCGCCAGGTCGGCGAGCGTCGCCGCCACCCGGCCGGGGGCCTCGAAGCACACGAACGGGCGAAGGTCGGCGGCGAGCGCCGCGAGGCGCTCCGCCCGGGCCCGGCCGGTCCGGGGCAGGAACCCCTCGAAGACGAACCGGCGGCAGTCGAACCCCGACACCGCCACCGCCGCGACGAGCGCGGAGGGGCCCGGCACGATGCTGACCGGCAGGTCGGCGGCGGCGCAGGCCTGCACGAGGCGAGCCCCGGGATCGCTGATCCCGGGGGTTCCGGCGTCGCTCACGTAGGCCACGGTGCGTCCCGCGGCCACCTCCGCCACCACCCGGCGGGCGGCGGCGGCCTCGTTGTGCCCGTGCACCGACCGGAGCCGCCGCCCGGCCGGGATGCCGAGGTGGGTGAGCAGGGCCCGGGCGCGGCGGGTGTCCTCGCAGGCGATCACGTCGGCGGCCGCCAGCACCGCGGCGGCGCGAGGCGGGACGTCCCCGAGGTTGCCGATCGGGGTGGCGACGAGGATCAGGGGCACGCGCCCCGCACCTCGATGCGGTCGCCCTCCCGCAGCCTCCAGCGCTCGAACGCGCCGGCCGACGCCTCGACCGCCATCGCGGCGCGCCACACCACCGGCGACACCCGCCACGGCCGCAGCGTCATCGTGCGCAGCACCCAGCCGTCTCGGTCGCAGAACGCCACGTCGATCGGGATGCGCATCCCGAGGGTGTGCACCTGGCGGCACGGGCGGATCACCAGGGCTCCGTGCACCTCGGTACGGCCGAGCAGCCCGCGGTGACGGTCGCCCCAGCGGCGGGCCACCTCCACCGTGGCGAGCACGTCACCGTCGCGCACGAGCCACATCGGCGGTCAGACGTTGAAGCGGATCTCGAGGACGTCGCCGTCGCGGACCCGGTACTCCTTGCCCTCCACGCGCACGCGGCCAAGCTCCTTCGCCTTGGCCCAGGAACCGATCTCCACCAGCTCGTCCCAGTGGATCACCTCGGCGCGGATGAACCCGCGCTGCAGGTCGGAGTGGATCACCCCGGCGCACTCCGGCGCGCTCGCACCCACGCGGAACGTCCAGGCCCGGGACTCCTTCTCCCCGGTGGTGAAGAACACGGCGCGTCCCAGCAGGCCGAGGGCGGCCCGGGCGAGGCGGGGCACCACCGGTTCGGGCACCCCCAACTCGGCGAGCAGCGCGGCCCGCTCCTCCGGCGGTGACCCGACGACCTCGGGGTCGCTTTCCAGTTCGATGCACACCGCCATCGCCCCGGGCCCGAACCTCTCGACCACCGAGGGGTCGCCGAGCCGGTCGGGATCCACGTTGACCACCACCAGCGTGGGGGTGTCGGTGAGCAGGAACGCCGGGGCCAGGAGGCGACGGCGCCGGTCGTCGAGCCCGGAGCGGTGCACGGGCAGGCCGTCGGACAGCGCCGCCTCGGCCGCCTCGAGCGCCTCCACCTCGGCGGCCAGTGACGGGTCGCCCTTCGCCGCCCGGCGTTGCTTGGCGAGCCGGGCCTCCACCGAGGCCAGGTCGGCGAGGATGAGCTCCTCCTCGATGGCGGCGAGCTCCGCGGCCGGATCGGCGCCGCCCAGCGCGCTCACCACCACGCACAGCGCATCGGCGTTGCGGATCGACCCGAGCAGGCGGCTGCCGAGCCCGGTGCCGGCCTGCGGGGACAGCGGGGGGAGGTAGGCGACCTCGAAGGTGGCGTGCACCACCCGCCGCGACGACGAGAGGCGGGCGAGGGCGTCGAGCCGCTCGTCGGGGACGGTGACCACCCCCACCACGCGATCGGCGGCCCCGGTGACCTCGAGTCCGGTGAGCGCCCGGAACAGCCCGTCGTGGCCGGATCCCGGCAGGCCGACGCAGCCGAGGTGCTCCACGCCGGGCAGGGTACCGGCCCGCCGGGCGGCGGGCACCGGCCCCCGGACCGGGAGGCTCACGCCCAGGGTTCGAGGCGACGCAGGTAGTCGAGCATCGCGGCGGTGGTCTCCTCGGGGCGTTCCTGCTGGGTCCAGTGCCCGCAGTCGGAGATCAGCACCCGGGTGAGGTCCGGGACCCGGGCCTCCATGCCGTCGGCCATCTCGGGTCGCAGCACCGGGTCGCCGTCGGCGCAGATCATGAGGCAGGGCTGGGTGATCGTGCGCTCGGCGACGTCGGCACCGAGCTCCCAGGAGCGGTCGAGGTTGCGGTAGTAGTCGATCGGTGGGGTGAGCGCCCCGACGGGACGGAACGCGTCGGCGTACACCGCGAGGTCGTCGTCGGTGAACGCCTCGCGCCGGACCGTCGCGGGACCGCGGAAGATCAGCTCCACGAAGTCGTCGGCGCCCCGGCCCCAGGAGAACACCCACTCGGCGACGCCCGGCTCCTGGAACTGCACGATGTAGGGCGGGGTGTCACCGAAGATCTGGCGCATGAGCTGCACCGGCGGGACCGGGGTGCGGGGCAGGTCGGGGGTGTTGACGCCGATCACCCCGGCGCAGCGATGCGGGTGGCGGCGCGCGAACGGCCACACGAGCAGGCCGCCCCAGTCGTGCCCGGCCAGCACCGCCCGTTCGTGACCGAGCGCCGGGATGAGCTCGGCCAGGCACCGGTTCACCCACTCGATGTCATAGGCGACGTCCGGTTTGTCCGAGCGTCCGTAGCCGGGCAGGTCGATCGCCACCGCCCGGAACCCGGCCTCCGCCAGCGGCCGCAGCTGGTGCCGCCACGAGTACCACAGCTCCGGCCAGCCGTGGCAGCACAGCACGAGCGGGCCTCGCCCCATCTCCACCGAGTAGATGCGGATCCCGTTCGCCACCGTGAACCGCTCGGTGGCGCCGGGCGGGACGGGGCTCACGCCACCCTCGCGTGGGCCGGCACGCCGAACCGTTCGGCGACGAGCCGCTTCAACGTCGGGATGCCGCCCTGGCGCACCGTCCGGTTCAGCGGGACCAGCTCGCGCGCCGCGTCCGCGTCACCGGCGAACGCCCGGGCGCAGCGCTCCGGTTCGACGTTCGCCATGGCGAGGATCGCCCCGGCCGCACCGAGTGCACCGGCGAGCAGGCACAGGGACACCGAGCCGGTGTAGAGCGCACCGGGCACGGTGACGAGTTCGTCGAGCAGCCGGTCGGGGTCTCCGGAGGAGTCCTTGCCGCCGGCCACCGGCAGCTCGGCGAGCACCGGCACCGGGATGCCGGGGGGCGAGACCGCGGGGAAGTGGTAGGCGAGGACCGGCACCGGCCCGGCGGCGGCTGCCACCTGCTCGTAGTACCGTCGAGGATCGTCGGTGCCGGGCGGGGAGAGCACGAGCACGGCATCCGCACCGGCGTCCACCGCCCCGGCGGTGTAGGCGACGGCCTGACGGGCCGACGGGGCGCCGGTCCCGGCGACCACCGGCACCCGGTCCGGCAACGCGGCCCGCACCGCCTCAACCAGGGTGCAGCGCTCCTGGGGCTCCAGGGTCGCCGCCTCCCCGGTGGTCCCGGCCACCACCACCGCGCTGACCCCGCGGGCACACAACTGCTCGGCGAGCGCCGCGGTGGCGGCGGCGTCGAGGTCGCCGGCGTCGTCGAAGCAGGTCACGAGGGCGACGCCCACGCCCCGGAACACCGCCTCGTGCCGGTCGGTCGCCACAGGCTCCGAACCTAGCGGAGCCGACCCGCCGCGATCGGCGCTGCGCCGGACCTACCCTGCCGGCGTGACCGATCTCGTCCTGGAGACCACCACCGGTGCGGTGCGGTGCATCACCCTGAACCGCCCGGAGGCCCGCAACGCCCTGAACGGCGCGATGCTTCGCGCCTCGGGTGCCGCCCTGATGCGCGCCGAGCAGGACCCCGAGGTGGCCGTGGTGGTCCTCACCGGTACCGACCCGGCGTTCTGTGCCGGTCTCGACCTGCGGGAGCTGGGCACCGACGCCGCGAACCTCGTGGGTCGCGCCGATGACCCGGGGGCGAACCCGTTCGCCGCTCTGGCCCGGATGCGCACCCCGGTGATCGGGGCGGTCAACGGGCCGTGCGTCACCGGCGGCCTCGAGATCGCGCTGGCCTGCGATTTCCTCATCGCCTCCGAGCGGGCCACGTTCGCCGACACGCACGCCCGGGTGGGGGTGATGCCGGGCGGGGGGATGAGCGTGGCGCTGCCCGCGGCGGTGGGCCTGCGGCTCGCCAAGGAGCTCAGCCTCACCGGCCGGTTCTGCGACGCGGCCGAGGCGGCACGGGCCGGGCTCGTGAACCGGGTGGTTCCCCACGACCAGCTCCTCGAGGTGGCGATGCAGGTCGCCACCGACATCGCCACCAACGACCGGGCCGCGGTGGCGGCCCTGAAGCAGCTGTACGACGAGAACGCACGGGGCACCGCCGCCGAGGCGTACGCCCGGGAGCGGGAACGGTTCCGGGCCTGGCGGATCGATCCCGCCGCCGTCGCCGCCCGTCGGCAGGGGATCATCGAGCGGGGCCGGCGGCAGCAGGGCTGACCCGTCTGGTCACCGAGCGGTTCGCGGCGCACCACGCCATTGCGGACCATCTCCGGCCGTCCGGTCATCTCCGGCCCGGTGACGCCGGGCCCGGCCGTCGGTACACTCGCCACCGCGTCCGGAAACGGATCCCGGGGCGGCCGGGACGCGGCGTCAAGGGGGACACGATGCGCAACGACGCCGACCGGTTCGAGCTCCACATGAGTGACAGCGACGCCCTCATGTGGAACATCGAGAAGGACCCGATGCTGCGGTCCACGATCGTGGCGGTCTTCCTCCTCGACCGGGCCCCCGACTGGGAGCGGCTCAGCGCCCGGGTCGAGCGCGGCTCATGGCTCATCCCCCGCCTCCGGCAACGGGTCGTGACCCCGATGCTGCGGCTCGGCCCGCCGTTCTGGTCGGGCGACCCCACCTTCGACCTGCGCTACCACCTGCGCCGGGTCCGGGCCGCGGAACCGACCTTCGACGCGGTGCTCGACCTCGCCGCCACGGCCGCGATGGCCGGCTTCGACCGGGCCCGGCCGCTCTGGGAGTACACGGTGGTGGAGGGGCTGCCCAACGGACAGGCCGCCATGGTGCTGAAGGTGCACCACTCGCTCACCGACGGGGTGGGCGGGGTGCGCCTGCTCCTCATGCTCATGGACTTCGAACGGGACGCGCCAGACCCCGATCCGCTCGAGGCGGTGGAGGCACCACGGTGCTTCTCCCCTTTCGATCTCGTCCTCGCCTCCCTCGGCCACCGCCAACGGCGGGCCCTGGGCATCGCGCGCCGGGCCCTCGTCGACGTCGCCGGGGGCGCCGTCGGCCTGGTGCGACACCCCGGCGGCACCGCGGCCGGGGCGCTGCGGACCCTGGAGTCGGTGCTGGGGTTCCTCGCCCCGGCCACCACCCCGCTCTCGCCGTTGTGGCGGGCACGGTCCCTCAGCCGCCGGATCGGCACGCTGGAGGTCTCGCTCGATGATCTGCGTGCCGCGG
>Ga0308410_1001490_pt1 | contig 13552 bp, 9 predicted proteins | sample HotsprOSTMatCore_FD_203467 | JGI IMG/M metagenome (GOLD analysis project Ga0308410, IMG submission 203467) | Hot spring phototrophic mat microbial communities from Octopus Spring, Yellowstone National Park, Wyoming, United States -... | ecosystem: Environmental > Aquatic > Thermal springs > Hot... | reverse complement strand
TGTAGTCAGAGTCAGCGTCGTTGACAACGGTAATGCTGTCCCGGTTGCGTCGTAGATAGCGCGGGTTGCGAATGGTACAGTAAACGTCCGTTCGCTGCCGTCAATACTCCAGACGATAATCACGTCACCGTCGGGTGTGCGGAAGTGATACCCTTCCAGATCGGGAATGTTTACAGCGCGCAGGTAGCGTGCTGCGGCGAGTTGCTGGCGTAAGAACTGAAATGCCTGAAAGGCCGGTACTGGCTGTTGATTACTATCGAGCAAACCGCTCTCTTGCCAGCCAGGGCCGTTGAGTGTGTACCAGTGTGACATCAACAGATCGATAGCCAGGGTTCGGGCGTAGAGCCGTACCACTGCGTCTGCTTTCGCTGCTTCAAAACCGTTGGGCCGACAATTGGGCGAACTGCGATAGCAGAGTAAGGCCCCTTCGTTCATGATCAGCGGTTTGGTATAACCGTACCGAGCCAGCGTTTCGCGCAAGTAGGCAGCCTTACCCAGCGTTGCTCCACCACGGTCACTCCAGTTCGGTCGCTCGCGATCCGGATCGTAATTAGGACGGAAGTAGCCATACGCATGGTAGGCTACAATATCGAAAGAATCACCACCTCCGGCGCGTAAGACACCCTCGAAAAAGCGGCCGGCTCGGCAGGGCTGACCATTAGGCAACGAACGATCAGGTGCACAATCGAGAATCAATCCCCCAAGAATGACCTGAGCTTGCGGATTAGCAGCCTTAATTGCCGGGTAGGCAACCTTCAACATTGCCGCATACGCAGCACCGCCATAGCTCTCTTCGTCTCGCTCATCGCCCCAACAGCCAAACGGCGCCGTACTACCGACAAGCTGGAACGGTGCGTCAGGTTCATTTCCCAATTCCCAAAATGTTACGTTGTACGGTGGTTGACGATAGCGAGCGACCAGATCGCTGAGGAATGACGCAAAGGCAGGTAAGGCGTCGGCACGAATCGGTCCGCAGATGGTATCCGGTTGGGCCTGTGCCCACGATGGTGCGCCGCGCACGACTACCATCGGTACAGCGCCAGTAGCACTGATCGCCTGCAAGTCAGCTTCAACCTGCTTCAGTGCATCCCAGTTACGAGCACCTGGCGTTGGTTCTACTTCCGACCAGAGAATACCGTTGTAGCGCACCCAGTCAGCTCCCAGCTCGGCCAGACGGTTGGCAGTGGCAGCGACAGTACCGCGATTGATTTCCACACCGAACACAGACCGGCCACTCCGCAGATCAGGTAGAGGTTGTGGCGAGGTGTACAGTTCGCGCCCCAGCAAACCAAGTAACACTCGTGAACGAGCCGGATTTTGCGGATGCCACTCAAAACGTGCTCGCTCAAACCACTGGGTCAATACCAGATCACCGTTTGCATTCCGCTCCATTTGCGGGGCCGTTAACGGGTAGCCGAACAGCGCTAGTGATTGCGCATAGCGACTCAGGCCGGGAATCCGTAGCCCGTTGTTCTGCCAGTACGAACGAAAGCCGTTGCCTGGTTCCTGATCACAGACATTGTGACCGGTTTCAGGAAACCAGAGACATCCGGGTTGTGGCCCGCTATCAGGCGGATCGGCAAAAGGATCACGACCAGCACGGGCTAATGCTTCTGCTCCCATCCGCCCGATCTGGATACGATACTCCGGAGGGTTGTTTGGGTGTAACTCCAGACGATTGCGCTCCGTCCATTGCACGGTCAACAATCGCCCTTCATCGCCGGTAAATAGTTCGAGAGCGCTGATGGGATAACCGAACACCGGTAGACCACCATTATCGCGCCAGTAGGCCACGAAAGATGGATGAAGGCAGTTATCAATGAGCGGTACATCGGGAAAGCAGACGGGTGCAGTAGATTGAGCCGCGACAGGAATCGTCGTGGTTAACAGTATGAGCAAGAGGGTGATAGTGATCAATCGTTTCATTCGTTTCTCCTCTGGTCGATAGGCGTAGCGTACATCCTGATGGACTATTAAGGGCTTTCCCAACGACAGGCGTGGATCGTCAATGGTGCTGCATACCGTGGATCGGGAATCTCGGCGACAATCGGGCAACGTGCGGTAAGGTCAGGTCGTCCACTCAGCAGGGAGAGGGCTTGTTCCTGTAATACCAGGTATGCTGGACGATAATGCTCAATCGCATACTGCGCCGAAGCGCCAAACCCTCCTGATCCCAATTGGGCGGCAATGTCCGTCTGTAGAAGACCGGCAAAATCGATTATCGGACGCTGAGCGTAATAGCCGATAATGCCGATCTCTAGCGTGGCAACGCTAGCGTTTGGTGGAGTATTGGCTGCCAACCATTCTCCTGCCTCACGATAGACGGTCAAACGCGGATCGATCTGTTGACCGATCCGATAAACAGCACTGCTCAACCAGAGAGTAGTGCCGCATAATATCACGACAATCCCAATACTGCTTAACCTCAGCCCACCAAGCCGCTGTAACCATCTGCCGACAAGACGTACCCCAAGCCCGAATGCAGGTGCCAGACCGACAACGAGTGGGGCCACATACCAGAAATAGCCAGCTACGTGCAAGAGCGTATAAGCCAGAGCGTAGAGCGTTGCCCATCCGATCAAAAATAGCCAGCGCCAAGAGCGCAAACTCGCTATCAAGCCGAGACCGGCCAGCAAGAAGACCATCTGGTAAACAGGCTGAGCAAGATGGTTACGCAACGTCACCCACAGTCGATCACCAAAATCGTAGAAACCAGGAATGAGCGCTTGTTGTTGCTTGGCATAGAGCGTTACCGGCAATGGTGCACCGTATATGAACCAGGCCAATCCTGCGCCAGTACTAACGATCCCGATCCAGATCAATCCTGCTAACCACGGCCAGCGCCGCCAATTACGCCAGTGCTTGCCGGTTATCGTCAACAACAGGAGCGCTAACGGCCCGACGAGAATCCCATCGGGCCGTAGCCAGACCAACAACCCGGCAAGGGTACCGGTAAGCCATTGCCGACCACGTGCTGCCCAAACAAAAATCCATAGCGTCAACGCCATTGCCGGCAAAGTCTCACTGCCAAGCGTTGTCAGTGAAAAGGGAAAGAGCAGGTACAAGAGCGCTGCTGCTCCAGCAGCAAGCCTGTCATTCCATTCCTGACCCAATCGCCACAACGCCAGTGCTCCAGTGGCGTGACTCAGACAGCCAATCAGGTTAGCTACCAGTGGAATCGGCCAGCCGAATAAGGCCACTGGGGTCAGGATCAATCCGAACAGGGGGGCTGTTGTACTGAGGGTCGCAACGCCAGGATTGTAGACAAAGCCGTTACCACTTGCCAGGTTCATCGCGTAACGATATGTAATGTACGGATCATCGTAACCGCGTTGCCGTAAGAACCAGAAGAGGATCAAACCGACAATAGTACTCAGCATCCATAAATGGCGGTCGATCATAGCTCTATTAATTCGTGAAATCCTCTCCCTGGTCACAGTTATTACTGCCAACAACGGTACTGATCCTATCGTTCGTACAAACCTCTTGTTGCACATTGGGAATGAATCCATTCGAGAAACGTTATACTGAATATCGAGATTCAGCATAATGATCAACAGCTCCACCGCCTTCACTATACCATAGACTATCTGACAGGAATACGGTATCTGTAATTACAAAGCTACGTTCAAGAGTATTCATCACTGCTTTACTAATCTGAAATCGCGGTATGATGGAAAACATCTGGAGTAAACGGCAACTGCTCTCTTTCATCTACACTATCCTTCAGATAGCAAGCGATTTTGGTCACAATGAATGATGGTGATTCTTGTCAGACACATGAATACATCACTATGTACGATTACATACGTTCGGCACTAACCTTATTCGCGCAGCCCGTTCGATTATTTCGGACTTATCCACTGCACGCATTACGAGCGGACTTTTTCGCCGGAGTCACGGTCGGTCTGGTTTTATTACCCCAATCACTGGCGTTTGCTATTTTGGGTGGTCTACCACCAGTGGTTGGTTTGTACAGTGCAATGGTCGCCACGATGATCGGGGCATTGTGGGGATCCTCTACTCTGCTAAACAGTGGCCCAACTACAACTGGCGCTATTTTAACTCTATCGGTACTTTTGCCGATTGCACCGGTCGGCAGTTCCGAATTCGTTACGGCTGCCAGTTTAGTTGCGATAATGGCCGGAATAATCCGGCTCATTATGGGTATTGCCCGATTAGGTATGCTGGTGACCTTCATCTCAGATGCAGTTGCCGTTGGGTTTACAGCCGGATCAGGACTCTTAATTTTATTCAATCAGATCGGTCCTATTACACGCATTAGCATTCCTCCAGGTGCGAATATTCCTACAATCGTTGTTGAAACGCTGGCGAAATTCGAACAAGTACACTGGCCGTCTCTTATTATTGGTGGATTGACCATTATTATTATCTATACGATTCCTAAGTTTACCCGCACATTGCCAGCCTCTCTCTTGAGTATTGTCATCATGACATTCATTGTCTGGGTTTTCGACCTAGAACAGCAGGGTGTGCGTTTGATGGGTGAAGTGCCGGCAGGTTTTCCACCATTGGCGCAGTTACCATTTGATCTCCACTTGATTGGGCAGTTGGCCAATGGTGCACTTGCGCTGGCCATTATCGGTCTGGTTGAGGCAATTGCGATTGCCCGTGCGATTGCTGGCTACACCGGTCAACGAATTGACAGCAATCAGGAATTTGTCGGACAGGGATTAGCAAACATTGCATCTGGAATCTTTTCCGGCATGCCGTGTTCTGGCTCATTCAACCGCTCGGCGCTGGCGTATCAGGCAGGTGGCAAGACAGCGCTCACCGGCGTTATTTCAGGTATTACCGTTCTAATCGGGACCAGTCTGTTGAACGAGATTCTCGCCATCATTCCGCGTGCTGTGCTAGCGGGAACATTGATGGTTGCCGCGCTCGGTATGGTTGACCACAAAGCAATGGCGCGGGTCTGGCGTAGTTCACGTGGTGAGTCGGCCATTATGGTTACAACACTGGCATTAACACTCACGCTGCCGTTGCAATTTGCAATTTTGATCGGGGTAGTCACCTCTCTGGGATATTACCTGATCCGCACCGCTATGCCGCGCGTGGAAGCTGTCGTGCCCGACAGCGAGTTTCGCCACTGGGATACAGCGCACGGCAAGCCAATGTGTCCGCAATTGCTGGTAGTTGACCTGCAAGGCGACCTCTATTTTGGCGCGGTCAATCACGTGGAAGAACAGTTGTTGGGGCTGCTGGAACGGCAACAGAGCGTGCGCTATCTGCTCTTACGGATGCACAGCGTCAATCAGTGTGATGTGAGTGGGATCCGGGCGCTCGAAACCATTCGGCGCACACTGCGGGTGCGCGGCGGTGATCTCTACTTTGTGCGAGTACGGGCAAGTGTGATGCACCGGATGCAGATCAGCGGCTTTTACGAGCAGCTCGGCGCTGAACGCTTTCTCGACGAAGACAAGGCCATCGACTTTCTGTTTCATCGCGTGCTTGACCCGGCAGTCTGCATTTACGAGTGTGACCGGCGTGTATTCCGCGAGTGTCAGGAGTTGCCGAAGCAATTGTTACCTGCGCCAGTAGCCCTCCCCCTTCGCGACGGCAAGCCACCAGCACAGATTACGGCACGGGCGCTATGGGAACAACTGCACACAGCGCAGCCGCCACAGGTCATCGATGTGCGCGAACCGCGTGAATTCCAGCGCGGGCATATTCCTGGTGCCCGCAACATCCCCCTTGCGCAACTGCTCCGCCACCGTGAGCACCTGCCCCCTGGCCCGCTGGTGCTGGTGTGCCGGAGTGGTCGGCGGAGCTTACGGGCCGCAGCACTGCTGGCCGGACGCACCCCACCGCCGCTGGTGCTGGAAGGTGGGATGCTGGCGTGGGAAGCGGCAAATCTGCTCGAAGCGGTTGAGGAGTTTTGACGGGTGCGATGCAGAAGAAGGGAGCCACTATGGAGATACTACCGACACAAAAGCTCGGCCCCAACACCGGCCTTGATCTCGTGCGTGCTACTGAAGCAGCCGCTATTGCAGCCGCTCGTTTGATGGGGCGCGGTGAAATTGACGCTGCCGATCAGGCAGCCGCTACTGCAATGGCTGCCGCGTTGGCTAATCTTGAAATTGATGGTCGTCTCGTTATGGGTGAAGAAGTACGAGCGATGGCTGCTACGCCGCTATCGGGTGGAGCACGGGTTGGTACTGGTAACGGCCCACCTGCGGACCTCATCGTTGATCCGGTTGACGGACGACGTCAGTTAGCCCAGGGGCGTGCTGGGGCTGTCTCTTTTGCCGCCGTAACCAATCGTGGTGCGTTGTGGACGCCTTACCCGGCGGCTTATATGGAAAAGATTATTGTTGGCCCTCAGGTTGCGCCGTACTTGGTTCCAGAGTGTCTCGATGCGCCGGCTGGTTGGACATTGGCACTGGTCGCACGGGCAACCCGACGCTCGGTACGTGATGTAGTCGTCTTCGTCCTTGATCGTCCACGGCACGTCCACCTGATCGACGAGATTCGAGCTGCCGGAGCACGAGTAATGCTAGCTGATGATGGCGACATCTACGGTGCATTGCTGGCGGCAATTTCTGGTACAAACGTTGACATATTGATGGGAATTGGTGGAGCACACGAAGGAGTACTGGCTGCCTGCGCCGTGAAATCTCTCGGTGGTGCAATGTTAGCCCGTCTCGCTCCGCAGAGTGAAGCCGAGCGTGCAGCGATTACGCACGCCGGTCTGGACACGAAACGGATTCTGACCTGTGACGATATTGTCAGCAGTAACCAGATATTTTTCGTCGCTACTGGCATCACCGATAGCATCCTGCTTCGTGGTGTTCGGCTAGCCGGTGACCGTGCAGAAACGAACTCCCTAATCTTGCGCTGTGAAACGCGCACTCGCCGTATGATCTTTGCCGAGCATCTGCTAACCTGGTGAGGGTTAGGGTCCTCTAGAAACAGGGCCAGTTCTAAAACCATCTTTTGCATGCGAGAGATTTGATGCCCAGGCATCAACCAAACCAACAATCAAAGCATCAACCCGTTCTAAAACCATCTTTTGCATGCGAGAGATTTGATGTTATAATGATCGTAACTGATACAAATCTCATATTCCCTGATCGTTGAGTTACAGTAGTCACCATGATCATCGACTCAGTTTTTGTAAGGCTACTCTTTCATTCTCAGCGCTTGATCAAAACCCAGATTTCTTATGAGACTCGCACCGTGCATCTGCGACCATGACGCCAGTGGCCAACGTTCTTTTCCTTCATCCACAGCACGTTTCCTCTGCCAAGCAGGCAGCGCCAGGCGATGCGTGTGACGGGTTGGGTGAGCGGGGTTCAGGTTCATCCCGTCGCATCTTCCCCTTCCTCTCCCACAAGGGGAGAGGAAAGGGGCGAGGGGAAAGGTGAGTGGATGCCGAGCCTACTCCGCAGCATAGGCACTGAAACCGCTACAACCTTGTTCCAGTGCGAGCCTAGGTTTTTGATCATGCTCTCAGAGCACGTTGCTCACCGTGATTAGGCCAGGCGATGTCTTGCGTCACGCTATTTATACTGAGTGCGGAAATATGTTTTATTTCATCGTCTCCATCTTCCTATCAGCATTTCTCCTTTTTCAAATTCAACCAATGATTGCTCGCTATATTCTGCCCTGGTTTGGCGGCGTACCGGCTGTATGGTCAACCGTGCAAATGTTTTTTCAAATTTTATTAACTGCTGGTTATGCGTATGCCGATTGGGTTAGTAAACCAGGGTACAAACGTGAGCGCTGGCATATTCTCTTACTATGTCTCTCAGTTATCGGAGTCTTGATGTTAAGCGTGTTCTGGCGATCACCGATCACACCAAGCAGCGACTGGAAACCTTCCCCGGAAGCCATGCCTGTATTAGAAATTGTAAAGCTCCTTATGATTTCGGTTGGTTTACCATATTTTTTGTTAGCTTCAAATAGTCCATTAGTACAGGCATGGTTTCACCGTCTTTTTCCAACGCAAACAGCATACCGTTTATATGCCATCTCCAACATTGGCTCGCTGCTTGGATTAGTCAGCTATCCACTGCTTGTTGAACCCCTGTTCACGTTACCGGTACAGGGATGGATGTGGTCAATCGGGTATCTTTGCTACGTTGGGTTTGCTCTTTGGGGGACAATCAAGGCATTACAACACCGGTCAGCAACGGTTATCTATCCCGAAATTGAGGCGAGTGATCGACCGATCAGGCTCTCATGGAGTGATCGATTGCTGTGGATCGGCTTAGCTGCCACTGCCTCGTTGTTTCTCTTGGCAACAACCGCCCGTATAACCCAGGAAATAGCTGTTGTTCCCTTTCTGTGGGTATTACCTTTAACAATATATCTGCTGTCTTTCATTATAACTTTTGCTAATGAACGTTATTACAATCGAAATATCTTCCTTGGAATATTTATTTTTTCTTTTCTAGCAGTTATTTGGGCCGTGATTGGGCTGGTCACAATACCGATAATTATTCAAATCACAATCTACTCTTTGTGTTTATTCGCGGTTTGTATGATCTGTCATGGAGAACTGTACCGATTACGTCCTCAACAATCACAATTAACTACATTCTATCTGCTGGTGTCTGTTGGTGGTGCATTAGGAGGCATCTTTGTTACTTTCGTAGCCCCAGTTATCTTCAAGGGCTATTGGGAATATCCGTTAGGATTAGTACTGGCATGGTTGTTGTTTTTCCTGACCACATTCCATCGTTCTGAAACAGGTTTGAAGTGGCAACGCCTAATGTTATGGGCCGGTCTCATCTGCGCGGGATTCCTGATGTACCTTTTTATTAGTCTTGATCTAGAAAGCTCTGTCTTGTTACAGCGAAACTTTTATGCCGCGACTCGAATCAAAGTTCTAGAACCGACGAACGAGTCGTCCCAACGGTATGTTCTTGTCCACGGCATGACATTACACGGTGTTCAGTATCTCGATCCAGAGAAACGTAAACTGCCAACTGCATACTATAGCGAAACGAGTGGGGTTGGATTAGCGATCAACCATCATCCCAGGCGGCGGAATGGTATGCGCGTAGGTGTGCTTGGACTGGGCATTGGCACCCTGGCTGCTTACGGATTACCTGATGATGTATATCGCTTTTATGAGATTAATCCCGATGTTATTGAAATTGCAATAGGGAAAGGTGGCTATTTCTCTTACCTTCAAGATAGTAGTGCAACAATTGAAGTTGTGTTAGGTGATGCACGTTTGTCATTGGAACGAGAGCTGCAAGAAAGTGGTTCACAGAATTACCACGTATTGGTTTTGGATGTTTTTTCAAGTGATTCCATCCCAGTCTACTTATTGAATCGAGAAGCATTTGCGCTATATCTCGATCATCTCGCTCCTGACGGTATTATCGCTGTACATATTTCTAACCGCCATCTCGATCTCGTACCAGTTGTTTGGAAACTGGCCGATCATTTTTCGCTTCATCGTCTGCTTATCGATGATGAAGGAGATAATGAACGAGCTATCCGCTCACGTTGGTTTCTCCTCTCACGCGATGAATCGCTCTTATCAATTCCTGAATTGACTACTCGTGCTCGTAATATGAACGGATACACAACATCACTGCCACTCTGGACTGATGACTATAGCAATCTGCTCCAGATCATGCGCTAAAATATGCCCGAATACCCTGCCGTTCCTTCACGAAGCGTTGCACCTGACGGTCTGTTCGCATCCTCGGTTTCGATGCGCCTATCCAAAATATCCGGTTGAAGAACAGTCGAGGTGCAGCACCGCTATCCAGATCATACCGGTCGAAGCAACATCCGTTACACACCTATCCGCTGATGGTAGCAGGTTGGTGTGTGCGCACCACCCCAGCGGGACAATGAGCATGGGATGCGCATGATGACGGCGCTGCGGGGAAGGTAGCGTTAGTACAGTCGATCCGCTGATTGCGGGATACCTAGTAGGGATGAGGCGGCGCCTCGCTGACAGGCTTCATCTGTCGTAGATGTAACCATGCGTAATCATCATGAGGCTCGTAGCGTGCATATACGACCATTTCGTAAGGAATTGCCAACGTTCTTGCTCGCCAGCCACCCCACGCTCCCCTTCCTCTCCTCTTGTGGAAGAGGAAGAGGGCGAGGGGGAAGATGAGGGGCGCCAGGCGTGCACCGCAGTACTGGCGCTGAATCCGATGCTAACCGTTTCCATCGCGTCGAAGAGAGGCTGGTGTTGCCACCGGTGAAGGCGCCTGGTTTCGGTGATCGCCGCAAAGCGAGTTTCCATCGCGTTGAAGAGAGGCTGGTGTTGCCCACCTCAGTTTGTCGTTCCTTATTTGACGACGTACCAGCTTGAGTTTCCATCACGTCGAAGAGAGACTGGTGTTGCCCACCGGTGAAGGCACCTGGTTTCGGTGATCGCCGCAAAGCGAGTTTCCATCGCGTCGAAGAGAGGCTGGTGTTGCCCACCACCGACGTATCATCTCTCACCGTTCGGGCATGACATGCGTTTCCATCGCGTCGAAGAGAGGCTGGTATTGCCCACCACCATTCCGCGCACCATGTCGGCGATGCCATGATCGCGCCTCATCACAAGCCTAGGTTGTTGATGAGACGCTTCGTTGCTCACCACTTCAGCCAACGCCTCTGCTGAGCGCCTAATCAAGACCACGAGTTTCCGATCATGCTCCAGGAGCATATCCGGAATACCCTGTCGCAGAAGAAGATCGGTTGGGGCGCAGCGGTGCTGCGCCCGTACATCTATCAGGTTTCATCCGCTATACGGTGAGACAATTATTCGGATAGGCGCTAAGTATCCGTCCGAATACCTCGTTATTCCTTCAAGGCGCATGAAAACACAGTACACTCTGATACGAATGGCATCGATGTTCTGAGAAGGCATCATGATACGCGAGGCATTGGTTCTTATCTCCCGCTTGAAAACACTAGTTATCGTCAGCATAGTCTGACACGTCATCGGCTGGCCGCACCTCGCGCCATAAACGGACAAGAATCGGCCTGATCAGGTCGATTGCAAACCCACGGCGCAGTAAGTATCCACCCAAACGCCGTTGGAATGTATTCCAGTCGGGACTGGCCGCGTATCGTGACAAAACGGTACGGGCAGCCATTTCGGCACGAGTTTCTTCATTGCATTCATCCTCGGCACTGCGCAGAGCTGCCTCAATCAATGACGGAGCGATACCTTTTTGACGAAGTTCGGCTCGTAACGCCTGTTCACCGCGACGAGCTATGGCTCGTCGCTGAGCAACCCAGCGGATAGCGAAGTCGGCATCGTTGAGCAAGCCTAGTTCCTGCAGGCGGGTAATCGTCTGGGTACAAATCTCCTCGCTGAAGCCTTTACGCTGTAGGAAGCGGTAGACCTCATAGCTGGAACGTGACCGTCGTTCGAGCTGACGCAATGCCTGTTGCATTGCCTGATCGGCCTGTTCGCAGGCAACGAGTTGTGCCCAACCCTGTTCGTCAAGATAAACTCCGACAGCCAGACGAGTGCGGGTGAGGGTATTGAGACTGATCCCTATCGCAAATTCATTGTCAATAAAGATATTGAAGCGCCGGGAATCGTTATGTTGTTGGCGAATAGCAGTGATTGTTCCGACAGGCATGATGGTGTATAAGGAAGCCAGACCGCTCAGGCATCGTGCATCAAGCGGAGACTACACAACACGTTTCCCTCCTCTCCTCCACTATCAGCACGAGCGGATAAGGAAGCCTGACTGCTCAGGCATCGTGCATCAAGCGGAGACTACACAACACGTTTCCCTTTTCTCCCCAGCTATCACGACGAACGGAGAGGGAGAGAACTGTGAAAAGGGCTACGACCAGTACAGAAACAACGGCCACGGCCGAGAGTGAGTCTGTTACCTGTCTGCGACATTCTTTAGCTACGCTTTATGTTGAATAGCGATGTCTTTGGCCGCTCGATACCCAGAACTACGAACGTTGCAGAGAAGCATCCTTCTCCACTCCCCGCTACCGACCACCCCTTCCTCGGAGCGCATTAACGAGGGAGGGATGAGCCAGACAGTGGTAACTGACACCTTCATCAGCACCGGCTTTAGCAAGCGTTCCGACCGCACAGGCGAGCAATTGTAATCTCTCTACAAGGGCTGCCGGCGTGTGCGTTACTCTTCAAAGATGGCGTCTTCATCAATATCAGCACTCGGTGCAATTACTGCCGGATTCGTCAGTGCCTGCGCCTTGATCAGGCGTTCGATCTCGTCGGTCAGGGCAGGATTATTCTTCAAAAACTCGCGTACATTCTCGCGCCCCTGGCCGAGACGATCCTCGCCAAGGTAGAACCAGGCGCCGCTCTTACGAATAATCCCCAGCTCGGTACCGATATCGATAATATTCCCTTCGCGGGAGATCCCTTCGTTTGCCAGAATATCGAATTCAGCCTGACGGAACGGTGGCGCAACTTTGTTTTTGATCACCTTAACCCGCACGCGCGAGCCAATCGCCTCCTGGCCTTGCTTGAGAGTCTCGATGCGGCGAATGTCGAGTCGTACTGAGGCGTAGAACTTCAACGCCTGACCGCCAGTTGTTGTTTCTGGTGAACCAAACATCACCCCAATCTTCATTCGTAGTTGATTGATGAAGATAACAACGGTACGGCTCTTGCTGATTGCACCGGACAGCTTGCGCAAAGCCTGACTCATCAAGCGGGCTTGCATACCGGGCATCGAGTCGCCCATCTCTCCTTCAATCTCGGCCCGAGGGACGAGGGCAGCTACCGAGTCGATAACAATGACATCAATTGCGTTCGAGCGCACCAGCATCTCGCAGATTTCTAGCGCTTGTTCACCGGTATCCGGTTGCGAGACGAGCAGATCGTCGATTTTAACCCCACACCGCGCCGCGTAGACTGGATCAAAGGCATGCTCGGCGTCGATGAAGGCACAGATACCACCCATCTTCTGCGCCTCTGCAATAATGTGCTGGGCCAGAGTGGTCTTACCGCTGCTCTCAGGGCCAAAGATTTCGACAACGCGCCCTCGCGGGACGCCGCCAATGCCCAGGGCGATGTCGAGCGCAATCGAACCGGTAGGAATAGCTTCGATGGCCAACCGGCTGCTCGCCTCGCCCATCTTCATAATCGAGCCTTTACCGAATTTGCGGTCGATCTGCGCCATTGTTGCCGCGAGCGCTTTTTCTTTCTCCGGGGTGATAGCCATCGCGGGCGCTCCTCCATTACTGTTGTTCACTCGTTTACTCCTCTTGCTATGCTACGTGATGGGGAGGGCGCTGTCAACGTTGTTGCCTGCCCCGTACATATGTACTATTATAGCACATATGTACGAATTCAGCAAGAGGGATTACGTCAAATTTGCCTCCCTATTAGTATAACGCGCTCATCGCTGTTTTGGTACACTCTCTTACTGTTTACAGAGTTTTCGGCGTTTTTAACTTTGGATTCTATTCGATAACCGAATGGTTTAGCAGCAGAGCAATTCCAAGCTAATACCGCAGGCCCGCGAACGGCACTGACCGCATCATTTGGCGGCCCTCACCTTCCCCCCCCAGCCCCCCTTCCTCTCCCACGCTGCGGGAGAGGAAGGGGGGAGAGCGGCCCTCA
>Ga0308410_1001488_pt1 | contig 13570 bp, 10 predicted proteins | sample HotsprOSTMatCore_FD_203467 | JGI IMG/M metagenome (GOLD analysis project Ga0308410, IMG submission 203467) | Hot spring phototrophic mat microbial communities from Octopus Spring, Yellowstone National Park, Wyoming, United States -... | ecosystem: Environmental > Aquatic > Thermal springs > Hot... | reverse complement strand
TGACGGCCGCGACACCCATCGCCCCGTAACACAGCCCTTTCTCCATAGCTCAGCCTTTCACCCGTCGGAATCAAATGGCCAGAATCCCGCCGGAAATAGCCGACAGACAGGAGAATCAATCCGCTGCGCTACCCGACGAAATCCACGAGAATTTCGAGGAACGCCCAGTATCCTAGCGACTCTTTGGCTGGTAGCAACCGCTTCTCGGCCGTGTTTCTATGAGGCATCCGAAAATTCACCCGCAGGGTTGTCACAATTTGCATCTCCGGCGGCACTGTGGGGGGTAAACCCCCAGAAGGAGACCCTGCGAATGATCGAGTTACCGGAACTGTTTCGTTCGGCGATCATTGACTTGCCGCCAGCCTTTTATTACCAGCATATTCGGCTGTGGCATCCCGAACACCAGCAGCGGATGGCTGAACAAATTCTGACCGCATCCCTGACAAGTTTGCCGGAAGCTTTCCGGGTGATTCAGCAACAATGGCAAAATCAGCCGTCCCACCCGGAGCAATTGCGGCAATTGAGGGAGGATTTGCGAACAGCTATCCTGGATGCTGGCTGTCCCGGGCTGCTCCAGTTGCTGGGTCAGGTGCGGCTTGAGCGAAGTTTGACGGATCCTCGGGGAATACCACCGACATCGCAGGAACTTCTGGCCGCTGGATTACGCCCCGCAGTGCAGGGGGCCGAGCCAAGCTGGACGGTCGCCGCCGCTACGTTACCTTCCCGCCAGCTACGACAACTCCAGCCCGAGGCGGAGGGGAATCACTCCTGGATCGCGACGCTGGCCCGGGAATGGCTGACGCGGCTGGCTCACCGCCGCGACGGCTGGTCTGTCATCGATCATCCGCAACACGGTACCGTGTTTATCGCCTGGGTAAGTTCAGGCCAGGCCGCGATCTGGTCAGCAACAGGAGAACAGTTTCTCGGCTGGCTCGACCCGCCAGTTCCTTCGAGTTTCGCCAGCCACTCGCAATAAAACTCGTTATGATGACAATGCCGCTGGAGGACTGGTTCATCGCGAACGGGTTCGCTCGGGCGGCACTGTTCTTGATGGTGGGTAGGCCAAACTCATCGTCGCAGCGGAGCTCAGTAGTGGCGAAACTCGATATGGCCAAGTTCGCGGCCTTCTGCAAAGACATGGGGTTCATTTATCAATCGTCGGAAATTTATGGCGGGATTAACGGTTTCTGGGACTACGGCCCGCTCGGTGTCGAATTGAAAAAGAATATCAAGGACGCTTGGTGGCACGACATGGTCCACAACCCACCACCGGGCCCGGACGGCCAGGAAATCCGGATGGTCGGGCTGGATTGCAGCATTATCATGAATCGGAAGGTATGGATTGCCAGCGGCCACGTTGGTGGTTTTTCCGATCCGATGGTGGCATGTAAGACGGAAGGCTGCAAAGGCTTATTTCGTGCCGATCAATTGCCGACTCTGGCCTGCCCGAAAAAACCGAGCAAATGTCCTGGGCAAGGGGAAGAATGTGAACTGACGGAACCCCGTGCCTTCAATTTGATGTTTGAAACTCATGCCGGGGCGATCCCGTCAGAGGACAATCTTTGTTACCTGCGTCCCGAGACAGCACAGGGGATCTTTGTCAACTATCGGAACGTTCTGGATTCTTCGCGGATCAAATTGCCGTTCGGGATCGCCCAAATTGGCAAGGCCTTCCGCAACGAAATCAATCCCCGAAACTTTACGTTCCGCTCCCGTGAATTCGAGCAGATGGAGATCGAGTTTTTCTGTCATCCCAGCGAATCGCGGAAGTGGTATGAATATTGGCGGGATTTGCGGAAACGCTGGTATACCACGCTGGGTATCAAGTCGGATAAACTCCGTCCGCGGGAACAAAGCCCTGAAGAACTCGCTCACTACTCCGTCGGTACGACCGATATCGAATATCTTTTCCCTTTCAGCGAGGAACCCCAGGAATTGGAGGGGGTGGCCCACCGTGGCGACTTCGATTTGAAAGCCCACGCACAACATAGTGGCGCGGGGGAAAAGTTGATGTATTTTGACGAAGATCGCTGGAATGCCGATTCTTCTGGCCGGTCGACCAATTCGTTTAAGGAATGGATTAAGTCCGGCCCCCCTCCCGAAGCGATCGAAAACTATTTGTTCACCCCGCATGTCATCGAACCCAGCGCCGGCGTTGATCGTTTCACCTTAGCGGTGCTATGCGAAGCGCACACCGTGGAAGAAGTTCCCGATGCGAAGGGGAAACTGGAGTCCCGCACAGTGATGCGGTTTCACCCACGCTTAGCGCCGATTAAGTGTGCGATTTTTCCCCTGGTGAATAAAGACGGGATGCCGGAACGTGCGACGAAACTTTATCGTGAACTCAAACGCTATTTCCATGTCATTTATGATGACAAGGGAGCGATCGGCCGCCGCTATCGCCGGCAAGACGAGGCGGGTACGCCATTCTGCGTCACCATCGACGGGGAAACGTTGCAAAATGAATCCGTGACGATTCGAGATCGTGACACATTGCACCAACGACGGATTCATTTGTCGCAAGTCCGCACGGAAATCGAAGCGGCGCTGTTACCCTCCGCGTGATGCCGATTCCGGTGGTCCTCCAGCCATTTTTCGTATCGCTTAGGGATCCGCCTTGATACCACCCGCAGGCGAATCGGCTGATATAATATTAGGTTCGTGTGCCCCGAGGGAGCCAACCATGTCTCATGATCGCATTACCCTGGATGCACAAGCACTCTTCGAACGCGGGTATCAAAGTTATGCTTCAGGCGATCATCGGGAAGCAGTGGAGTGTTTCACCCGAGCCATCCGCTTACGGCCTGATGTGGCCGCGGCCTACCGGTATCGCGCCTTGGCGTATCTTGAACTCGGTCAGCGAACCGATGCGTTGAACGACCTGGATCAAGCGGTTCGGCGAAATCCGGATGACCCGGTTGTGCTGGCGGATCGGGCGCGATTGCTGTTTCGGCAAAAAGCGTATCAAGCGGCGATTGCCGACTGTAATCGGGTGCTCGCTTTGGATGCAGGGCTGGCACCAATTTACGGTTTGCGAGGCGAATGCTTTGCGGCGCACGGAGATACAGAACGAGCACTTGCCGATTTTGCCCAGGCGATCGCCATGGACCCCGAACATGCGGCAGACTACTTGCTCGCGCGGGCGAATTTGTACCTGGAATACGACCAGTACGAGCAGTGTATTGCCGACTGCACGGCGGTGCTCGAACGGGATCCTGAGAATGCGCTGGCTTACCAGACCCGAGGGCTGGCGTATCGGGAATTGCAACAACGCGATGCGGCTGAAACAGATTTCAGCGCGGCGATTCGCTACAATCCGAATCTGGCCGTGGCCTGGCTGGCGCGAGCCACCGTACGACTGGCGGCACGACAGTATGCCGAGGCCGCGGCTGATTGCGATGCTGCGTTAAACCGGGCTCCGCAACTCGTCAAAGCCTTCGAAGTCCGAGGCACTTGCCGCTTGCACCTCCGCGATTACGATGGCGCGCTCCGCGATTATTCCGAAGCGATCCGGCTGGCTCCTCAGTCGCCGATTGGCTTCAATCTGCGGGCGGGAGTTCACTACTTGCGGCGAGAATATCGAGCAGCAATTCAGGATCACCTCGAAGCGTTGAAGCGCGATCCGAAAAACGCCGGCACCTTCAACCAGCTTGGCTGGATCTGGTCAACCACCCCGGACCCGGACATTCGCAACGGTCGCCAGGCGAAGGAGTGTGCGACCCGAGCATGTGAACTCACAGAATGGCAAGAGCCAAGCTACTTGGACACCCTGGCCGCGGCATGTGCCGAGTGCGGTGACTTCACTGAGGCCGTTCGCTGGCAGAAAAAAGCTGCCGAGCTTGCTCCCAACGAAGCACAATCCGAGTACCTGCAACGGGTGGCTTTGTACGAAAGCGGCAAACCCTACCGGTCGCTGCCGGGTTCTTCTGGCCTGGTGAATAAACCCTGATGCTTCCCCGCGGAATAGCTTCCATCACCAGCGGTGGCTCAGCGGTCACCGCCGGGGCGGTGCGAAAGAGTTCGGGGCTTCTGCGGCGGCGGTGAGTACGATCGCAAAAACTGGAGAAGGTCATCACCGAAGCTGGTGCGAGCGTTTCCCATTGTTCGCATTTCTCGGATGGCCTCTTCCGCTGTCCAATCTTGATGGTGCATCCGATAGACCGCGGTGCAGGCTCCAGTTCGATGAACTCCCGCGAAACAATGAACGAGGATAGGCCATTCCGTTGCGGGATTTTCGACAATTCGCAAAAACTCGACGACTTGACCGTGGAATGGGAAGGCCATCTTTTCTGGCGGCAGCCAGGCCGTGCTCGGTCCGACACGGTGATGTGTTAATCCTTGCTTTTGGCAGAGGTCGGCTTCAAACTGGTCGGCAAAGGTTCCTCGCTCATCAATGGTATCGCGGAGAGAAATGACGGTGCGGATTCCGTAGTCTCGGACAACCCTGGCAAAACCATCCGGGCTCATTTGCCCACTGCGATACAGTTTACCGGCCTCCACCACATGAAAATTCCGGAACCGGTTCGATTGCTCTCTCCAGTGCAGGCCGGGTATCACCACCAGCGTGGCGATCAAGAGCCCGGTGATCATGGCTGTGAATGCCCGGTAGTCCATCCCAGGGTGTCTCCGTGGCAAGAAACCAGCGAATCTGTTTCGACCGGTACCTTCGGCTTGGCCTCATTGTCCGGGTGGGTCTGGCAGTGATATTCAAGTATCGACGGAAATTGATCTTATTCATCCGGATTTCCCGCGGATCTGTGCTTGCAGCATCTGTTTTAACCGACTTTCGATTTTCTGATGCGTCTTGTCCACTTCTTTGTCGCTTAATTGCCGATCTGCGACCCGGTAGGTCAATGCAAAGGCAAGGCTTTTTGTTCCCGTGGGAATACTTTCTCCACGGTAGAGATCAAAGAGCGTCGCCGCTTCCAGCAATTCGCCGCCAGCGGCAAGGATCTCGCTGTAAACCCGCTGGACCGGCAACGATTCCGCCACGACCACGGCAATATCTCTCAGGACTGGCGGATACGGGCTGATCGGGCGGTAGACAAAGCGATCCGGGATTTGTCGCAGCAGCGATTCTAGATCAATCTCCGCAATCAACACCGTTCGCTCGGCAAGTCGGAATGCGGGTGCTACTCGGGGGTGAAGTTCACCGAAGACGCCGAGCACGGTCGTTCCGATCGTCCATCGTGCCGATCGTGCGGGATGCAAATAGGGCCGATCGCGAAGCGGTTCGAAGTCGCCCTGGGGGAGATGAAGATCGTGGATCAGTCCGTCGATGATCCCCTTCAGGTCGAAAAAGTCAAAATTGCCCGGTTTGACATCGAGTGGATCTTGCCAGTGTCCGGGGTGGCGTGGCCCTGAAAGGATGATCCCGAGCCGGCGAGGTTCTGCCGGCAGTGTCTGCCCCGGTTTCGGCAAATAAACCGGTCCGATTTCAAACAGAGCAATCGATGCGGCATTTTTCAGATTCTCCGCGGCCACGTCCAGCAGACCCGGCAACAGTGTTCGCCGCATCTGTGAGCGTTCCGGGCTGACAGCATTGATGATCTTCACCGGCTCTGGTTCCTGCTCGGTCTCCTGGGTGAAATTGCCAGGTTGGAACGCCAGCCGGCTTTCTGCGTCGGCTCCGATGAGCGAGTATGTGATGACTTCTTGTAATCCGGAATCGGCGAGGAGGTCGCGGACACGGTCTTCCTGGACAAGCGTCGGATCTCCTCGATATTCCGGTAATTCCACGGCTAGCCGGGTGGTCGGCAAGCGATCATAACCGGAAATTCGCGCGAGTTCTTCAACCAAGTCGGCCGCCCCGGCCTGCAGGTCAAGTCGGGTGGGTGGTGGGGTCACTTGCCAGCCCCACAACGTCGCTTCCCAGCGGAATTGCAAGGCGGTGAGAATCCGCTCGACTTCCACATCCGGGAAGTCAACTCCCAGCAGGCGGCTGATCTCCGTACGATTCAGCTGAATCGGTCGCTCTGGCAACGGTTCCGGATACTGATCGACCAGGCCGGAATACACTTCGCCACCGGCGTAATGCTGGAGCAGGTGCAGGGCACGGAGTGCTGCCGGGCGGACCACTTCCGGGTGGATGCCCCGGCTGAATCGGGTGCTGGCCTCGCTGAAAAGATGAAATTGCCGGGCCGTTTTTCGAATGGAAACGAAATCGAAATTGGCCGCTTCCAACAAAATGGTTCGTGTGGTTGCGGTGACTTCCGTATCCCGGCCCCCCATCACGCCTGCCAAGGCAATGGGGCCAGCCGTGTCAGCGATGATGAGAGTTTCAGGAGTCAATTGTCGTTCAATTCCATCGAGTGTGACCAGGCGTTCACCCTCCCTGGCGGGTCGCACCGTGATGGCCGGGGGTTTTCCTCCGGCTCGCCGGACAAGGACATCGTAATCAAAGGCATGCAGGGGCTGGCCGTACTCCAGCATGACGAAATTCGTAATATCGACCACCGAATTAATCGGTCGCATGCCTGCATAACGCAATCGCGAGCGCATCTGCCGTGGCGCTGGGCCGATGGTCACGTTTCGAATCACAGCCGCGGCATATCTCGGGCAAAGTTTCGGATCCGCAATCGACACCGTGACCAGCGGCGTGACCGGCTCTGCCAGCGGCCGCACCTCGATGCTCGGTTCCCGGACCTGGTTCCCGGTCAGGGCGGCAACTTCCCGGGCTATTCCCAGCAATGCCAAGCAGCGAGCCATACTCGGCAAAATGTCCAACTCGACGACAATTTCACCGAGCACGTCCTGAACCGGCGTGCCCGGCTCACCGTCGGTGTCATCGAGCAAAATAATCCCTTCGTGATCTTCGGAAATCCCGAGTTCATAATCGGACATCACCATGGCATCGTTCAGGATGCCACGAAGCTCCTTTGCAACCAGGGTAGCCGTGGTCCGGCTGCCATCTTTCCCCTGCATGTAATATGTTGTGCCCGCATTGCCGAGCACGACTTTCATACCGCTTTGGCCGACCGCGATGTTCGGGGCTCCCGTCACAACAGTCTTTTCTCCAGCCCCGTAATCAAGCCGGACGAGCTTGAGCTTATCCGCATTCGGGTGTTTTGTGATTTCCAGGACACGGGCCACGACGACCCGATCTCGATCCCAGACTAGACCATCAGACTCGGATTTTACCCGCAGATTCGGTGGTTTCGGCAAACCGTAAAACTGGACCCCTGTTGCCTCCAGCCCGGCAAGAGTCAGCCGTTCCAGCAATTCCGCGAGATTTTCCGGCAAGGTCACATAATCCGCAAGCCACGACAACGGCACGAGCATAGTTCACAGTTCCTGGGGCGATTACGATTCATGCTTTACTCTAGGAACGGCCGATGCTGCTGCCAGCGGTATCCGTCGTCTTGTTGTTGCCGGGGTTGCAGCAATTTCCCAGCGAGCGTCCCTTGACAGCCCGGCAACGATCAGCGACGATAACTTTAGCCGTGATTGATTTAATCCCACCTGTATACGGCCCAGCCTGACCTCGCATCACTCATCTTTTGTGCAAGGGTTCCAGTCATGATCAGGACGTGGCGGCAAGCGATTCTCCTGCTGACGCTGATTGGAGTCATCGTTACCGGCAGATCCTTTTCAGACGCTGCTGACTACGGCAAAGCCTCGGACGGAGTTCACGAGAAACCGCTGCCCGTGGCAAAGCCGCCCAGCGGAAAACCGGTTCGACTGGAAATCTACCCGCCGGAGGTCACTCTGACCGGGCCACGCGACGAACAACAATTACTCGTCACCGGAATCTGGGCCGATGGCAGTCGCTGGGATTTCACACGCACAGCACAGTATGCCACTGAATCGACCGAGATTCTCACGGTTTCCCCGCAAGGTCGATTGCAACCGAAACGCGATGGTATCACGGCCGTGATCGTGACGGCATCGGGTCTGTCGGCCAAAATACCCGTCATCGTGCAACAAGCGGCTGCTGACTTTCTGGTGAATTTCACCACCGAGATCGAACCGATTCTGACTCGCTTTGGCTGCAATGGCGGCGGTTGTCACGGTGCTGCCCTCGGCCGCGGCGGTTTTCGTCTCTCCCTTTATGCTTTTGATCCAGCCTTCGACTACGAGCAAATTGTCCGCAGCAACGAAGGCCGCCGGGTCGTGGTTTCCGATCCCGAGCGGAGTATCCTTCTGGCCAAACCGGCATTGATCATGGAGCATGGCGGCGGAGAAAAACTGAAAGTGAATAGCCGTGAATATCTTCGGGTCCTCCGCTGGCTGGAAGATGGGGCACCGCCGCCGTCTCCCTCAGATCCCCGGGTGTTGAAAATCGAAGTCTACCCGCCATCCCGTGTCATGACCCCGGGCGAGCAGCAGCAACTGGCTGTCACTGCCTTCTGGTCCGATGGCCGCCGAGAAGATGTGACCCTGCTCACGCAGTTCGATGCCTTGAACGATTCTGTCGCCTCCGTCAGCGCTACGGGTCTTGTAACAGCGAAATCGGCCGGAGAAACCCACGTCATGGCCCGATTCAGTGGCCAGGCCGTTGTCGCTCAATTCACGCTCCCATATGCCCGGATTGCGGAATATCCGTCGATACCCGCCAAGAATTTCATTGATGAAAAACTGATCGCGAAGTGGAAGGATCTCGGAATTTTGCCGTCGCCTCTCTGTCGCGACGAAGAGTTTTTCCGTCGACTCCATCTCGACGCCATCGGTGTCTTGCCGACGCCTTATGACATCCGCACCTTCCTTGCTGACACCGATCCGAATAAGCGGGACAAGGCGATCGACGCGGTTCTTTCCCGGCCCGAGTTTGTCGACTGGTGGACGCTGAAATGGGGCGACCTGCTGCGAATTTCCAAGACAGCCCTGCAGGACAAGGGAATGTGGAGCTTCCACAACTGGGTCCGCAGTCAGATCCGTGATCAAATTCCCGTGGACGAGTTTGTCCGTCGGATTGTCACCGCGGAAGGCAGCACATTTACCGACGGTCCGGCGAACTTCTACAACATAGGCCGTAACGCGGACGATTATGCCGAGACCGCCAGCCAAGTGTTCCTGGGGATTCGGGTGCAGTGTGCGAAGTGTCACAGTCACCCCTTTGAAAAATGGACGCAAGCCGATTATTACGGCATGTCCGCCTTTTTCGTTCGGCTCGGAAAAAAAAGCAGTTCCGAATTCGGTCTTTTTGGCCAAGAATCCGTCGTCTATCTTCGACCCACGGGGGAAGCTCGCCACCCCCGCACGGGTGCTACGGTCAAGCCGCGACCGTTCGACGGTCCGGAAATGGATGATGAATTCGATCGCCGGCAAAAATTGGCCGAGTGGATCACCGCCCCAGACAATCCCTACTTTGCTCGCAACATCGTCAACCGTTTCTGGGGATATTTGATGGGCCGCGGTCTGGTGGAACCTCTAGATGATCTTCGAGCCACAAATCCCGCCAGCAACCCAGACTTGCTGGATGCGCTTGCTGCCGATTTTGTCGCCCATAAATTTGATCTGAAACACCTGTTGCGGCAAATCTTCCGCAGCCGTGCCTATCAACTCTCCTCGGTCATCACACCGGGGAACGAAGCCGACGGTGCCAACACGCATTTTGCCCGCTACACCGTCAAGCGGCTTACTGCCGAGCAACTTGCCGATGCCATCGACTTCGCGACCGGCACCCAAGAAAAATATGACGGGGTCCCGCTCGGCACCCGTGCCATCCAGCTACCGGACACCAGCTACAACTCCTACCTAATGGATACATTCGGAAGACCTGCCAGGCAGGTGGTCTGCGAATGCGAACGGACGAGCAAACCGAACATTGCCCAGGCCCTGCACTTGCTCAACGGCGATTTCTTGAACAAAAAAATCGCGCACCCGCAGGGACGGATTGAACAACTCCTGAAGCAAAGTAAATCCGTCAAAGACATCGTCGAGGAACTTTACCTGGTGACAATCTCCCGCCCCCCCAGCCCCGACGAAGCCGCCAAAGCGATCGGCTGGATTTCCTCAGCCCCGAGTCAAAAGGAAGGTCTCCAGGATTTGTTGTGGGTCTTGCTTAACAGTAAAGAATTTTTATTCATCCACTAACACTGAATACATTCCTTTCTCACACAAAACCATGAATACTCGTGACTTTCGGGGTCACTCCGAACCTTCGATCTCGTTCCATGGCCACCACGCAATGTTTCGCAGCAGACCTTATCTCAGTTTCATCCCGAAAAATCCGGTGGCAGTTGCCGTCTTGCTTCTGGTCGTTTTTTGCACGGAACAGCCCCGAATTGTCGCGGCGGAACCCACCTACTGGAACGATATCCGCCCGTTGCTGCGCCGCCATTGCACGGTTTGCCATAAAGTCAGCAAACTCGATGAGTCGGAAATCTCCGCCGGGCTGGCTTTGGATAGCCTTTCCGCGATCCACAAAGGGGGCAAAGTTCCTGTCCTCGTACCGGGTCAACCGAATGAGTCGTTACTGGTGACGTTGCTGACGGAGAAGAACCCACGTCGGCGAATGCCTCTCGATGCCGATCCTCTTCCCCCCGAAAGCATCGCCACAATTCGTCGCTGGGTCGAACTCGGGGCTCCTGAAGGTGTCAAGCCCGCCGATGATCCGAATATCGCTTCAGCCCCGGCCGCGGTCAGCCGACGTATCCGCAAGCTCCCGATAACCTTTCCTGCCCGAGCTGCGGATCTGATTCTTCCAATCGGGCCGCTTCCCCCCGTGACTGCTGTTGCCTTCTCCCCCGATGGCGCACTGCTGGCCACTGGAATCTACGGCCGCGTCACCGTCTGGAATCTGAGCGATGTTCAACCGATCCGGGTTTGCACCAATATTCTCGGAGCGGTGCACGATCTCAAATATTCCCCCGACGGGAGTTTATTAGCCGTGGCCGGCGGACAGCCCTCGGCCCGCGGCGACTTACGCTTATTTTCCACCCGGGACTGGTCGCTGGTCCGGTCGCTCGGCGGCCATCTTGATACCGTGACCGCTATCGACTTTTCACCGGATGGCAGTAAGCTTGTTTCGGCAAGTTTCGACAAAACCCTCCGACTTTGGGATGTCAACACCGGGCAGTTACTCCACACCTTTACGGGTCATTCAGACTTCGTTTATTCTGTAAAATTCGGTCCGAAGGGAGACTGGTACGTCACAGCCAGTAAAGATCGTTCCAGCCGGATGATCGATACCGCAACCGGGCAAAGCAAATTCACCTTCAGCGGCAGTAATGATGAAGTTCTTACTGTCACGGTGACGCCCGATGGCAGCCAAGTCATCACCTCGGGACTGGAACCGCAACTTACCTGGTGGGATGCCGCGACCGCAGCCCAGAGCAAGCGTCAGGGCGGTCATGGCGTCGCCGTTCACGAACTGGCGATGAATCGCCAGGGAACATTACTGGCCTCAGCCGGTGCTGATCAAACTGTCAAATTGTGGAATCTGAAAACAGCGGCGTTGATCAAATCATTGCCTGCGGATGCCGTCCTTTTCGCCGTGGCCCTCGACCCCGACGGGAAGAGAGTCGCCGCCGGCGGTGCCGATGGCCGAACCCGAATCTGGGAAACCGCTGGCGGTCGGCAGTTGCTGACACTCTGGAGCGGGCCGGGAGAATCGCCACATGGCTCATGGCTGGCTCAAGCATCGGAAGGATATGTGGCCGCATCCCCAGATCTGGTTGCCCAGGCAAAATGGCAGACGCAGGGGAAGCCGTTGACCCGGCCAGAATCCGCAGCTGCACTGGTTAACCCGACCATGATTGCTCGACTGATCCGTGGTGAAACGGTACCCCCGCCCGCCGTCAAATAAGCGAATCCTCGCCACCCTTGATGGCTTTTTCTATATTGCAACGGTATCCCGGCCAAAACTCCGGTCGGGCCGGTTCCTGCAGAATTCCTTGACCAATCTCTCTGGAGTGTTCCATGCGACGGACAATGCGGATGACGTTCGGAATCCTGGCTTTTGCAACAGCCACAATCGCCTTGGCTCAATCGCCGATCGACTATTACCCCCTCAAAAAAGACACCAAGTGGGTTTACAAAGTCGGCGACAACACGATCGAAGTTAAAGTGGCTGAGTCCGGCAAAGATGGTGCGAAACTGGATACGATCGTCAACGGCAAAACCGTCGCCTCGGAAATGGTCAAAGTGGAAGCCGATGGCATCTACCGGACCAAGATTAATACCGCCGCCATCGAGCCACCGGTCAAATTCTTGGAACTCAAAGACAATAAGCCGGCCGCCAAAGGCACAAAATGGAGCGTCGATTCGAAGGTTCAACAACAAGTGGTCAAGGGTGAATTTTCGATCACCGCGGATAAAGACAAAGTCAAGGTTCCCCAAGGTGAGCATGAAGCCGTCGTCGTAGATGGCCCGAACTTTGAAATCGCCGGCACCAAGACCGCAGTGAAATACTGGTTCGCCCCGAAAATTGGAATTGTCAAACTCAGCTACAGCATCGGGGGCAACGAAGCTGTGCTGGAACTGAAGGAGTTCACGGAAGGGAAATAATCGAGGCCAAGCTCGGTGGACCAGCCAGAAATTCCCCCGGCATGGCTACCGCCGCTACGGAGGTTACCCGGCTCTTTCAGCCTCGGTATCAACTAGTGGCGGGCCATGCTCTTAGCGACTGGCCGAATCCTCTGGCTTATCCGGCGTTGATCCTGAATTGTCCCAGGACATATTCTTGAATGAGGGTGCTGCCATGCGTTGGATCGCGATCGTGCTCTGCTTGACTGGCTGGGTGATCCCTGGATGGTCGCAAACTTCCTTCCCGATGATCACGCACACCACACCGGTCGCGGTTCAGCGTGGCACGACGTCGGAAGTGATTGTCCACGGACAGATGAATTTTGCCGGAGCCTACACGATGCTGATCTCCGGCACGGGCGTGACCGCCGAGCCAGTTCCTGCCGCCGCAGCGGCTTCCGGCGCAGGGACAACGCCTGCCGCCAAGCCAACGGCCAACTCGGCGAAATTTCGCGTGACCGTTGCTGCCGATGCCCCGCTCGGTGTTCGGGAATATCGTGTCGGCACCCCGCAAGGAGTTTCATCGCTTGGCCAGTTGATCGTCGTCGCTGATCCGGTGGTTGTTGAAGAAAAAGGCATTAATGAACCATCAAATGCACAAAAGGTGCCGATCCCCGTTGTGATTAGTGGCCGGATTGAAGCTGGCGAAAATCGTGATTTTTACAAGTTCACAGCACGGGCGGGAGAAACCTTGACTCTGGAAGTTTTCTGCGCCCGGATTCAAGACAAGATCCACGATTTACAAAAGCACGCCGACCCATTGATTCGGTTACTGGATTCACAGGGCCGTGAATTGTCCGCGAGTGACGATTCGTACTTTGCCGACCCGCTGTTGACGTACAAGATCCCCGCGGACGGTGAGTATCTTGTGGAAATTCGCGACGCGGTCTACAGTGGCGATCCTCGCTGGGTCTACGCCTTGGCGATCACCAATAAGCCCTATGCTAGCCACGCTTATCCGTTAGCGGCGAATCCTGGCCAAACTTTCGCCCTCGTGCCGGTCGGGTCGGCAAAGGAAGTCGCAGCGACGGTCACCGTCACCGCTCCGAGTGTTCCGGGGATTCACACCATTCCCCTGCCGATCGAAGCTTCGGAAACGAAT
>Ga0308410_1001485_pt1 | contig 13576 bp, 12 predicted proteins | sample HotsprOSTMatCore_FD_203467 | JGI IMG/M metagenome (GOLD analysis project Ga0308410, IMG submission 203467) | Hot spring phototrophic mat microbial communities from Octopus Spring, Yellowstone National Park, Wyoming, United States -... | ecosystem: Environmental > Aquatic > Thermal springs > Hot... | reverse complement strand
TTGCCGGCGTCGGCGAGCGTTCGCGCGAAGGGAACGACCTCATCCACGAAATGAAGGAAGCCCGGATCGATGAAAAAACCCGGGTGTTTGACCGAACTGTCATGGTCTTCGGTCAGATGAATGAGCCTCCAGGGGCGCGCCTGCGCGTGGCGCTGACTGCGATGACGATGGCGGAATACTTCCGCGACGAAGGGCGCGATGTGCTGCTCTTCATCGATAATATCTTCCGCTTCGTTCAGGCAGGCTCCGAAGTCTCGGCATTGCTCGGACGCATGCCGTCGCAGGTGGGGTACCAACCGACGCTCGGCACCGAAATGGGTGAATTGCAGGAACGCATCACCTCAACCAAAAAGGGGTCGATCACGTCGATGCAGGCAGTCTATGTGCCAGCCGACGACTATACCGACCCGGCGCCGGCGACGGTCTTCTCGCACCTTGATGCGACCATTACGCTGGAACGGAGCATCGCCGCCAAAGGCATCTATCCCGCCGTTGATCCGCTGGCGTCCACCAGCCGCATTCTCGACCCAAACATTGTCGGCGCGGAACACTACCGCGTGGCGCGCGAGGTGCAGCGGGTGTTGCAGCGCTACAAAGACCTGCAGGATATTATCGCCATCCTGGGTGTCGAAGAGTTGTCTGATGACGATAAACTGACCGTGGCGCGCGCGCGCAAGATTGAACGCTTCTTCTCGCAGCCCTTCACGGTGGCGCAACAGTTCACTGGACGACCCGGCAAGTATGTGCCGATTGCCGAGACGGTGAAGAGTTTCGCGCGGTTGCTGGCAGGCGAGGTCGATCACATTCCAGAGCAGTTCTTTCTGCTCCAGGGCGGTCTCGACGATGTTATTCAGGCGTATGAGGCGTCACGGAGGTAAGGGGTATGCCTATTCATCTCGAGATCGTGACGGCGGAGCGCGTTGTGCTCTCCGACGATGTGGATATGATCAATGCGCCGACGAAAGATGGGCGCGTCGGTATCCTGCCACGCCACGCGCCGCTCCTGACGATCCTCGAGGTCGGTGAACTCGATATCGTTAAGAATGGCGTGACTACTCCCTTCGCCGTCTCAGGCGGGTTTATGGAAGTGCTGCCGAACCGCGTGACCATCCTGGCGGACACTGCCGAGCGCGCCGATGAGATTGACGAGGCGCGCGCCGAGGCTGCGCGCCGCGCCGCCGAACAGCGCATTGCCGAACGCAAGAGCGCGCAGGACCTGGCGCTCGCCGAAGCCGAGCTGCGCCGCGCGCTCGTGCAGTTGAAGGTGGCGCAGTTGAAGAAACTCCGACGTGAGCGCGACTAGTGGAATCGCGCACTCCCTATGTGTTTGGTATCGCAGGGCGCAGGATGCAGTATCATAAGTGCTGCTCTTGACCCTGCGATATTTCATGCTGATGGCACGATCTGCCGGGCAGGAAGGTATGGCAAAGAAAATCGGCATCGACCTGGGCACCGCTAATGTGCTGGTGTATGTCAAAGGCCGAGGAATCGTCCTCTCTGAACCTTCAGTCGTTGCAATCTCGACGAAAGATAATCGCATCAAGGCGGTGGGTGCGGATGCACTGGCGATGCTGGGACGCGAACCGGAAAGCATCGAGGTGATCCGTCCGCTGCGCGATGGCGTGATCGCCGATTATGACATCACCGAGGCGATGCTGCGCTATTTCATTCGCAAGGCGATGGGACCGTTCAGCTTCAGCAAGCCTGATGTGATGGTCTGCATCCCGGCGGGCGTCACAACGGTCGAGATGCGCGCCGTCCGCCAGGCGGCGGAGGCTGCCGGAGCGCGCCATGCGTACCTGATCCGTGAGCCGCTCGCAGCGGCGATCGGCGCGAATATTCCGGTTGCGCAACCGTCGGGGAATATGATTATCGACATCGGCGGCGGTACGACGGAGGTGGCGGTCATTTCGTTGAACGATATCGTTGTCAGCCATTCGGTGCGCGTCGGCGGCAATAAGTTCGACGAAACCATCGCTGCGTATGTCAAACGCAAGTACAATGTACTGATCGGCGAACGCACCGCTGAGAGCATCAAGATCGAAATCGGCTCCGCGCTGCCGCTCGAACGTCCGCTTTCGATGCAGGTGCGCGGACGCGATCAGGTAGCCGGGCTGCCGCGTACCATCGAAATCAGTTCGAATGAAATCACCGACGCCCTCCAGGAACCGCTGGAGGCGGTGATCGGCGCAGTGCGGCGCGTCCTCGCCGAAACGCCGCCAGAATTGTCGTCCGATATCATCGACAAGGGGATGATTATGACCGGCGGCGGTTCGATGCTGCGACGCATCAATGAATTGCTCACCGATGTGACCGGCGTCCCTTGCTATGTCGCCGACCAACCGGCAAACTGTGTCGCCATTGGCACGGGATTGGCGCTCGAATATATCGATATTCTGCGTGATAGTCTCAGCGGGGATGATTTGAATTAGGGGGTGCTGAGAACTGAGAACTGAGAACCGAGAACTGAGAACTGAGAACCAGGAACTGAAGACAGGGAAGCGGCGGTCTGTACGACGTTGCGCGAGACTGACGGCAACCCGTCACTTGAACGATGAGACAAACATGCAATCCGCCAGCGACCGGTTTCGTCCTTGAGATCGGAAGCGGCGACAATCCGCACCCCCGCGCCGATGTGTTGCTCGACCGCTACCCCGGCGCCGACAATCGTGAGCGCGGTGGTGATCTCGTGGTTGATCGTCCATTCGTGGTGGCGGACGCGCACCACCTCCCCTTCAAGGATGGCGCGTTCGCGTATACGATCTGCTCACACATCCTGGAGCATATGGACGACCCGTTGCAATTCGCCGCCGAACTCCGACGGGTGAGCGCAGCCGGGTATATTCAGAGTCCCTCCGAAATCGCCGAGCGCCTGTTTCACTGGTCGTTCCATCGCTGGTACGTGAACCTGGAAGGCGATACGCTCGTGCTTCATCCACGCGAATCGGACGAGCCGTTCGGTGAGTTGTTCGATTATCTGTACGCTTACAACCCTGCCTATTACTTCTTTCAGCGTAGCATGCCCGATCTCTTCTGGGTCGAGCGCGAATGGCGCGGCGATAATCTGAAGATCGAAGTGCGCGCCTCGTCGCCGCTGCGTCTGAGCGATCCGGCGTTTCTGCACGAACTGGTGCGCCCCCGCCTGTCGTTGTTCCAATTGATAGGTTTGTTTATCGCATCGCTCGTCGCGCGCGCGCTCGGCGCCGATGCGCGCCGCCAGATCCGACGGCTGCTGCGGCGGAGTTATGTGTGAAGGTCGTCACCGTCAGATTGCTCAAACCGGAAAAGAGTCAGGAGGTGACCTACTGCGCCGGGGTGATCCGCGCGACGCCGGAGTATGCGCTGGTCCTCGCCAGGTGGGATCGCCCGCGACTCGACCTGGGATATGTGACATTCGAGACGGGGGATGTCTTCTTTGAGCACTTCTATGCCGATCGCTGGTACAATGTGTTTGAACTGCGCAGCGCAACAGGCGTCCTCAAGGGGTGGTACTGCAATGTGACGCGCCCGGCGATCATCGACATAGAAACGATCATTTCTGAAGACCTCGACCTCGACCTGTTCGTGTCGGCGGGGCGCGATCGCTTGCTACGGCTCGATGTGGAAGAGTTCGAGGCACGCGGACTGGCGCAGCGCGATCCACAGGTCTATGCTGCTGCCTTTGCTGCGCTCGAAGAACTGGAGCGACTCGCCAGCGCTGGCGCGCCACCGTTTTGTGTATGACCGCAGAGATTGGCATCGGACTGGTTGGTTACGGCGGGATTGGGCGCATGCATGCGCTCTGCTACCGCATGCTGCCGCTGGCATACCCTGATCTCGCAGGTCGTGTGCGCCTGGTAGGGGTTGCTACTGCCGGCGCTGCATCGGCAGAACGGGCGCAGCGCGAACTCGGCGATGCGCTGACGACGACTGACCTCGATGAATTGCTGGCGCATCCTGCTATAACTGTCATCGACTGCTGCGCGCCCACCGGTGATCATGCGCGCATTGCGGAAGCGGCGCTCGCCGCCGGAAAAGCGCTCTTCTGCGAAAAGCCGCTTGGCGCTACGCCGGAAGAAGCCGAACGCATTGTCGGACTGGCGCACGCGCGCGATTTACCGGGCGGCGTAAACTTTCATCTGCGCTTCGCGCCAGCCATTCAGGAAGCACGGCGACGTATCGACAGCGGATCGATTGGCGACATCCGCAGTTTCCACCTGCGCTACTACCGCAGCAGCAATCTGCGGCGCGACCGCGCGATCTCCTGGCGTTTCAGCGGACCGGGAAGCGGCGTACTCGCCGACCTGGGATCGCACATGATCGATCTGATCCACCATCTGTTCGGACCGGTGCGCGCGGTATCGGCGCGCATCGCCACCATCATCGAAGAGCGCCCCGGCGCCGATGGCGCACTCGTCCCCGTCGAGGGCGACGACGTGGCGTGGCTCTCACTCGAACCGGTCAATGGCGGCTATGGAACCGTTGAGGTCTCGAAAGTCGTTCCCGGCGCCGGCGATGACATTCGTATCGAAGCATATGGGAGCGCCGGCGCGCTGCTATTCGACACCCGCGATCCGAACGGACTGGAGATCGTTGAGGGAACGGGAGAGGTTGGCGGGAGACGCATTGCAACACTGAGTCGAACCGTCCCCGCTGCGGCGTTGCCATCACCCGAAGCGCCGGGCGGAACGCTCCAGTGGCACCTGGCGTCAGCAGCAGCATTCGTCAGCGCCCTGATCCGGGGCGCGTCCCCTTGCCCGGCGTTGAGCGACGGTCTGGCGGCGGATCGTGTGATCGGCGCAGCCCGGCAGAGCGCGGCAAACGGCGGGACGTGGATCCGGATAGAAGAGCGTTGATACAGGACAACGCACTATGAGCAAACAACCTTCATCCGATGCGTTGCGCGTTGCGATGCTGGCGCGCGTTGTTTTTCCCCTGCACGGATTCGGCGGCATCGAGCGGCATGTCTTCCATCTGACGACCCATCTGGCGCGGCTCGGTGTGCGGGTGACGCTGTATGTGCAAACGCCAGGCGCGTCGTTGCACAAGAATGCCTCCGCTCTCGCCAATCCCTACGCCGATGCGCTGCCGGGGATCGAGCGCGTCATTCCATTGCGTTACGACTACACCTCGCCGGCGCTGCGACCGAACTCCATTCTGGGACGACAGATCAACTATCCCTGGTACTCATGGCGATTAGGACGACTGGCGGCTGCCGCCGCACGACGCGGCGCATACGATATTGTTCATGCCCAGGGGTTGTGCTCGTTCGGCTACGGCTGGATCCGCGTCCGTGATCCGCTGCTGCGCCGCGTGCCGTTCATCGCCAATCCCCATGGGCTGGAAGAGTACCGCACGCCCGACCGGCGCAAGTGGCTGGCGTATGCACCCTTTCGCGCGCTCTACTCCTACGGTGCGCGCTGCGCCGACCGGGCAATCGCCACTGATGCCTGCACGCGGGACGACCTCCCGCGCTACCTGGGCGTCGATCCGGCAAATGTCGTGGTCATTCCCAGCGCGATCGATGCCGACGAATGCCTGGCGCCGGTCAATGACGCCACGCGCGCGGCGCTGCGCGAACGTCTGCACCTCGACGACGCCGACCTGACGATCCTCAGCGTTGGACGGCTGGAGCGCAACAAAGGGTACCACGTGCAGATCGAGGCGCTTTCCCGTTTGCGCGGGCGCCTGCCGCCACGCTGGCGCTGGTTACTGGTGGGCGAAGGGAAAGAACGATCTGCGCTGGAGCGACAGGCGCGAGAGGCGGGCATCGTCGGGCATGTCACATTCGTCGGGCGACTCGACGACACCGAATTGCACAACCTTTACGAAGAAGTCGATCTGGTGGCGCACCCGACCCTCTACGAAGGCTCATCACTTGTGACCCTGGAAGCCATGATTCACCGTCGCCCAATTGTCGCATCAGCGGCAGGCGGCATTCCCGACAAGGTTTTCAACGGGCGCAACGGGTATCTGGCGCGTCCAGGCGATGCCGACGACCTGGCGGCAAAAATGCGCCTGGCGCTGGATCAGCGCAACCGATGGGCTGCCTGGGGCGAAGAAAGCGTTCGCATCGTGCGCGGAACATTCGACTGGCCCGTCGTCGCACGCCGGACGAAACAGGAGTATGAGCGGTTGCACCCCTGCCCCACGTAGAGACGTTGCATTGCAACGTCTCTCCCACTGCATTGCAACGTCTCTCCCACTGCATTGCAACGTCTCTGCCGCTGCGAGGACAGCATATGCGGTAGGGGAACACGGCGCCCGGTTCAGCAAGAGATGAACGCAGAGGTGCAGCACGCTCCACCCCGCCCTGAGCGGTGGTTGTGAAAACGAACACATCGGCGCCCCTACCCGATGTATGTCTCTCCGGTACGAAGCGAATAGTGCTTACGATGGAGCGCGCCACACACCTATCAGGCAGTTTCGACGACTGGGGAAAGAACATATGCGGAACCCGTTTACATCGAGCACACGTTGATATATAATCCTTAATGGCTATATATCGCAACATGATCAGAGGATACGTGCTTGCCGCACAACGGATGATGCTATGCGGCACACGTCACAGCGTCATACGCGGGGAGATCTATTCGTCTCCTGATGGCACAGGTGAGGACAGACGGGCGAATGGCGGTCGAACTCTGCATAGGGCGGGATCGGGGCGGACAACAATCCAACACGGCGCAGGCAGGAATAAATAGGTGGATGTCGTCGGTCTCCTCATGGAGATTGAGCATTTAAACCGGTATGCGCCTCTTGCCGTCGGGCTAAAGCCCTCGGCTATCCAGAGCGAAGCCCGCCTGCGCGGGCGAGAGCGGATTATGTATTCAAAGACCATTATCCTTTGCATCCCTTCATGACTTCCCCCAAGGCATACTTCTTGCCTCAAAGCGAACGTCCTGTCCTTTTCGAAGTTCACCGTTTCATCATGATGTGATACCATTATGCTGGATAAGCAGCAAGCATTGCGCAGAGAAGATCATGCCCGCAGAGCCGGACAGCGCTGCCACGCCACCGGTCATATTCCATATCACTATTGGTCCCTTCGATGAGATGGGGTGCTGTCCAACCCGCGCAACCGCGTGTGGACGTGCGGCTGCATCTGAGTTGTCCCTGTCCGCGGCGCTGATCGATCTGGGATGGCGCGCGCTGCACGCTGGCGCACAGCGCGTCGAAGATGTCCACGATGCCGGTCTGGCGCTGGGACGGGCGCTGTTTACCGCGCCGATCCGCAAGTTGCTCCTGGAAGCAGCGCGCACCGCTGCTGCGGAAGGCGCCCGGGTGCAGGTGCGATTACAGATCAATGCGCCAGAACTGGCAGCGCTCCCCTGGGAGTATCTCACGCTGGGAAGCGCCAATGTCTGGAGACCGGCATTGCGCGCGGATTATGCGCTGGCACGCGCAGGACGGCGCGTAACGCCACCGCCGCCCCTGCCGCTGCGGGAACCGCTGCGCGTGCTGGCGGTTGCATCGCCTGGCCATGATCATCACCTGGATGACCTTGATCGTGCACTGGCGCCCCACATTCGCGCTGGCGCCATAACGTTGCGGACGCTCCCCGATGCCGCTCCCGCAACCCTCCGCCGGGCGCTGGCAGACGACGCGCCGCATGTGCTTCACATCGTCGCGCGCGCGACGCTGACGCTGGACCAGCGCCTCGAACTGGACATCGGCAACCGCTTCAACGCCGGAGATTTGCTTGATCTGCCGGCGGACTCCGCCAACCTGCGACTGGTGACATTGACCGGCGGTGAAGGGGACGAACACGCGCTGACCATCGCGCCTCTGCTCTGTGCTGCGCTGCTGATCGATGAGCGTTTGCCGGCAACGATCGCGTTCAGCATGCCGCTGCCATCAGATGCCGCTGCGCGTTTTGCGGCGCTCTGTTATCATCAACTGGCGCTGGGAATGTCGGTCGATCTGGCTGTGACCGTCGGGCGCGCGGCGCTGGCGCAGATGGGAGCGATGTGGGGTGCGCCTGTCCTGCGGGTTGCGCCCAATACCAGTGCGCTGTTCCGACCGCTGCCGCGCCGCGCCGCGCGCCCGCGCCCCGGAAGCCGCCCGTTGCCCTTTGTTGCGGCAGCAGTCGTGTGCGCCGCGCTGATCCTCGGCGGGCGACTCTTCAATCCATCGGCGCATGCGCCTTCCGATACTCCGTATACGGTTCAGTTTGCGCAGCCAACCGCGCACATCCAGGAAGCGCCAGATGCCTGGCGTCCTGCGTTCATCCCGGCGCGTCTGCCATTTGCTGAACCATCGGCGACGCCGACTGCCGCGCCAACTCCCACTCCCACGCCATTGCCCGTCCCGATCTGGTACACCGTTCACCGGGTCGCAGACGGTGAAACGCTCGATGGCATTGCCGCGCGGTTGGGCAGCGATGCGCTATCCATTGCAACTCTGAACGCGATCAATAGTGAAGCGCCGCTGCGCCCCGAACGGGCGCTGGTGATACCACTCTTTCGCGCCGGAGAACCGGCTTTTGGATTAACCGAACCGGTGCGACGCGGCAATCCAGCATCCGGCAAGGTGGCGCTGACGTTTGATATCGAAATCGACGATACAACGCTGTACGCCATTCTCGATGCGCTCCGGCAGCGCGGGGTCAAAGGAACATTCTTCGTGACCGGTCGATGGGTGAAACGTTTCCCTGAAGCCGCGCGCGCGATTGTCGCCGATGGTCACGAGATTGCCAATCACTCGCTGACGCATCCCTATTTCTCGCGGATTGGACTCGACGGTATGGCGAAAGAACTCCGCGAGACTGAGCGTATCGTGCAGGAGATCACGGGTCGCAGCACGCGACCGCACTTTCGCTTTCCGTATGGCGACTATACCGCGCAGGCGGTTGCCGCAGTTGCGGCGGAAGGATATATACCATACCATTGGAGCGCTGACGATCGTGGTATACCGGCATGGCTCGACCGTGCCGTCGCCGATCCGGCATGGGCGTCGGGCGGCATTCTCCTGATGCACGGGCGCCCGGCGACTGCCAGCACGCTGCCGGGTATCATTGATCGGTTGCGCGCTGCTGGACTGGAACCAACGACATTAAGTGAGACGTTGCGATAACGACGAGGCAAACATATGAAAGACGTTCTTCCTGCAATCGAGCAATGGCGCGCGCGCGGCGAGCGTGTGGCGGTTGCTACTGTGGTGAAGACGCTCGGTTCTGCACCACGTGGCGTTGGAGCAAAAATGGCCGTTTCATCGAGTGGCGCGATGGTCGGTTCGGTGAGCGGCGGCTGCATCGAGGGCGCAGTCTTCGATGCCTGCCAGGAAGCGATCAAGACCGGCAAGGCGCAGTTGCTGCACTTCGGCGTCGCCGATGATGACGCCTGGGACGTCGGGCTGGCGTGCGGCGGCATCATCGATGTGTTCGTCGAGCCGCTGGAGTGGTGATGATAGCCACTGCAACTTCTGCTGCTGGAGCAACGTCCAAGAGCGATGGTGCTATGCCGCCGAAAAATCATGGGGTGAGTGTTTCGTTCTCTCATCATTCGCGCTGACACACACGCTATGCGACAGAGCACTACCTGTGAGATGGAGAACCATTTTTCGTTCAGCGGGGAACATTATGACCACGTTATATACCACACTCAAAGCATGTATTGATGCCGAACAACCTGTCGCGGTAGCAACTGTTGTTGATGGAGCAGGGCAGATTGGAGCAAAAGCGCTGGCGCGTCCCGGCGAGTCGTTGTTGGGGGCGTTGGGTGATCCTGCGCTCAATGAAGCAGTCGAACGCGATGCGCTGGAGATGTTGCTGCGCGCTGAGAGCGGTATTCGCACATATGCAACTCCTGAAGGGGAGGTTCAGGTCTTTATCGAAACCTATCCGCCGCCTCCGACCATATTCATCGTCGGTGCGGTGCATATTGCCATTCCGCTGGTGACGTTCGCAAAGACGCTTGGGTTCCGCACCGTTGTCATCGATGCACGCGGCGCCTTTGCAACGCCAGAACGCTTCGCCCACGCCGATGAACTGATCCACGCCTGGCCCGATGAAGTGTTGCCGGGACGGTTGACGAGCAACAGTTTTGTGGTGTTGCTGACCCACGACCCAAAACTCGACGACCCGGCGCTCAAGGTTGCGCTGCCGTCGCCTGCGCGCTATATTGGAGCGTTGGGCAGTCCCAAAACGCACGCCAGACGCATCGAACGGTTGCGCGCCGATGGAGTGCCGGCAGAGCAACTGGCGCGACTGCATGCGCCGATCGGGCTGAAGATCGGGTCCGACTCGCCGGAAGAGATCGCTGTGAGTATCATTGCCGAAATTGTTGCCGCACGTCACGGATTGACAGGCAAATAAACCATTCTATGATGTTCGACCTCCGGTTGCTCCTGGCGATCACAGCCGGTCAATCAGCCGGCATTGCCAGTCGCGCATTGCGGCGCGGCGGCGGCACGACGTTCCCCGGCATCGTTGCCCGGCGGATCGATCCGCATACGCTGCGGAAACTGGCGGCAAGGCTTCCGCAGGGCGTTGTGCTGGTTTCCGGCACCAACGGCAAAACCACAACCACCCGCATGATTGCGGCGACGCTGGCGGACGACGGACAGGCGCCGCTTCACAATCGCGCCGGGGCTAATCTGGTGAGCGGCGTCACGGCAACAGCGCTGGCGGGTGCATCGCCTGGCGGACGAATCAGGGCGCGGATTGCCCTCTTCGAAACGGATGAAGCCGCTTTCCCCGATGTGACTGCCGAAACCAACCCGCGCCTGATCGTGTTGCACAATCTGTTCCGCGATCAACTCGACCGCTACGGTGAAGTGGATACCGTCGCTGCAGGATGGCGAGTGGCGCTTGAACGCCTTCCCGCCACAACGACAGTTCTGCTCAACACTGATGATCCGGCAGTGGCGGCGTTGGGTGAAGGATTAATCGCACAGGTGCGCTATTATGGTCTCAACGATCTGCGGCATGCCACGGGAGCGGCAGCGCAGATCGGCGATGCCCGGTTTTGCCGTCGCTGTGGCGCGCCGTACCGTTACACGGCGCTCTTCTATGCGCACGTCGGGCATTACCTCTGCGACGTGTGCGGCGCAGCGCGCCCAACACCAGATTATGCCCTGGAACGGCTGAACCTCCACGGTGCGGAAGCCGCCACGCTCTGCCTGACATTTCCGGGTGGCGCGATGGATTTGCACCTGCCGCTGCCCGGCATGTACAACGCTATCAATGCGCTTGCCGCAATTGCGGCGTGCCTGGAACTCGGCGTTCGAGCATCACGCATTCGCGCAACGCTTGAACGCTTCGATGCCGCCTTTGGGCGCATCGAGCGAATCAACGCTGACGGACGCCCATTGCTGATCGCCCTGATCAAAAATCCGGTCGGCGCAACCGAAACCGTTCGTATGTTGACGGAAGCGTTCAACGTTCGCACCAGCGCGGAGACGGCGCATTCCAGGGAGACGTTGCAGTGCAACGTCTCTACCTTCACACCTTCGCATCTTCAACCTTTCCCCCCTCTCCATCTTCTCATTCTGATTAACGACCGTTACGCCGATGGGACGGATGTTTCGTGGCTGTGGGATGCGGAGTTTGAACGTCTGGCAGGATGCGCGGCGCATGTGACGGTGAGCGGAACACGCGCGGCCGATATGGCGGTGCGGTTGAAATATGCCGGGATTGAGCCAGAACGGATGACTGTTGTGGAAGACCCGTCAGATGCGCTCGATGTCGCGTTGAAACAACTGCCGCCCGGCGTGACCCTTTACGCTCTGCCGACGTACACGGCAATGCTCGATCTGCGCGCCGAACTGGTGCGACGGGGATGGGCGCGACCATTCTGGGAGGATTAGGCGATCGGCGCCAGCAGTCGGTTCAACCCTTATTCCAGAGTTCGACAACCTGGCTGAACCTGTTTTTTCTTCGTGCAGTTGCCAGATGCGCGGCCTCCCATCCTCCTGTCTAGTCTCTCCAGCCAAACTGTACCGCAGATCAACGTACTACGCAGGCGTCATTGAAAGATGACCCTCACACTATGATATAGTTTGCAGACGCACTCAAGCGGTTGCGTTCGACCTCGCACTCGCCTGGGTGCAGAAAGCGACGCCGCTGATCAAATATGCGGAGCGTGAGGTCCGCTATGCTCGAACTTTTTCGCCTCGATAGACGTGTCGCGCTGGTTACCGGCGGCGATAAGGGCTTGGGGCAGGGGATTGCTGTGGCGCTCGCGCAGGCTGGCGCAGATGTGGCGGTTGTCTCCCGTTCAGGCGATGCTGCTGCCACCCTCGACGCTATCGCCGCCGCAGGACGGCGCGGCATCGCGCTGACCGCCGATCTGAGCAGCACAGCGCCGGTTGAGGGAATCATCAATGATACTATCGCTCAACTTGGTCGACTCGATATTCTGGTGAACAATGCCGGAATCATCCGGCGCGCACCGGCGACCGAGTACGGCTGGAGCGACTGGCGGGCTGTGCTTGACGTGAACCTTGATGCAGTCTGGGCGCTCTGTCAATCCGCCGGACGCCTGATGATTGCGCAGGGACGCGGCAAGATCATCAATGTGGCTTCTGTACTTGCCTTCCAGGGAGGTCTGCGCGTGCCCGCATACGCCGCTGCCAAACATGCAGTCGCCGGGCTGACAAAGGCGCTCGCTAATGAATGGGCGCGGTTGGGTGTGAATGTCAATGCCATCGCTCCCGGCTACATGGTCACCGACAATACGCAGGCGCTGCGCGACGATCCTGAACGGTCCCGCCAGATTCTCGAACGCATTCCTGCCGGGCGCTGGGGCGCTCCTGAGGACCTGGCGGGCGCGGCGATTTTCCTGGCGTCGTCCGCCAGCGATTATGTGCACGGGCATGTGCTCGTTGTCGATGGCGGATGGCTGGCGCGCTGAACCAACCGCTGCATACCGCACCTGGACGTGTGGTATAATCGGCGCCGGTCCGGTTGTGCCTATCTGTCATAGCCACGAGGCTGCATGAGCCAGGTTGCAGGCAGGGTCGTCGCTGCGTTTGCGCTGCTGGTTGCGGGCATCGTATCGGTTCCTCTCTACGCCGCACCGCAATCCGCCGGTATCGCCGATGGCGTGATTGTCGCGTTGGACGGCAGCGTCACGCTGGCGTCGGACGCACGTCCAACGCCGCATGCGTTTGGCGGCGTCGGGCGTTTCGGTATCTTCACCAGCGAAACAACTGCATATGCGGGCGCGTTCGACACCCTGCGTGTCGCGTATGAGGCGCACATCCCGCGTGGTGCGCAGGCGGCGATCGATGTTCGCGCCAGCGCCGATGGCGCGCGCTGGACGCCTTGGGTTGTCGATCTGCCGCCCGGCGCTGTTGCGCGGTTCGACCAACCGGCGCGCTTTGCTCAGTACCGCATTCGCCTGCTCGCAACCGACGCATCGCCGGTGGTTCGCTCTTTGCGATTGACGCCAGACCGTTCTGTGTCATCATTCACCGCATTCGCGGGCGAACCGCCTCCGGTAGCGCCAACGTTTACCGTCCACGCCACGCGCCTGGGGTTAGTGGGCAGGCGCACCGCCAACGGTCACCGAATCGTCAAGCGCGACCGCTTTGTCGCGCTTCCGTGCGTGTGCGTCCTCTCCAGTCGCGGCGGCAATGAATACATGGTGCGTAT
>Ga0308410_1001482_pt1 | contig 13598 bp, 12 predicted proteins | sample HotsprOSTMatCore_FD_203467 | JGI IMG/M metagenome (GOLD analysis project Ga0308410, IMG submission 203467) | Hot spring phototrophic mat microbial communities from Octopus Spring, Yellowstone National Park, Wyoming, United States -... | ecosystem: Environmental > Aquatic > Thermal springs > Hot... | reverse complement strand
CTCGTCGCTGCTGAGATGCGCGGGAATTTACGCGCGCGGTTCATCCTCAAGCCGCTTGCCACGTTGCTGGTGATTGCTGTCACGTGCCTTGCATTTCTGGAGCCAACGCAGAATCCCATCTACACGGCGGGCGTGCTGATTGGACTGATCTTTTCTTTTGGCGGCGATGTGGCATTGATGTTCGAAAATCGCCGAGCGTTTCTGCTGGGTCTGGTGTTGTTTCTCCTCGCCCACATCGCTTACACCATCACATTCACCGCATTGACGAGTTTCTCGACGCTCGATCTCGTTTCGACGCTTATCCTCGTCGTTCTCGGCGTGGGATTTTATCGCTTGATCGCGCCGAATTTGGGAACGTTGCGTGTGCCGGTCATTGTGTACATCGTCGTCATCTCCGTAATGGTGAACCGCGCCATCGCCGCTCTCGCCAGTCCGATGTTCAGCCACGTAGCAGCGGTGATGATTGCGCTCGGCGCGATTCTGTTCTACGTTTCCGATATGCTACTCGCGGCAGCACGCTTCTGGAAACCGTTCCGCTACCATCGCATCAGTCTGGCGTTTTACTACGCGGGGCAACTGTTGCTCGCGCTGGCAGCGAGTTATTTTGTCTAGGACTACGAGGCAGCGAAAGTTGCTTTACTCGATTGAAACGCACAACCTGGGACGCGTCTACAAAATCCGCAATGCTAAAAAGAAAGAACCGCAAGAACTGGTAGCACTGCGCGAGGTCAATTTGCGCGTTGAACGTGGCGAATTGTTTGGATTGCTGGGACCGAACGGCGCGGGTAAGACAACGCTCATCAAAATTCTGACCACTTTGCTCGCGCCGACGTCAGGCTGGGCGCGTGTGGCGGGCTTTGATGTGATGCAACAACAAGCGCAAGTGCGCCCGCTGATCAATATGGTATCGGGGGGCGAATCGTCGGGGTATGGCTTGCTCACCGTGCGCGAAAATCTCTGGATGTTTGCCCAGTTCTACGGCATTCCCAGCGCGCAAGCAAATCGTCGCATCAAAGAGTTACTTGACATCGTCAAGATGAGTGATCGCCTCAATACCAAAGTGTCCGATCTCTCGACCGGCTTGCGTCAAAAGATGAACATTGTGCGCGGCTTTATGACCGATCCACAGGTAATCTTTCTCGACGAGCCGACGCTGGGATTGGATGTGGGCGCGGCGCGCGAGGTGCGCGCCTTTATTCGCCGCTGGCTTACCGAAAATCCCACGCGCACCGTTCTGCTGACGACGCACTATATGGTCGAGGCAGACGAGTTGTGCGATCGCGTGGCAATCATCAACCAGGGGCGCGTGCTGGCTTGCGATACACCAGCGAACTTGAAACAACGCTTGCAACGCGAAGCGATCTTTCGCATCGAAACGAATCGGCAGAATGGCATTTGTCTGGACCGGTTGCGCGCTGTGCCCGGCGTCCGTCGGGTTACGCATCAGGCGCACGACGCGTATGACACGCTTGAATTTGTACTGGAGCACGAGCAGGCATTGCGGGCTGTGCTCAACGCCATGGAAACACAACAGATGCGTTTGCTGCGTCTCGACAAACGCGAGCCAACGCTGGAGGATGTGTTCGTGGATCTCGTAGGGCGTCGGATGGAAGAGGTGGAACATGCTGACACCCGTTGAAAAGCAAACGGGCTGGCGGTTGTTCCTGCGCACCATCATTGGGCGCGCGTATCCGCGCGTGATTGGCACACAACGCGAAAAATCGTGGATGTTCTTCGACGTGTTTTTGCCACTGTTGTCAGTCTCGGCGTATGTCTTTGTTTATCGCGCGTTGCGCGCGCCCGAAGCGTATGTGGGATTTGTGGTTGTGGGTGGCGCAATGACCGCCTACTGGTTGAATGTGCTCTGGTCAATGTCCAGCCAACTGTATTGGGAAAAAGAGACCGGCAATCTCGCGCTCTACATTATGGCACCCAATTCGCTGATGGCAATCTTGCTCGGAATGGCGCTCGGTGGAATGTTTGCTACCACGCTGCGCGCGCTGGCAGTGATTCTGGTCGGCAGTCTCGCGTTTCAGGTGCAATACGCGATTGTCAGTTTGCCGGCGTTGCTGGCAGTCTTTGTGTTGACGATGGTCGCGCTGTACGGAATGGGAATGATGCTCGCTTCGCTCTTTCTGCTGTGGGGGCGCGAGGCGTGGCATCTTTCCAATCTCGCGCAAGAACCTATCTATCTCCTCTCCGGATTTTACTTTCCCGTCAAGAGTTTTCACTTTTGGATCGCGCTGGGCGCGTCCATCATTCCTCTCACGCTGGGACTTGATGCGATGCGGCAACTCGTTTTTGCGACAGGAGCAGCGCTGGGATTCTTGAGCGTGTCAGTCGAAATCGCTATCCTGAGTGCGTTGTGCATTCTCTTTCTCATCGCAGCGCGCCTGTTGCTCGATTATATGGAACGGTTGGCGATTCGCGAGGGGAGGTTGACGGAGAGTCGCAGGTGATTGGGTGAGTGGGAGATTGGGTGAGTGGGCGAATGGGTGATGGTACATTTGAAATCGGAAAGCGCACATCTAAAATCGCCGGCGTGGCGCGCCTTCAAGACGGCAACGTGGCTGGGCTGGCAAATCGAATCGAACTGGACAGATCCGTTTTTGTTCGCGGTCTATGCCATCATCAAACCGCTGGCGAGCGTGTTGATTCTGGTCGTGATGTACGCCGTCATCACCCACGCCGATTTTACCTCGCCGTTGTTCGCGTACATCTATCTGGGCAATGCGTTCTATATGTACGTTGGCGCGGTGATGACCGGCATTTCGTGGGCAGTGATTGATGATCGCGAACATTATCGGACGCTCAAGTATGTCTATACCGCGCCGATTGACTATATGGCATACCTGCTGGGACGCGGCGTGGCGCGCGCGCTGATGGCTTCCTTCTCAGTGTTTATCACAATCGTCTGTGGGGTACTGTTTCTACGCCTCCCGCTGCCCCTCGAGCAAATTGATGCACCATTGTTCATCATCAGTTTGCTGATTGGCTTGGTGATGCTGGCGTCGCTGGGGCTGGTCCTCGCGGCGGTAACATTACTCATCGCGCATCACGCGGGTTACGTGGGCGAGGCGACCGCCGGCGCGCTCTATCTGTTCAGCGGAGCGATTTTCCCACTCGACGTCTTGCCCGAGGTCTTGCGTCCCATCGGTTATCTGATGCCGATAACGTACTGGCTGGAATTGTTGCGGCGTTCTCTCGTCGGCACGGTGGCGCAAGCGTTTCCCACCCTGACCTATGTGAGCAATACCGAACTGCTCGCGCTTTTACTGGGCTTGACCGTACTTTTTGGTTCACTGTCGTTCGGTGTATTTAGTCGTTGTGAGCGCTATGCACGTGAACACGGCTTGATTGATCGGGTAACGAATTATTGAAACGCCCTGACTCTTCAAAGGAGTTGTGCATGGGCGCGTGCGTCCGCCACGACGGATGAAAATAGAGGACGTAGGGCAAATTTTTCAAATTTGCCCCACATTTTCGGAGTTGTGCATGGGCGCGTGCGTCCGCCACGACGGATAAAAATCCAGCGGCGGTCGGCGGTCATCCGTCGGCGGTCGCATTTTTGAAGGAGTTGTGCATGGGCGCATGCGCCCGCCACGACGGATGAAAATGAGGGACGTAGGGCAAATTTTCAAATTTGCCCCACATTTTCGAAGGAGCCTGTATGACCAATCCAACTCTTGCGGTGATTCACGCGCACGGCTCGGTGCGCGCTTACAAGCCCGATCCAGTTCCCGATGCGCTGCTCGAAACGATTGTCGCCGCCGCGCAGCGCGCCTCCACCTCATCGAACTTGCAGGCGTACACGGTGATTGCGGTGACGGAGGCCGCCACGCGCGCGCGTCTCGCCGAGTTGTGCGGCAACCAGATGTTCATCGCCCAGGCGCCGCTCTTCCTTGCGTGGTGCGCTGATCTCGCGCGTTTGGAGCGCGTCTGCGCGCTGCGCGGTTACACGCAGGTTACCGAGTACGTGGAAAACTTTTTGGTCGCCGCGCTCGATGCGGTGATTGCCGCGCAAAACGCCGCGCTCGCCGCCGAATCGCTGGGGCTGGGCATCTGCTACATCGGTTCGATTCGCAACAATCCGCGCGAGGTCATCGAATTACTTGGCTTGCCGCGCCTTGTCTTCCCCGTTGTGGGTATGACCGTCGGCTATCCCGCGCAACCGCCACCACTGCGCCCGCGCCTGCCCATCGAAGCGATTTTACATCGCGAACGCTACAACGCGAATCAAGACGAGGCACTGCACACGTACGACCGCGTGATGGCGGCAACCGGCATTTACAAGCAACGTCAAATACCGGTGCCCGGCAAGCCGGGCGAAATGGAAGATTACGGCTGGCTGGAGCATACCGCGCGGCGCGTCTCGCAAGCCGTCCGCACGCACTTGCGCGAGGTGTTACACGAACAGGGGTTTGCGCTCAAGTAGAAACACGCGGGAACAACGGGGCGCGTTAAACACTAATGTTAAACGCGGTGAGGATGACGACGATCACAGGGGCAATGAAAATCGCGGGGAGGAGATTACCCAGGCGCACATACTTTAACTCGAGCAAGACCAGACCAATCCCCATAATCAAAACACCGCCGGTCGCTGTCATTTCAATCACCCAGGGCGTTGTGCGCGTGACGGTGCCGAGCGCATTGCCAAAAAGCATCGCCGCCAGACTAATGCCCCCCTGCACAACCAGCACGGTCAACGCGGCAAATGCCACACCGATTCCCAGCGTCGAAGCGAATGCCAGACCAGCAAAACCATCGAGCGTGGACTTGATCGCGAGCAGCGTGTAATCCCCCACCAGGCCATCTTGAATCGAACCGAGAATCGTCATCGGTCCAACACAAAACACGAGCGAGGCGGTCACAAAGCCGCGCGTAAAGGTGCCGGCATCTTCGCCACGCGCCAAGCGCGCTTCGAGTGCTTTGCCCAGCGCATCGAGCCGCGCTTGCACACCGAGCCATTCTCCCAGAATACCGCCAATCAAAATACTTGCCAGCACGATCAGTACGTTGCGCGTCTCCAGAGCCATATCCACGCCGATCACGAGGGTCATCAAACCGATGCCATGCATCACCGTTTCGCGCATTTTGTTCGGCAGACGCGCCCCCAAACGCGCGCCCAGCGTCCCACCGATAACCACCGTAATCACATTCAGGAGTGTGCCAATCATAGGACTCGCTGCCTACCCGTTTTCACGCGCGCAGGTAAATGTCTTGCCCCAAACCGCTCTGGTAAAACGTCCGCCATTCGATAGGTGCGGCGTTGCTTACCGCGCGCAGGTGCCAGTACGACAAGCGTATCGTCACTGGCAAATTCCGCAAGGACTTGACGACACGCCCCACACGGCGAAGCCAGATTCGCCGTGACGACAACGAGCGCGACGATGTCGCGTTCACCTTCAGAGACCGCTTTGAAGATCGCCACGCGTTCGGCACACAGACCGCTGGGATACGCGGCGTTCTCGATGTTACATCCCGCGTACACGTTACCTGATTGGGTGAGGACAACGGCACCCACCGCATAGTGTGAGTACGGCGCGTACGCCTTTTTGCGCGCCTGGCGCGCGAGCGTCACGAGTTGTTCAATCTTCTCTTTCATCTCAACATACTTGTCACCGATTGAACTGACCATCGAACACTGAACACTGTATACTGAACACTGTATACTGAACACTGAATTACTGGACACTGACCACCGACCTGTCCACTTTACTCACACGCACTTTTTTGATCCGTCGTCCCAGCATCTCGAGAACGGTGATGTGCGCGTTGCCCACCTGGACCTGATCGCCCACCTTCGGCAATTTTTCAAGATGCTGATACACCAGACCAGCCAGCGTGTCACTCTCATCCGGCAAGTCGAGCGCGAGGGCTTGATTCACATCATCAATCGTCGCGCGCGCGTTAAACACCCCCTCGTTCTCGCTCACCTGTTCAACGAGTGGCTCTTCGCCGATATCGTACTCGTCCTGAATCTCGCCGACGATTTCTTCCAGCACATCTTCAATCGTGACGATGCCGGCGGTGCCACCGAACTCGTCCACCACAATCGCCATATGAACGTGATGCCGTTGTAACTCTTGCAACAGTTCATCAAGACGTTTCGATTCGGGAACAAAGTAAGCGGGTCGCAACAGCATGCGGAGGGGCACATCCGCCGGACCGTCACGCCAGACGCGCAGTAGGTCTTTGGCGTACAACACACCGACGATGTGATCAATGGATTCTTCATAGACCGGCACGCGCGAGTGTGCTCCGGCGATCATCACATCGAGAGCCTGCGCTAACGGCGTCTCGACCTCAACAGCGACCATATCAATTCGCGGGACCATAATCTCGCGTGCAAAAGTGCGATCCAATTGCAAGATGCCGGTAATCATCGCGCGCTCGTCCGATTCGATGAGTCCTGCGCGTGCACTTGCATCCACCATTTGCTCGACGGCTTGCTCGCGCGTGCGTGGCAGCGACTTGGCGCGCGCTTCCACCAGCGGCAAAAAGACCACTGCCTCTCCCAAAAGCGGCACGGCTAAGCGCTCCAGATTACGACGCGCGCAGGTATGCGCCACCCATTGAACACTGTGGGCAAGTAACAGTGCACCTGCCGCGCTCCACGCCGCAAGCGTCACTTCGTTCGTCGCGCGCGCCGTCACTGCGACGCCCAGCATCACCACGCCCACGCGACCTGACAAGGCCAGCGCACTCCCCAATATCCGCGCGCGCTGAACGCGCGTCGCGTGCGTCACCTGCAACGACGACACCTCGCGCGCCAGCGTCGCCACCGCGTGCCACACACTCCCCACACCGATAAGGCACACCAACCCGATACCCAGCAAAATCTCGATCATAGAGTCAATGAGCCAATGTGCCAACGAACCAATGAGCCAAAGAACCTTTCATTTGTCATTTGTCATTTGCTCATTTGTCATTCGTCCTTCGTCGTTCGACGAATCACGCGCGCGGGCACACCCACCGCGAGCGAATCGGGTGGCACGTCTTTATTCACCACCGAACCCGCTCCAGTCCGCGCGCGCGCGCCGACGCGTACGGGGGCGACGAGCATCGTATCGCTGCCAATAAACGCATCATCTTCAATCGTTGTCCGATGCTTGTGCTTGCCATCGAAATTGCAGGTGATGGTGCCTGCACCGATGTTCACCCGCGCACCCAGTTCCGCATCGCCAACATAACTAAAGTGCCCGATGTGTGTCCCTTCGCCCACCGATGAATTCTTCACTTCACCAAAGTTGCCGATGTACACCTCGCGCGCAATCACGCTACCCGCGCGCAGACGCGCAAACGGTCCGATGCGCACACGCTCGGCAAGGCGCGATTCGGTGATGTCGGAAGCCAGAATAACGCACTCGTCGCCCACCTGCGAATCACGAATGATCGTATTCGGACCAAGGCGACAGTTCGCGCCGATGCGGGTCTTGCCGCGCAGATGCGTGTTCGGCTCGATAATCGTATCCACACCGATTTGCACATCGGGTTCGATGTAAGTGGTGGCAGGATCAATCAGGGTGACGCCGGCAAGCATCCACGCGGTATTGATGCGCTCGCGCATTACCTTTTCCGCCTGCGCCAGATGGACGCGCGTGTTGATGCCGAGCATCTCGTTCGCGTCATACGAGACAATCGTCTCGATGCGGCGTGACTCGCGCGCCGCCATAGCGATCAAATCGGTGAGATAGTATTCACCGTTCCGTGCGTTGGGCTGGAGTTGTGGCAAATGCTCCCACAACCATTCGGCAGCAAAGCAATAGATGCCACAGTTCAACTCGCGAATCGCGCGTTGGTCGGGCGTGGCATCGCGCTCTTCGACAATACCGACGACCCGCTGTTCAGCGTCACGCACAATCCGCCCAAACGACATCGAATCATCGGCAATGAGTGTCAGCATCGTGATCGTCGCGCTGGTGGAGGTATGTCGCTGAATCAAAGTGTTCAGCGTCTCTGCGCGCACAAGCGGCATATCGGCATAGCACACCAATACGACCTCGGCTTTGCCTTGCAAGACAGCGCGCGCCTGCAAGACGGCGTGGCCGGTGCCCCGTTGTTCGTGTTGTTCGACGAATTGGAGATTAGAGATTGGAGACGGGAAATTGGAGATGGTGGTGCGCACTTGATCAGCGCCGTGACCGATGACCAGAATCGTTGGCTCACAACCCAGCGCGCGCACCGCATCCAGCACATACCACACCATCGGCTTGCCCAAAAGAGGATGAAGCACTTTGGGCAAGCGCGAGCGCATGCGTACACCTTGCCCTGCCGCAAGAATCACACTCGCAATGTTCACAAGCCCCCCTTGCTGAAAACAAAATTGCAGATTTCAGATTCGAGACTGCAGATTTGTTTCAATCTGCAATCTGCAATCCGCCATCTGCAATTCCATCACTGGGGCGCGAGGATTCGAACCTCGGTCAACAGATCCAAAGTCTGGTGTGCTACCACTGCACCACGCCCCATCGAGTGATGCCATTTTAACACAGGTGAGCCGAACGCGCAAATTGCACGCTGGCTCAGGGGGCATTTCAGTTTGGAGGCAAGTTGGGGCGACTGCACGTCGCAGCCAGCCATGCCGACCTGCGTCGGCAACAGATGTTGTCCGCGCAGGCGGACATTGCTCTGCGTTGCGGCAAATTCATTTGCGCTTTATCCTGTTCTCCATTCCACTGCGTATGATTTGATTTCGATGGGCAAGCCCGCCACGAGCAAGAACACTTGATCCGCTGCTGCCGCCACCTGCTTGTTCACCGTGCCCAACAAATCACGATACGCGCGTCCCAGCGCGTTGTCTGGCACCAGCCCCATCCCCACTTCGTTCGAGACGAGAATCAGCGCGGCGTCGTTCGCGCGATACCACGCCAAAAGTTCTTCGATCTCGCGCGCCATCACCGCCGATGCGTTTGCCTCTTCTGCCAGCAACACGTTCGATGCCCACAGCGTCACACAATCCACCACAATCACGCGCGCGTCTGTCACCGAGGCGAGCGCGCGTGCCACCGCGCGCGGCACTTCGAGCGTTTGCCACGCGACGGGTCGCGCCGCGCGATGCGCGGCAATCCGCGCGCGCATTTCGTCGTCGCGCGCTTCTGCCGTCGCGACGAACACCACGGCGTCGCCGCCGCGCTGACGCGCGAGCGTTTGCGCGAAATCGCTCTTGCCACTCCGCGCGCCGCCGAGAATCAAAGTGAGTTGCCTGGTCATTGTCCTCCAAGACGCGAAACGTGAAACGTGAGATTATCACGCATCACGTTTCACGCATCACGCAAGCACCAGCACCACCACTTCCACACTCTCGCCGATCATCCCGTAGATGTCGCCGGTCAAACCGCCCAGACGATTCAGTGCGAGGCGCGCGAGGACGAGCGCGACGAGGAACGCGCTGACGAACGCGACAACGCCAATCGCACCAAAACACGCGCAGACGAGCGCGGCAAACATCGTCGCAACGAAAACGATGCGGCGCGTGAGTTCCACGCGAAACATCGCCGCCATTCCACTTGACCGCGCAAGCGGAAACGTCGCAGCGAAGACCATCGCCCAGCGCCCCAGCAGCGGCGCGAGCAAAATCGGCACGAACGAGGTCGCGCTCGCGAGCGCGGCAAACTTGACGATGAGCAAGAGCATCACGCCCACCGCGCCGAAGGTCCCCAGATGCACATCGCGCAAAATTTCCAGACGACGTTCGCGCGTCGTCGCGGCAAATAGCGCGTCGCACGCGTCCGCCAATCCGTCGAGATGCAGCGCGCCGCTGAGAACCACCCACAGCGCGAGGAGCAGCGCGGCAGCGACAAGTGGCGGAAAAATCGCGCGCAACAAAAACTGCGCGACAACCAACTGCGCGCCGATGAGCAAACCGACGAGCGGAAAGTACGCGTACGCTCGCGCGGAAATCGGCTCGCGATAGCGCGCGGGAATAATCGTCAATAGCGCAAGTGCTGTCAGAAAATCGTTCATTGCTTGCTTCGACGAAGGACGAACGACGAAAGACTTTTATTCGTCCTTCGTCATTCGTCCTGTGTCAATAACCGATAAATCGCCTCCATCCGCAAATTTGCGCGCGCCACGCGCGCCAGTCTCTCGTACGCCGCGTCGCGCTCAAAGCGCGTGCGCGTTGTCCGCGTCGCTCCTTTGCGCGCGGCGAGATTTGCGAGCATCACGTCGCGCAGCGCGTCGTTGTCGAACAAGCCGTGCAAGTACGTGCCAGCGATCCAGCCGCGCGCAGCCACCGCGCCATCGGCATCATCCACCGCGCTTTCGCCGCGCGCCGTGATGCGCACGAGCGGCGCGCCATCGCTGCGCGTTCGCCCCATATGAATTTCGTAACCGGCTATCTCGATGCCACGCGCGTTCGCGAACAAACCTTCGTTCGCTACGACGATGCCACGCGCGCGCACCGTTTGCTTTTCCGTTTCAAACGTCGTCACGTGCGGCAACAAACCCAGCCCCGCAATGTGCGTCTCGTTCGATTCGACGCGCAGTGGATCGCGAATCTCTGCGCCAAGCATCTGATAGCCGCCGCAAATGCCCAGCACCGGTGTCCCTGCGCGTGCGAGTGTGACGATGCGCGCGTCGAGTCCGCGCGCACACACAAATTGCAAATCGGCAATCGTCGTCTTGGTGCCGGGCAAGATGATCAAATCGGGTTCACCCAGGTCTTCGACGCGATCCACAAAGCGCACGCTGACATCCTCCTCCGCGCGTAATGGATCGAAATCGTCAAAGTTGCTGATGTGCGGCAGGCGAATCACGACCACATCGAGACGAAGGACAGATGAAACAGTGGAGGCAGTAGGCGGTAGGCAGGAGGCAGTTATCTGGCACTTGCCTGCCTCCCGCCACCTGCCACCTGCCACCTGTCTCTCCTCCAGCGCGACCGAATCCTCGTCCGCAATCCGCAAATCGTGAATGAACGGCATCACGCCCAGCACCGGGACGCCGCTACGCTCTTCGAGAATTTTTATGCCGTCGTCGAACAAACGCGCATCGCCGCGAAATTTGTTGACGATGAACCCTTTGATGCGCGCGCGTTCGTTACCTTCGAGCAGCGCGTGTGTTCCCAAAAGTTGCGCGAAGATTCCGCCGCGATCAATATCGCCAACAAGTAGCACCGGCGCGTCGGCATACTCGGCAATCGCCATATTCACCAGATCGCCGCGCTTGAGATTGAGTTCGGCGGGACTGCCCGCACCTTCGATGACGACGACATCATACTGCGCGCGTAGCGCGTCGAGCGCGCGCGTGACGACATTCCACAACTCACTGCGCCGTCGCATATATTCGCCCGCTGGCAAGCGCGCCCAGGGTTTGCCCATCACAACGATTTGCGCGAACGAATCGGCTTCGGGCTTGATGAGAATCGGGTTCATCTCGACAGTCACGTCCACACCCGCCGCGTCCGCTTGCATCGCTTGCGCGCGTCCGACCTCGCGTCCATCGCGCGTGACGAACGAATTGAGCGCCATATTTTGCGCTTTGAACGGTGCGACGCGCCAACCGTCTTGTTTGAAAATGCGACACAATGCCGCTACCAACAAACTCTTGCCAACCGACGACATTGTGCCTTGAATCATCAGAACCGAACCAGGCATTGAAACCTACCCAAACGTGCCAAACAAGCCCGAAAAGAATTTGGCAGATTTGGCACATTTGGCTTATTTGGCTAATTTGGCAAATTTGCAATTGCTTCGACGAGCCGCGCGTTTTCCTCCGGCGTGCGCGTGGCAATGCGAACGAAATTGGGCAAGCCCCACGAAGTGCCATCGCGCACGACGATTTTACGCGCGCGCAGTTGCCGCGCAAACTCCGCCGCTGCTTCGACTTGCACGAGAAAGAAATGCGTCGTCGAAGGGACGACACGCAAACCGAGCCGCGTCAAATCGTTCACCAGCGCGATTTTCGCGCGCGCGAGCGCGGCAAGCGAATCGCGCAAATGTTGTTCGTCGCGCAGCGCGGCGAGCGTGGCGGCTTGCGCGAACGCGTTCACGCTCCACGGCGGCTGCACTTTTTCGAGCGACTCGATGATCGCCACCGACGCCAGCGCATAGCCGACGCGCAAACCGGTCAGCGCGTAATCTTTGGTGAGCGAACGCAAAATCAGCAAATTGTCGTACCGCAACAACGTGCGCGCATCCCACGCGTTTGCAACGAATCGGACGAACGCTTCATCCAGCACAACGAGCGTACTCTCACACGCGCGCAAAATCTTTTCAATGTCGTCACGCGCGAGGTACGTTCCCGTCGGATTGTTCGGGTTGCAGACGAACAGCACGCGCGGACGCAGCGCGCGCGCTTGCGCGACGAGCGCGTCCACATCAATCGCAAAATCGTTCTCTGGACGCGTGCGATACTCGACACGGCGCGCGCCCATCATCATTGCGGATGCGGCATACTCGCCGAACGTCGGCGCGACGATGAGCACGCGATCGTTTGCGCGCAGGTACGCGACTGCGAGGTGATAGATCAACTCAATCGAGCCGTTGCCGACGATGAGTTGACGCGCGTCAACGTCGTGCCGCTCGGCAAGCGCATCGCGCAGCGGCGTGGCGCGCGGGTCAGGATGGCGACCGATAGGCACATCGCGCAGCGCGTCCCACACGCGCGGCGAAGGACCGTACGGATTGACGTTGGAACTGAAATCGAGCCAATCGTCCGCGTGCGTGCTGTGAAAACCGCCGTGCGCGACCGGCGCGAGGTGTTGGAGCGCGGAACGCGGGTGAATAGCCATAGTCATTACAGTAAGCAGGAGGCAGGAGGCGGTAGGCAGTAGGCGGGAGGTATAAATGACCGCCTCCTGCCTCCTGCCACCTGCCTACTGCTTCCTGCCTCCTCTCATCATCACCATTCCCACCACCGCCAGCCCCAGCGCCACCGACACAACGCGCGCGGCACGCGCAATGTCACGCGGTTGCGGCGCGCGACCGTGTTCGTTCAAAACGTAATGCCCCACTTTTTCCAGACGCACATCGAGCGCGCCTGCCATCGCGCTCATCGGATAGCCCGCATTGGGACTCGCGGTGCGCGCGTGATCGCGCCGCATCGTTTGCCACGCGCGACGCGCGTCGTTGTGCGTGAATCGCGCGGCGAGGACGAGCAAGAGCGCGGTGAGGCGCGCGGGAATGAAATTGAGCGCGTCGTCCAGGCGCGCGGCGACCTTGCCCAAAAACTCGTACCGCCCGCGATAACCGATCATCGCATCGAGCGTGTTGACCGCGCGATACACAAACGCGCCGGGCAAACCGAACAGGTAAAAATAAAACAGCGGCGCGACGAACGAGTCGCTGGCATTCTCCGCCAGCGATTCGATCGCGGCGGCGGATAGTTGCGACGTGTCGAGCGCGCGCGTATCGCGGCTGACGAGCGCGCGCAAATCATCGCGCGCCGAGTCCAGCGCGCGCGTTTCCAAATTGTGCTGCACGGCTTGACCTGCGCGAATCAAGCCGCGCCACGCAAACGTCAGTTTGAGCGCGAGCGCGGCGAGTAAAACGGTAGACCAATTTCCCAGCGTCATTGCGAGCCGCGTTTTTCGCGGCGAAGCAATCTCCAATTCGCGTATTGGGGATTGCTTCGCCCCTGCGGGGCTCGCAATG
>Ga0308410_1001480_pt1 | contig 13602 bp, 9 predicted proteins | sample HotsprOSTMatCore_FD_203467 | JGI IMG/M metagenome (GOLD analysis project Ga0308410, IMG submission 203467) | Hot spring phototrophic mat microbial communities from Octopus Spring, Yellowstone National Park, Wyoming, United States -... | ecosystem: Environmental > Aquatic > Thermal springs > Hot... | reverse complement strand
GCAACTTATGTCCAAATGACTACCGGCTCGAATGTAAGCCGCGTGAACAATTTTTCCGAAGTGGTGATTCATGGCAACGCCGGAGAACGCTCTGACTTGGTACGGCTCTACGGCTCGGCTGGTATTGCCGAGACGCTCGTCGGTACACCCCAATATGTCGTCCTCGATGGTGGGACGTATCGAATTCGGGCGGAGAACTTCCGGTGGGCATATGGCTACGGCAACGGAGCCGGTGACAAGGCGGAACTGTACGATGATCGGACTACACGGGATTGGTTGGTGGCCGATCCGAGCTATGCCCGGCTGTCCGGTTCGACCTTCTATGTTTGGGTCCGCGATTTTGCTGAGGTAAGTGCCTATGCCACGACGGGTACCGATGGTGCCACGCTGTATGATCGCCCCTCCGGAGCGGATACCTTTGTTGCTCAGCCGGGATTGGCTGAACTTTATGGCAGCGGCTACCGAATCCGGGCAGAAGGCTTCCGGTATGTAACGGCCGAATCGAGGGGCGGTAACGATATCGCCATTCTGTACGACGACCCGGCCGCCTTCGACCGGTTCGAGGCTACACCGGTTTATGGCGTGTACTATGGCGACCGGTTCAACAATCGGGCTTTCGGGTTTGCGAGGATCCAAGCCGTCTCTCGGGGTGGCAATGACCGGGCACGCCTGTATGACCACTCCGTCTTCCAGGATACGTTCGTTGCGTATCCCACTTATGCGATGTTGCTGGGTGCCGGGTACGAGCGGGTCGTCGAAGGATTCCGATATGTCACCGCCTACTCAAGCGGCGGACTGGATCAGGCCTTGTTCTACGGCTCCGACGGGCCCGACACCTTCGTGGCTCGCCCATTCGAAGGTAGGATGTACGGAGCCTCCTACGACAATCAGGCTGTCGGGTTCCGTAAGATCGTCGGCGACGGTACCTCCGGAGGCTTCGACCTCGCCCAGCTGTTCGATATTGCTCTCAGTTGGGCACCCGATCACTTGCATGCCCAGGCAAACTGGGCTAAGGTCACCAACAGCTTGGTAGACTACGAGCTATGGGCGATTGGGTTTGACAAGGTCGAAGCCTTCGGAAGTGATCGGGGAGTGGATACCAAGGAGATTGTTGGTGCCCTGGACTTTGTCCTTGAAAGGCACGGTTCTTGGGAGGATTGATTTCAACGAAACGACGAGTAATTTAACGAAACCATGAGTAAGAGGTGAACCGGCTGAACTTCGGTATTAAGTGAAACTATTGCGGCAAGCCGGCTAGGTCAAAGAGTTGGTTAGCGATTGAGGAAGGTGACCGCTAACAATTGAGAGGTGTGGCTTAATAATAGCCACAGTTCATCTGTTCGAACTCCTTCGGCCCCCGATGACGTTAAAAGTCATAGGGGGTTTTTTATTGGCGACACAATACCCACCACCTGTTGCCCTTCGTAAACAGCCAGAAAGCGGGAATTTCCCGGGCGAAACTCCTTTTTCAAAAGGCAAAGCTGCCGGTCTTTTCCCCGATCTGTTTTTTCCTCCTGAGCGTCGGCCATGTCACTTTGTGCATTCTATATTTCCGTGAAGGATGATTTCACCCGGAACCTACTTGAAGCGGCAAGTGGCCGCAGGGTGCAGGGGTTGTGAACTAATCTCTTGATCGTGTTCTCTAATTCTGATCTTTTTCGTACCGAAAAGCGTGCTCGCTGGCCCAAAGGAGTCACCTAGCTTTTTCAGGCTCCTTGGCCTTTGTAACAGTGGCAACTTTTCTCAAAATTAGCTCCTCAAGGCAGCAGCCATGATCAGAACGACGAGTTTTGGTGTGCGCAAGGAGCCTCAGTCTTTGAGCTCTTGCGGCCAGAACGTGGCGGAGTTCCCCAGGAAATCGGTTTCCACTTCATACTTGTCCCCACAAAATTCGAAACAAGACAAATGCAATAACCACCTTGTCCCGCGAAGAACTTTCGAAAGAACCAAATGGTTCTGCCGACCATTTCAGGGCCGTCCGTTAGCGGTCCAAAAGCGATTAGTTCGCCGTCTCCGGTTGGAAACTCTGGAGGAAAGAACCCTCTTTTCCCTGGGTAGCCCCGGTCTCCCTTCAACCCTAGTGGACGGGGTGGGGTTTACTACCCTCACACCTTGGTTGAATCTCTCTCAAGGGGTGTCGGGAGAGTTCGCTCGCCCCGAGCAAACTCCGGGCTTCTTCCCAGTAACTGCTGCTCAAAGAACAGGGCCGGATCAACTAAGAGATTTTGCCGAATCCCCGGGGGCCCGCTCGGCGGAACTCCTGTTTTCCTTTCCCGAACCTCTGAGAATTTGGGAAGTATCTGCCGGCAGCTACGTGACACTCGAAGGAGAATCACTCTGGGTTAACCCTGGAGATCCGATCGTCCCCGTCCGGATGACTTCGCTTCTCTTGCCAGCAGGCACTTCTGATATCCGCGTGGACGTCCGGCACAAGGGACCAACCCATATTCTGGACATCCCCACGGGCAACTTGGTTTCTCCTACTGTGGTCGCTGTTGGCCTCGATACTATTGCCGAAGGAATCTCGCAAGCCGTCCCACTTCAAGAGGTGGCTGAGCTTCCGCCGGTTCGTTTCCAGGTTCATACATTTCGGGGGTTTAAGATTCTCAGTTTGCAAGTCTTTCCGGTTCACCGAGATCCCCAAACGAGTCAACTTGTTTACCACCAGACGTTATCTGTTGTGGTGATCGTGGATCGGGATGGATCCATAGAAAGTGTTCCCGGTTCCACACATTTGGAGTCTCTGCCCGCCGAAATTTTCCGAGAAAATCAGCCCGAACTTGGTCTGCCTCCCCGGGGGATTCCCCGCGATGTTGCTTTTCTTTCCTCGGTAGTTTCTAATCCCGGCACCTTGGTTACCTACGGATCGACTTTTGAAACCACTGCATCAGGCCGACTGCCGCGGATGGGGAGCGTGCAGTATGTGATAGTTACTTCAGAAGAGCTCGAACCTATCTTCCGCCAGCTTGCAGCCCATAAAGCTTCGCGAGGAATTTCCTCCGAGGTTGTTACCACCCGATACATCGCCAGCAGATATCCAGGAACCGAGTGCGGAGATCTGGCTGACCGAATCCGCGAATTTATCACAGAAGCCTACTTACACTGGGGTGTGGAATGGGTACTTCTAGGCGGGGACACGGAAATTATCCCTGTCCGCGGGGTGTACGCTCAGGTAGGGTCGATTGTGGAAAGATTTCTGCCCACCGACCTGTATTATGCCTGTCTTGACGGACCCTGGGATGGGAACAAAAACGGGATCTGGGGGGAGTCTACCGACGGTCCAGGTTTTCAGGATATCGACTTAATTCCAGAGGTATTCGTAGGCCGAGCCCCGGTCAGTAACCGCACGGAAGCTGAGAATTTGATTCGCAAAATTATTCAGTATGAAAGTAATATTCATACAAATCGGACTACCGCCCTTTGGCTGGGCGAAGCACTCGATTGGCGGACTGAGGCGAGCTATTCGGGAGACCGTATTCGGGCTGCTGTCCTTCCCTCGGATTGGCAGGTAATCGAGCGGTATGATCGCGATCGGGTTTGGAGCGGGAGGGAGCTGATAGATCTGTTAAATGCATCGCCCCATTTTGTCAATCATCTTGGACATGCCAGCGAAGATATGAACGCCCGTATAACGGGCCGGGATGTCCGAAACCTGAGAAACGAAGCTCCTTTTTTCTTCTATTCTCAAGGTTGCCTTTCGGGAGCTTTTGATCTCCGAGATATCTCTATCGGGGAACAATATGTCGTTGGGGCAGCGGGAGCTTTGGGGGTAATAATGAACACACGCTACGGTTGGTATGTTCCCGGCCCAGTGCCTGGTGGGAACCATTTCTATGCCCTTGAGTTTTGGGATGCTGTTTTTAACGAACGGCTTTTCCAACCGGGCTTGGCCCAGCACGACGCAAGGATGGACAATTTGTTCCGCGTGGGGAGCACCGGAGTTTACCGCTGGATTCATTTTGGGACCGTACTGCTCGGAGATCCGGAAACACCACTTCAGGTTGCGGACCCTTCAGAGCGGGGGCGGGGGGGACAGATCGCTGGTCGGGTTGTCGCAGATCGGGACGGTGATGGTCGGCCCGGGCCGGGTGATCTTGGATTGGAGAATATCATCGTTTACGTCGATTCCAATGCCGATGGCTTTTTTAGCCGAGGTAGAAGTCACGTTTCTTCGCCGGCCACGCCGGTGGAAATTCCTGATGGCGGTGTAGTGCGGAGTGTTCTCCATCTGTCAGACTCAGGAGTAGTTACCGGGCTTACTGTGCACTTGAGCTTAGAGCACCAATATTTGCACGATCTTGAAGTGTACTTGGTGAGTCCGGCGGGTGATCGGGTGAAACTTTTCTCACGGCTTCCAATTGCTTCTGGCAGTTTGGACGAGATATGTTTTGCGGACCACGGTGCGGCGGGGGTGCCCTCGCGGACCACTAGTTTGTCGGGAACACTCCGTCCTGCCGAGCCCCTGCGTGCTTTAGTTGGCCAGCCGGTCAGTGGTCCTTGGGCCTTGGAGATTTTCGATTTGGCTCCTCGAGATTCAGGTGTCCTTCGTGGCTGGGGTCTAGAAGTCACGTGGGAGGAACCCCATACTCTTACGGGGCCCAATGGGGAGTTTGCCTTTGGCGACTTGACGCCGGGTGAATATATGACTCGGATAGTCGTGCCTGACGGATGGGAGATTGCCCTCCCCCAAGAGCAACATTACCGCGTTGAGATTCAGGAAGGCAACCGATCGGTCGAATGTTTCTTCCTGTTGATCCCTCAGAGTTGGCCGCCGCAGGCTGAGGACTGGGGACTACTTAGCTTCCGGGAGGTTACGCCAACCGATCCTTCGAAACATGTACATTGGTTTAGATTCCAAGCAGCTGCTTCCGGAATTTGCACAATCCTGGCCCAAAGCGAGACAGCCCACGCCGAGGGGTGGAGCATCGAGCTTTTCGACGTTGATGGCACGCGGCTGGCAAACGGTAGGCCAACAAGTGCCGGATTACGAATCGATCTCCCCGTCACGGCGAACCAACAGTTATACCTCCGTCTCAAAGCCGAAGGCAGTTCCGTTCGGTTAACCGCAGCAAACCTTCTCCGAGTAGGATCCGACCGAATCGAGGTATGGGCCACGGACTACGAGGACTCCATCGAGGTCGATCTCGATCCCAATTTGACTATCACCGTTAATGGTCTCCCATACGATTTCTTCCCACCGGGATTACGAACCGTGCGGATCCTCGGTGGTGGGGGAGGGGATTCGTTGAGGATCCTAGGAGGTACAGCTTCCGAAACCGCAGTAGTCACCGGTACTACCGTTCGGTGGACTTCTCCTACATCCACGGTGTGGGCGGAAGGATTCTCCCGAATCGAGCTTTCTGGTGGTGCCGGGAGCAATGTTATTTGGCTCTACGGTTCCCGTGGGAATGATCGGGTCACCGTCGATGGGGAAACTGTGGTCTTTACCACCTCGGACAATTCGGTGTTCTTGAAAGAATTCCAGCGGGTTAATGTCCTGGCAGGGCCTGGGGGCACAGACGAGGTGCAGCTTAACCTCCGTCCGGGTGGCAACCGGGTTTTTTTCCGCCCGGGAGAGATTACCTGGTATAGATCTGGGGGCATTCTCTCGGCAAAGGGGTTCCAAACCGTCACTGCTTCTTCTGAGTCTGTAGGCGGGGATGCCGCCTATTTTTTGGATTCCTCCGGAGCCGACACTTTTACAGGAACTCCAAACTACACCTTAATGACCGGCCAAGGGTATACGAATCGGGCGGAAGGGTTTCGTTGGGTAGTGGCAAGAAGTTCCAAGGGGGCAGATTCTGCCATCCTTTACGACTCGGGGGGACGCGATGAACTTATCGCCACGGGAGAATATGCCGTATTGTCCGGGAGGGGGTATGGTATTCGGGTGGAGCGATTTCCCCAGGTCGTCGTCACCGCCAGTGAGGGTACAGGTGACCTGGTTCGGGTTTTCGACACACCCGGAGATGATTTTTTCCAGGTAGTCGGGAAAAGCATACAAATGATGACATCAAATTCTCGTGTTATGATAAGTGGATTCGATAATCTCCGGATTTACGGGGGTCGGGGAGGCAATGATTTCGCCCAGGTCGACGTGCCGGAGCCTACCACGCGAGTGCAGGCGATGCCAGGATGGGTTCGCCTGGCTGGCCAGAGTTACGACGCCCAACTCGTGGAGGTGGGCACCATCCGGGTGAGGGGGTTTCCAGGTTCCGGTGCTCAGGCTTTCCTTTATGACTCCTCGGCTCGGGATGCTGTGAGCACTTTTCGGTCGGGAGCTTGGATCGGGAATGATAAGTTCACTGTTTTTGTGGAGGAGTTCGCTCGAATCCGAGCTTCCAGCCGATTCGGAGCACGACTTGAGTTGCCCCAGGAGCCGATCGATTACTTACTGGAAATCACAGGGTCGTGGCTGCCTGTCAGCTAAGGGAGCGTTAAGGAATAGGAGAGGAACACTGCCGGTCCCTTTGCGTGCAATCTCCCAAATGACACTCTTTACTTCTATGGGATGTGCAAGAAGACAGATTTCACTCGTGTCCGGCAGGGAGTTTTTTTGCCCGGGCTAGGCCCATTCCAAATTGCACCTGCGGTAAATCGCTGAAGAAGGCCCTCGGAGAATTCTCGAGGATCGAGGCACGAATCGAGATTCCCAACAGGAATTCCTTGGCCATGCTGCTGGCGGTTCCGGGGAGAATAATAATTTTGGGGCTCTTTGGGGGGTTTTTAGCTCGAACATACGTTTTATGAAGGGAACGTCTTCTAAAGGGAATGTCGCAGTGGTGTTGCCGGAATTTCGTGAGCTAACGATTGTCTCCGGTGGCCAGACCGGCGTGGATCGGGCGGCCTTAGATGTGGCAATAAGCTTGGGACTCCGGCACGGGGGGTGGTGTCCTGCAGGACGCTGGGCCGAAGATGGTGCGATTCCTTCCATGTACCAGCTCGAAGAAACTCCCAGTTCCAATCCCGAAGTACGTACCGAACGCAACGTCATCGACTCCGACGGCACGCTCATTTTGGCCCGGGGCAAATTGACCGGCGGCACTGCTTACACTCGTGCCTGTGCTGAAGAGTGTAGCCGACCATTCCTGGTCGTGGATCTTGCAAATCCGTGCTCCCCAGAGGAGGTTCGTCGGTGGCTGCTAAAGAATAAAATTCGGCGGCTCAACGTAGCTGGCCCGCGGGAGAGTGTGGCTCCAGGAATTTACGAGGAGGCCAAAGGCTTCCTTCAGCGAGTTCTTTGTGATGAGGCCCCTTCCTAATCATTTTCCACCGCCATGTGCCGCCCGTAACTACCACACAGCACTGCCGGGGCCGGCAACCCTCGGTTAGCGATCCCCTTCGGAAGAAAACTGCCAATTCCCTTGGCAATCCGGGTTAACGTTAGCGAAGAAATAACCGTTCCAGGGAATCGGCTACCTGTTCGGGCGAAGTCAGTACAGCCAGAGCCGCAACTGTAACGAGAAGCAAGCCCGGCACGAGAAAAGCCAACCCCGTCCAATTTCTCCCTACCTCTGTTTTCTCCAAGGCCTTCCGTAATGCTGCTTCGAGCTGATTCCAAGACTGAAAATCCTGCCTTCGCCCCACAGCTACCAATCGGGCATTTCTCAGCAAAGGTGAATAGTCAAGAAACAACTGAACACCAATCGTGGGCAGCACCAAACATTCTCCCGCCCATCGGGCATTCGGGTCCAGATCGAGGGCCACTTCCGAAAGTACTGGCTTCAGCTCTGAGTAAGGGATGTTATAAAGGACAATCCGCGGCCTCATCCACAGATTGATCGAGATGATGACCAGTCCTAACAAGGCCAAAAGGAGCAGCCAAACCCAGGGACCAAACCGGATATAAGCCGGCAGAGGGAAGAAAAGATTGATCGGACCGATTACAACCAGTCCCACGAAAGCTAAGAGCAAATAGGCGGTATCCTGCCACCCCGTAAGAACCACTGGGTAGCGTCGCAAATTTAGGAGTCCAATAGCAAACAGGTAGATTGCAATCGGTCCAAAACCAAGCCCTAAAGCAAGCGGATCCATAATGATTCGGAAAACGAGTTAAAAGGTTAATTCGATCTTTTTTTCAGCTGCTTATTACTAAAGCTGTCTGCAGTCTTAGGATCTGTTGAACCTATGGTTTGGCCCCGAAAGCCGAAGCTCTGTCGGCCTAGGACCAACCCCGAGATCAGGGAGACGTTTTCGTCCGGTTTTGGCGGGGTGCCTTTCCATTGCCGGAACTGGACCCACTGTGATTGCCACTTTTTCCTTTTGCATGTCGGAGCTCGGCGAGAAATCTCGCCTCTTCAAGCAGGAGTTGCTGCCGAAGCTGGCCAAAGTGCCGTTGGGTCGCCAAGATATCCGCGAAGGCTAGCATACCTAGCCACAGTGTTAGAACAATCCCGACAGTTATCACCGCGATTTTCCAGATGGGGGCAGCTCCCATTTGTTGGAGCAAAGCATCCGCTAAGAGAATGAGACCAACCAGACCAATAAGAGAACTTGATTGCATCCTCCGTCGGACTCGAGCCCGCCGATAACGCCAATCCTGCTGCAAAGTGTCCGATTCTTTTGGTTCCGATGGGCCCAAACGTTTCCCCTCCAGCCAATGGGAAACAATCAGAGCCCAAGAAGCACCGATCATGCCTACCGCTACTGCTACCTCAACCCAAACACTCACATGGGGCCTCCTAGAATCGCTTTTCAGGGGGCTGGAGGCTCGCCTAGGAGAGAATCTTTCGATGGGCCCTTGGCTACCGTTTTTCCCCGTTCGAGAGATTTCGAAACCGACGGCTCCGATAGCGGGGTCCTATCTGCGGTCCAAAGCCGAAATCGAAAAAAAACCTTGGCCTGCATATTCCGCTTTGCCCAGCAGCAGACCCTTGCTGACCGGAGATCTCCTCTTCACTTGCAAGCCTGACTTAAACCCCGGCACGTCGCACGCTTCCGCTCTTCTGAGACCCGAACTCCAAACTTTATTTTAGCCCCTTGATCCATTCCATGAGGACATACCCCACGATGGCAAGGCTTCGAGCGGAGCATTTGTCCGGTGTATCCTCCGTGGTATGCCAATAGGGATAATCAAAGTCGATGGTGACACACGCTGGGATCCGCCCGACATTTCGAAGCATGAGATGGTCGTCGCGAATGTCGTACTTCGGTCGCGGGATAAATTCCCTCACACCCAGCCTCCTTGCAACCCCCCAGATTTCCTGCACTAGGGGACGCGACTCCGGCCAAGACAGGCTGTTTCGCTCTTGGTAGATCTGCAAGTCCGCGTCACCTACCATGTCCAGCAGAATCGCACATCGATATTGGGCCTTGTAGGGTAAGCGATCTTCTCGGTAGGCCTGCGAAAAAAACTCGGACCCTAGGAAGTAGGGGTCGGTCTCACGGAAAATGAATTCCTCCGCGTCGAAAAACGCAAAGTCCAAGCCAAGCTTCGAGTTCAGGTTCTGAATGTGATGTCCCAGCTCCATAAGCACCGCCACCCCACTAGCACCGTCGTTAGCCCCAAGGAAGGTGCCTTTGGGATCGCGTGGGTCCAGCATCGGATAAGGGAGGGTGTCATAATGTGCACAAAGCAACACTCGGTCTAGTCGCTCGGGAAACCACTCAACAATCAAATTGGCCATGTTTACCGGGGTACGATCTAGGGGGTGAGGGGCCCGAAACCGCTGAAAATGCACGCGGCCACCCAGACCGGAAAAGTGCTCTTCCAAAAGTTTTTGCTGTTTTCCCATACCTGGCGACCCGGAGAACCGTGGTCCCAGCTCGCAGAGGGCCGTTAGGTATCGGTAGGCTCGCTCCCCGTCAAACGGGGTCCCCTCCTGCGATTGGGTTTTTCCGGCTAATGCCGCCCAACCTGCATCGGGAGATGGCTGCTCCACTCCGCGACAGTGAACCCACAGCACAATCCCAACTGTAATCCCACTTGCCCAAATCAACGAACGAGCGGAATGATGGGAAATCCACTTACCCAATCCCTTGCTGAGAGAACTGGGGTTTCGCAAGCGGCCATTGGAAGTTTTCAATTTGCCTCTCCCAAATACCACCTCGTTAATTTCAGCTATGACATCGAAATCGATTTCCCACTAAACTTCGGCTGTGGAGTCTCTTATCGGCATTTTCGCCCTCGCAAACTTTTACTCTAAGCCTCTCCAGGGCTGCGGTCAAGCTGAGGAACTCCTAAAGCAACCGCGATTTCAGAAATACCTGAGCCGGCTCCGAGTCAGTGTTTGGGGTCTCTGTTTTGGACGTTCGCGATGGCTCTTTCCAGGAGATTGGGAAGGAAGGAGATTGGCGTGAGGCCGGGATACTCCGTTATCTCCTCCGGTTTTTTCCGGGGTTACGGAATTTTCGCTTGGCCAGCAGGCCGCTCTTTTGAGGCATTCGGCTCCGACATGTCGGCCTTGCCGAAGAAGCCATCTTCCTGGTGGTCAAGTCCATTCGGGGAATCAGCCCGGAGCAAAAACTCACCGGATCAACACCAGATAGCCGGCCAGCACGACTGCAAGCAGATACATCAACCAGTGGACAGATCTTCCCTGGCCACTACATAGCTTGATTACAGGATAAGTGAGGAAGCCTAACGCCAATCCGTCAGCTATCGAATAAGTCAACGGTATTCCTACCATGACTACAAAGGCAGGCAAAACCTCGGCAAAGTTTTCCCACTCGAACTTCGACACATTGCGGATCATGAGGGCCCCCACGATCACGAGGGCCGGAGCGGTGGCTGGGGGGTAGGTGCCGATCATCTTTACCAAAGGAAAGAAAAATGGGGCCAAAAGGAACAACATGGCCACCACCACAGCAGTCAGGCCAGTTCTGCCCCCCTGTTGAACACCGGCTGCACTTTCTATGTAGCTGGTGACCGTGCTCGTCCCCGCCGCCGCTCCAATGATTGTACCCAGAGAATCCGCCAGCAGGACCTGTTTTGCCCGAGGAATGTGATTGTTCTTAATAAAGCCCCCTTGCTCTGCGATACCCAAAAGCGTTCCCAGGGTGTCGAACACATCCATGAATAAAAAGATTATGATCAGAGGAATCATGCTCCAAGAGACTGCATGCAAAAGATCCATTTTGAGTAAGGTCGGCAAAAGGGAAGGGGGTGTGGAGATCACCGATGTCGCTGGCACAAAACCACCTTTCTCCGCGGGCTGCAAGAGCCGTGATTCCGCGATGGCCGGAAACTCGGCAAACTCCGGGTAATGAATAAGCATTTGCCGCAGGCCAAGGGCAGCCAAGGTGGCTGCGAGAATTCCCAGGACTATTGCTCCTCTTATACCCAAAGAGTAAAGACCTGCGGTGACCACCAGGCCGAAGAAAAATATGGCTACATCCGGTGATCCAATACGGTCGGTCAAAGCCACTCCGGTATCCGGACTGCGAACGATGATTCCCGCATTCTGGAGGCCGATGAAGGCAATGAAAAGCCCGATACCCACCGCAATCCCATTTCGGAAAGTAGGGCTAATTGCTCCCAGAAGTTGGGTTTGAATCCCCGCCACAGTGACCAGCAAGAACAACACTCCGGAGATGAAAACTGCTCCCAGGGCAACTTGCCAGGCGGCAACCTGTCCTGCCTTGACAGCGGCCAGTCCCGCCGCGGCAGGTATCACCGTAAAAACAAAGAAAAAGTTCTCTCCCATGCCCGGGGCCTGGGCAATCGGGTAATTCGCCAGCACTCCTAGAAGGAATGTAGCGAAGGCTGCGGAGTAGCAGGTGGCAGCCATCACTGCTCCGAAGTCCATCCCTGTGCGCGCTTGTTCCCCTAAAGCGGGGACAAACATTTCGCCGGTTAAAACCGCTGGCTGAACGACGATGATGTAAGCCATCGTCAAGAACGTAGTCACGCCGGCTATTATCTCCGTGCGGATGTTCGTCTGGTTTTCCCGAAGACGAAACAGCCGTTCTAACATTCCGAAATCCCCCGAGTTGTGAGAATTTCAGATTACCCCGGATTTGCGTTACCGTCTTTGTTTCGGGTCGGCTTTTTTGCCCCACGATCCGCCCGTTGCAACACCGGCCTGAGACATCCCCGGGACATCCTCGTTGCCTTTTTTCCAGCCTCCATCCTGCCGAATTTCAAGCTTTAAAGATCATGGGGACACTAAGGCCCAAGGTTTTCGGCCGCTCTGGCCTCTCTTAGTGCCTGCGAACATGGATGAAAAGCAACAGGCTTACCGACCAAGTTTCCGAAGGTTCTCGCGACACCGTCGCACTGTCTCGAGGGGCGGAAAGCGGTGGGTTTCCTGTTCCACGATATACCATTCGGTACCGCCAATCGACTCGCAAAGTTGGAAGATTCTTCCCCAATCCACCGTCCCCTCACCTAAAACTGCTCCCTCAGGCCCCCCATGTTCCTTCAGGTGGATTGTCTTGGAACGCCCTGGAAATTTTTCCAGCATTAGGTACGGATCTCCACCGCCGGCAAGGCAGTTTCCGACATCCATCTGCATCACAACTTCTTCTTTTGTGTGGTGGAAAAACACTTCCCAAGCAGTTTCGCCATTCACTCGAGCAAAATCGTGAGCGTGGGCATGATATCCCACCGACATCTTTGCTTCTGCAACCCGCTCTGCCAGCTCATTGAATATTTTCGCGGTCGCAATTGCCCTTTCTTTCGGGACCAACAGCGAAGTTGGAAGATATGGACAAATGAGATACTTGTTGCCCAAGACCTGGTTAAACTCGATCGTTTGGGCCAACTGGTTGGGTTGAAGAGAGTCCCATGGGGTGTGAGAACCGCAGCAGATAAGGCCGGCTTCGTCCAGCATCTTTTTCAGAGTAGTTGCCGAGTGGCCGTAATAACCGGCAAACTCCACACCCTCGTATCCGGCCTCTCGAATCGCCGCCAAAACCCGTGGAAGGTCTTTTTGAGCTTCGTTGCGTACAGAGTACAACTGCAAGCCGACTGGAATTTTTCGTTGGCTGCCAGCAAATATAGTCTTTAGACAGGTTACGGCGGAAAGGCCTAAACCCATCCCTAACCCTTTTACGATTTGCCGACGATAAAAACGCATCCCAAAGTCTCCCAATCAAGAGTTCTGGTTCAATGAATTAAGATTTCACCTTGCTTACGAACCCCAAACGGCCTGGCTTTACATGTAGGTGACACTTGTAAACCTATTTCCTCGGTCGGGTCGGCACCGAGTAAGCCTTCTCACCCAAGCTTAAGCTAGGGGTGGTGCCTTCCTGCAAACTTGGGGATAGTAAAGCGGACGAAACCCTTAGGCAAAACTTGCTTCTCTCACCGGAGCCAAGCCCCGGTGATCTCTCCTGGCTCAGTCCTCACTCTAGCAGCTTTACGGCTTTTTCCGCACCCGCAAATCGAATCTTCAACTTTTGCCTCATCCTGGCCCAAGAAACGTGAATAACCTTAACACAGGAAAAGGTCAACATTTTTCCAAGGACAATTACCCGCTTTCTCCGGGAAGGGAACCCGAAGGGAATCAACGGCCGGCTCTTATCCCCTGCCTTGGCAACATTTAGTCTAATTGGCGGATGTGTGCCCGTCTATGGCCGTTCCCATGGTGGAGGTCCGTTCTCTTTGACACACAGGCCACACCGATCGCAGTCAGTCCCTCTGCCCGGTTTTCTACGGGC
>Ga0308410_1001478_pt1 | contig 13605 bp, 11 predicted proteins | sample HotsprOSTMatCore_FD_203467 | JGI IMG/M metagenome (GOLD analysis project Ga0308410, IMG submission 203467) | Hot spring phototrophic mat microbial communities from Octopus Spring, Yellowstone National Park, Wyoming, United States -... | ecosystem: Environmental > Aquatic > Thermal springs > Hot... | reverse complement strand
CGATGGGACGAAAAATCTTTCGTCCCACACGGTTGAGTAATTATCCTGTCGGGGCGAAAAATCTTTCGCCCCCCACCAAGCGGAAAAAACTTTTGCACGGTTACCTGGAGCGTCTGCTCCGTTCACGGTGAGCAGTTCCGTACAATTGGGAAAACGCTCGCTACGGGTGCACAATGACAGGGGTACCAATCTCCGCCCAATCGTAAAACCACCTGGCATCTGCAATCGTGAGGTTGACGCAACCGTGACTCATCGGACGTCCAAAGTTGTGATGCCAATACGTGCCGTGAATCGAGTACGCACCCGTGAAATACATCACCCAGGGCACATTGGGAAGATAATAGCCCGGTCCACGCATCGCTTGCGAAGGGACTTTGAGGTAAATCGCAAAGCGTCCGATCGGGGTCGGTGTCCACGGCAAACCTGTGGAGACAAGGACGGATTTAAGTGGCGCGGTGTTTTGATACGCGGTGATGCGTTGTTCACTCAAATCAATATCAATCCACTTGCCGGTGGTTGGCGCCGCGCGCGCCGGGGAAGGAGCAGGAAGAGGTGCCGGCGCGCTCGATGGTTGCAGTGCAGGCAACGCGCTGCGGCCGGGGATTCTCAAGCGTTGCCCGATGTAAACAAAATCGGGATTGTAGAGACCGTTGACGCGCATAATCTCGCCGGGCGTAGTACCGAATTTGGCGGCAATCGTCGCCAGCGTATCGCCTGCCGCCACCGTGTATACCGCGCCAGCGGGTATCGCGCTGGACGCGCTGCTGGTCGCAGGAATTATCAGGCGTTGTCCGGCATAGATAAAATTAGCGTTCGGCAAATTGTTCGCGCGCACGAGCGCCTGAACAGTCGTGCCGGTGCGCGCAGCGATACTCGCTAGCGTATCTCCCCAGCGTACGATGACGACACCGGGCGTTGAAGCGCGTGTGGTGGGCACAAACATCCCCAGACCTATCAACACACTCGCAAACAGCAGGACGCGAAAAACAGTTTTCATTGCATGCCCTCCTTCGAAAATGTAGGGCCAATTTGAAAAATTTGCCCTACGTCCTCTATTTTTCATCCGTAGTGGCGTACGCCTGCGACCATAAACAACCCCTTCGAAAATGTAGGACAAATTTCAAATTTGTCCTACGTTGCCCATTTTCATCCGTCGTGGCGTACGCCTGCGACTATAAAACAACTCCTTGAGAAATAGTGGTGGCGCGAGAGCACTTTAGCCATCGGTATCTGGTGCAACTTATACCACATCCCGTCAAAATATTCAAGACAGGGTTGCACCGATACCAGGGCATGTGCAAAGTCGGGTTCAAAGACCTGTCAGGTCTCCAAGACCTGACAGGTCTGGGATTCCAGAATCATCTTCCAAAACCTATGCCCCAATGTCAAGCGACTTGGCACACGCCCTGGCACCGATACCACCTCTCCGCGCAGGGCGAGAAGAAGGTGAGGGGGCATGATGGCAATCGCAGCCTTCCTCGCCGTCCGTTCTTGCGGTTTTGGCGTGTTTGACACATTTGCGGTATAATGCACCGCGTCAATGCAAAAGCAAATTGTGTCTGTGCTCTGGTTGGGGATTCTTCTGCTGGCTTGCTCATCCTCGTTCGATCCCCCCACGCCGGTCACCACACCCACACGCACACATCCTACCCCAAACCCTACTGCCACCGCAGAGCCCACACCGGTTTTTTCGTCCGATCCATTCAACGATGGCATGGTGGCGCGCCGCAACGGCGATTATCGTCGCGCCATTGCCGCCTTTCAACGCGTCCTCGATTCTAAACCCTCTCCCGCGCTGGAGCAAGAGGCGCGCTATCGTTTAGGTGAAGCCTACTGGCTGTACGGAGATTCGGCGCGCGCGATCAACACGCTTCTGGCTTATGTGCAAGGCAACCCCAACGGCGCGCGCGTTCTCGAAGCCCGTTACATTCTGGGCGATGCCTATCGTGCCAGCAAGGATTACGCCAGCGCGATTGCCCAATGGAGTCTGTATCGCGACCAGTCGCCCACCCTCGCGGGCGATACCGATGCGCGCATCGCGGATGTGTTTGTTCTACTCGGCGATACGGTCACTGCGCTGGCGCAGTACGACCGCGCTCTGCAAGACCCCCATCTCAGCGCCGGCGCGCGCGTGAGCATTCTCCAGCGCGCGGCAGAGGTGCATTCCGGGCGCGGTGAACACGCGCGCGCGGCAGCACGTTATGAAACGGCTCTGTCCCACGCCTTCGACGCGCGCACCCGAGCCGATGTGCTCTGGCGCGCTGGCGAAGCATACGCCAGTGCCCAGCAACTCGATACCGCCATCGCGCGCTGGAAGGAAGCCTTCACCCGATACCCCGAACATCCCGGCGCGTATCGCGCGCTGGTGCAACTGGTCCAGCGTCAGATAGCCGTGGATGAGTTTCAGCGTGGGCTGGTGAATTTTCACGCCGCGGCGTACGATGCCGCCATCGCCGCCTTTCGACGCCATCTCCAAAACCCCGGCACCGCGCGCGATGGCGAAGCGCGTTACTATATCGCGCAGGCATACGCGCGGCAGGGCGCGTACACTCAAGCCATCGCCGAGTACGACGCGCTCATCAAAGCCCTCCCCAAAGACAAACGCGTCCCCGAGGCGTATCTGGGCAAAGCCGCCGCGCTCGCCACCATCGGCAAGGTGGACCAAGCCGTCGCGGTGTATCGCCAACTTGCCGCCACCCTTCCCAACGATCCGCTCGCGGACGATGCCTTGTGGCGCGCGGCAGTGCTCCTCGATCGTGCGCAGCGTTATCGCGAGGCGGCAAGAGTGTACGAGGAATTGCACGCGAAATTCTCCACGCGCGAACGCGCTGCCGAAGCATTGTTCTGGGCAGGATTTGCCTATTATCAAAACAAGGACGACAAGACCGCGCGCGCGCGCTGGCAAACACTCGTCACGCAATATCCCCAATCACCGTTTTACGCGCGCGCACTCTTCTGGCTGGGCAAGATCGCACGCGCGCAGGGACAGGTCAACGAGGCGAAAAACTATTGGACGCGGGTCGCGTCGCTCAACCAGGGGTACTATTCGTGGCGCGCGCAAGAGTTGCTGACGCCTCCGCCAAACACTCCCTCGTACGATCTGGCGCGCTATGCAATGGGCACACCTCAGGACCGCACCGATCTGGAGCAGTGGCTGGCAACCTGGAGCAAAGGCGAAGGCGCGGTCAGTGCCACACTCGACACCGCCACGCGCAACGATCTGCGGTATCGCCGGGGCGCCGAATTGCTCCGCCTGGCGCGCACCGTCGAGGCGCGGCGTGAATTCGTCGCACTCATCGAAGCCAAAAAGAACGAGCCGCGCACCCTGTACGCGCTGGCGCTCTATTTTCAAGATAACAACCTGTTCGCGCTGACGCTGGACTGTGCCGAAAAGATCGCGCGGCTGGCGAACGAGGCGGGCGCATCGCCGGCGCCACGCCTGTTGTGGATGTGGCGTTATCCCACCTACTATGCTGATCTCGTCGTCGCGGAGGCACAAGCCCACCAGATTGATCCGCTGTTGTATTTCGCGCTCATCCGTCAGGAAAGTCGCTTTAACCCCTGGGCAACCTCCTCCGCCGATGCGCGCGGATTGGCACAAATTATGCCGGCGACCGGACGTGAAATCGCGCAACGTCTGAAGATAACGTCCTTTGCCCTTGACCAGTTGTATCTCCCTTACATCAGTGTCCGTTTTGGTGTTTGGTACTTTGCCCAGCGGCTCAACGAGTTCCAAGAACCTCTCTACGCGCTGATCGCCTACAACGCCGGTGCCAGCCGCGTCAAACAGTGGCTGAAAGCCGATCTGGATGACACGATTGAAGAAATCGAACTCAGCGAGACCGCCGCGTACGTTCGAATCGTGTACAGCGATTGGAAACAGTATCAGATGATCTACAGGTAAATCGAATTTACTTGTCTATCTGGTCACTTGTGTTATAATATCCGTATGCCTCTGGACATTCGACTGGGTGACATTGTCCGCTTGCGCAAACCCCACCCCTGCGGTGGATTCGAATGGCAAATTGTGCGCGTGGGCGCGGACATTGGGATCGTTTGTCAAACCTGTCAGCGTCGCGTCTTGCTCCCGCGGCGTGAATTCGAAAAACGTTTCAAAGTGTTGGTGCAACGGGAGACACCTCCATCAATCCAATGATTGAACCCAGGCAAAACAATCCCTATGGAGAATTGGCACACGAGCGGCTATCTGGTCGTACTGAGTAATCGAAATTTTCGCGCCCTCTGGCTGGCGCAACTCCTCTCGAACACTGCACTCAACGGTTCGTTCTTTGTGCAGTTGATTCTCATCGAACACATCACAGGCTCCAGCGCGCATCTGGGCGCCGTCATTCTGTCATTCACTTTGCCTGCTGTGCTGCTCAGCGCTATGGCGGGGATGATTGTTGATCGCGTCTCCAAGAAATCCATCCTCGTCTGGTCGAACGCGCTGCGGGTGCTCACGGGTGGAGCACTGGCTATACTGGCGGCACTCTTACCCCACCACAAGTGGCTCGAATTCTTCTTTCTAGTTGCCATTTACCTCCTTGTCTTTGTGACCTCAGCGATTGGACAATTCTTTGCTCCCGCCGAAGGTGCTACCATTCCGCTACTCGTACGCTCGGAACATCTCCTTGCGGCAAATTCACTCTTCACCCTCACTTTTATCATCGCGCAAATTCTAGGGATGATTATCCTGGCGCCGCTGGGTGTCAAGACCATTGGCATCGTCGGCTCTGGATCGCCGTAGCGATGTACATCGCCGCGACTATCTGTGTAATGCTGATTCCGCGCGATGTGCCCGCGCGCGCCAACGCGTTGAACGGAGCCTCCGCTGTACGCCGCGCTCTCGACGAGATACGGGAAGGCTGGCACTTTGCCATTACCCATCGCGTCATCTTCATCGCGCTGCTGCAACTGGCATTGACGAACACGTTGATTCTCACGATGGCAGAAATGGTGCCGGGTTTTGCGCGGCGTGTGCTCGGACTGCAACCCGAAGATGCCTCTATGTCTTCTGGCCCGCCGGCGTGGGCTTGTTTCTCGCCAGCCTCTTCATCGGACGTTTTGGACATCATGTCCCGCGCGAACTCCTCGCGGTCAGCGGGATGATCGGTGTCGCGATTGGCTTGCTCGGTATTGCGTGGATCGGTATGGGGAGTGTCATTTTCGGCGAGCCGGTGTTTACCCGTTTTCCCGAATTGTATCTCACTACCTCGGCGTTGGTGATGTTCTTTGCTTTGATCATTGGTATGGCTGTCGCCACCATCAACATCCCTGCTCAGACGATTGTGCAAGAGCGCTCTAACGATGCTGTTCGAGGGCGCGTGCTGGCGGTACAATTCACGATTGCGAATGCCGTTGCCATTCCGCCGATGCTACTCATTGGACACCTCGCCGATCTGTACGGTATTCCGCGCGTGACCGTTCTGGTGGCGGTGGGTGTGGCGGGCGTGGCGGGCGTGACGCGGTATGGGCACTCACGACCTATCGTGCCGCGCGCGCGCGGCACTTGCGCGCGTGACTCTGGTCTGGCGGACACCACTGTGACAACATCATCCCCACAACGCATCCTCTTTCTCTTCTCCGATACCGGCGGTGGACATCGTAGCGCGGCAGAAGCGATTATCAGCGCGCTGGCGCGTCAGTATCCTGACCGTTATACCTGCACACTGATTGACGTGTTCAAACGCGCGGCGCGCTTTCCACTCAACTATGCACCCGAAATGTATTTGCCGTTCACCACCTATCTGGAATGGCTATGGGGGTTGGGGTTTTGGGTCTTGAACAATCGCATCGCCACGCGTCTAGTCAAGCCGTACTTGTATGTGAGTATTCTGCCGCGCTTGCGCGCGCTGTTACGCGCCGCGCAACCTGATCTCGTCGTCAGCACGCATCCGATTTTTGTGTCGCTGGGTTATCGCGCCTTGCGCCAGAGCGGTTCGCGAGCACCTTTTGTCACCGTCGTGACCGATTTGTTCGATGCGCATTGCTTTTGGTTCGATCCGCGCGTGGACCTTTGCCTTGTACCCACCGCCGGAGCGTATCGCGTCGCGCAACGCTTTGGTATGCCGGCAGAGAAACTGCGCAGCGTGGGGCAACCGATTGCCCTGCAATTTGCCGACAGTCACCTGAGCCAGCGCGCGGCACGTCAAAAGTTGGGGCTAGACCTGGAACGTCCAACGGTTTTACTCGTCGGTGGCGGCGAAGGAATGGGACCGCTGTACACGATCGCGCGCGCGCTGGATGAGGCGCACTTGCCGATTCAACTGGTGGTCATCGCGGGACGCAACCAGAAATTGCTCGAAAAACTGCGCGCGACGCAATGGCACCTCCCTGTCCACTGTGTCGGTTTTGTTACCAATATGCCCGAATGGATGCGCGCCGCGGACGTGATTATCACCAAAGCCGGTCCCGGTACGATCTGCGAAGCGCTGGCGTGTGGTTTACCTATCGTGTTGAGTGGCTATTTGCCCGGTCAAGAAACTGGTAATGTCACGTTTGTCGAGCAAACGGGTGTCGGCGTGTTGCGTCGCCATCCCGGCGAGATTGTGCACACCTTGCGCGAGTGGCTTGCCCCCGGCAACGATGCGCTGGCGCGCTATGCCGCGCGCGCGCGCGAACAAGCACGTCCCTATGCCGCGATCGACATCGCCAGAATTCTGAACGATTTACTTGCTCAATGAATACGTTTCACCTTTCACGCATTACCTCCTCTATCGTGCATCTTGCCTGTGGTGTGTGGCTAATTGCCTGCACCAGTAGCGTACCCGAACCGCGTCCACTGGCACTAACGCCCCAGCCACCCATCACGCTCACGCTATGGCACGCGTACACGGATACCTCTGCCGCGCTCATTCAAACGTTCATCAATGATTTTCAAGCCGCGCATCCAGCACTCTCCGTTCGCGTGGAACGTAAAGCCAGCGAAGCCGAGATACTGCGTCAAGGGCTTGCTGCCCTCGCGCTCAACCAGCCTCCCGATGTGGTGCTGGCGGAACTGCGTACTCTCGCCGAATTTGCGCGTCGCGGTGCACTGGTGCCGCTGGAGCCGCTGATGAACGATCCAGCGCTCGGTCTGCGCGAAGACGAACGCGCCGATTTTGTCGCGGGGTTGTTAGAGACAGGCCGCTTGCCCGAACTCGGTCAGCGCACCTTTGCCTTTCCCTTCGAGCAGCGCCCGATCGTGCTCTACTACAACGTCGAGGCATTACACGCGGCAAAGGTCGCCGCGCCGCGCACCTGGGAGCAATTCAGCGAGGCGGCGCGTGTGACCACGCGCGGGCAGCGCTACGGCTGGGTGATGTCGCCGAACGCTCTGGTCTGGTATGCGATGCTCTTCAGTCGCGGCGGCAATGTGCTGAACGCGGCACAAACACACGCACAGTTTACTGAGGCCGCCGGCGTGAAATCGTTGCAACTGATTGTCGCGCTCACCCAGAGTGGCGCAGCGCATCTCGTTGCTTCGGACGAACAGGCACGCGCCGCATTCACGCAAGGCAAAGCCACCTTCTGGTTCAGCCGCACCGACGCGGCGGTGCACCTCAGTCAGGCGGCACCCACGCTTCCCTGGGGTGTGACAAACGTCCCGCAGAACGATCCCCAGCGCGCGGTGACGGCATACGACGGCACCGCCATCGGCATTTTTCAGCGTACGGACGCGCACACGCGCGCGGCGTGGCTGTTGACGCGCTGGCTCACCGCACCCGAACAAAGCGCGCGCTGGTCACGGGCTACCCTGAGCGCGCCGGCACGCCGCTCTGCCTACGCGCTTGTGGCGCCCGATGTGCCTCCGACGCTTTCCGTCTGGCGCGAAAGTGATGCCACTGTGCCTGCGCTGCGCGCCGCACCCACTGTAAAAGACGCCGCGCAGATTGATGCTACGATAACCACACTCTGGACAAACGTCGCCAACGGCGCCGATCTCACCATCGAACTGAAAAACGCCGCCGCGCGCGTGAATCGCTTGTTGGGCAATGTGCCCTAGGAGTACTCCTGCCGTGATCTTTCTCAAACTCGGTGGCTCGGCAATTACGGACAAGACGCGCGAGGCGACCGCGCGTGTGGAGGTGATTCAACGCCTCGCGCGCGAGGTCGCCCGCGCGCGCGCGCAACGTCCCGCGCTGCAACTCCTCATCGGGCACGGCAGTGGCTCATTCGGACATTTCACCGCCAGACAATCGGGCTTTGGCGCGCGCGGGAATTGGCGCGCCTACGCCGAGACGGGCGCAGCGGCGGCGCGTCTGGCGCGCCTGGTGTCCGATACGTTTCTGGCACACGGTGTGCCCATCGTCACACTTCCACCGTCCGCCTCGGCGCGTTGTCGCGAGGGCAAACTCATCGCACTCGCGCTCGCGCCGATTCACACCGCGCTCGCGCACGGTCTGGTGCCACTCGTGCACGGCGATGTCGCTTTTGACGAGACACGCGAAATGACGATTGTCTCGACCGAAATGGTTTTTGCCTACCTCGCGCGACATCTGCAACCCACGCGCATCATTCTCGCCGGGATTGTAGATGGTGTGTTCACCGCCGACCCGCTGACCGATGCGTCCGCCAGATTGATTCACGAGATTACCTCCCACACATTTCCACACATCGCCGCGCAACTGCGTGGCGCGTACGGCGTGGATGTGACCGGCGGAATGCTGGCAAAGGTGCAAATAATGCTCCAGGTGATTGAACGCTTGCCCCATCTGCGCGTCCACATCATCAGCGCGATGCACGCGGGCATCATCGAGCGCGCGCTGCTGAATGACGATTTCGCCGAAGGAACGGTGATACACAGTGGGGCAGAACTCAACCCTGTGCCACGTTGAGCAAATCGAACCCCACCGCCAGAGAGGCGACGAGCAGTGTTGGGCATTGTGAGTGATTATGTCTTGATTGGCCATGCAAACGTGTTCATTGGTTCGTCGGCAATTTGGCTTTTTTTAGATGATTGTGATATAATGGTATTACTCGAGTAAACCCAGGATAGCACTTAAGAATCCTTAACTTAATCTTTACCTGTTCATCACCATGCGATAAACCACTCTTTACCAAACCAGAGTACGCTCGTTTGGGAAATGGGTGAATCTCGAGATTCCTCTACAAGGAACACATTAACGTAATTCCTCCTCAACGATCACATTCAACAATGAAAGCCATTCGTGTTCATATCACCGGCGGACCCGAGGTCTTGCAGTTCGAAGAGATCGCCTTGCCCGAACCTCAGGCGGGCGAAGCGCGCGTCAAAATCCACGCGGCTGGCGTCAATTACATTGACACGTACCAGCGTAGTGGATTGTACCAAGTGCCACGTCCCTTTACGCTGGGACAAGAAGCCGCGGGGATTGTAGATGCCGTTGGCGCGGACGTGACCGAGGTGCAAGTTGGTGACCGCGTGGCTTATGCTTCCGCGCTAGGTGCGTACGCCGAGTACGCCGTGGTCCCTGCGTGGCGCCTGGTGCGCGTGCCAGAAGACATCAGCCTACAGCAAGCCGCTGCCGTGATGTTGCAAGGGATGACCGCGCACTACCTCGCGTGTGATACCTTTCCCCTGAAACCCGGTGACACGGCACTCGTGCATGCCGCCGCGGGCGGTGTAGGCTTGCTCCTCGTCCAGATTGCCAAACTGCGCGGCGCGCGCGTGATCGGCACCGTGTCCACCGCAGACAAAGCCGCGCTCGCCAGACAAATGGGCGCGGACGAGGTGATTCTCTACACCGAAGCCGATTTCGCAGCCGCCGTGAAACAACTGACCGATGGCAGAGGCGTGGATGTCGTTTACGATTCGGTGGGCAAGACGACCTTTGACCAGAGTTTGAACTGCTTGCGTCCGCGCGGTTATCTGGTGCTCTACGGTCAATCGTCAGGTCCGGTGCCTCCCTTCGATCCGCAAGTGTTGAATGTCAAAGGCTCGCTCTTTCTCACGCGTCCGATGCTCGCACACTACACGGCGAACCGCGCGGAACTGTTGCAACGTGCTAGCGCGCTGTTCGAGTGGATGCGCGCGGGCAAACTACACGTTCGTATTGATCGCACCTTCCCCTTGCACGCGGCAGCGGACGCACATCGCGCGTTGCAGAGCCGCGCCACCAAAGGCAAACTCCTGCTCATCCCATAAAACAAACTTTAAAGGAGGTGATGCTCCCATCCCAATCACCCAATCACCCAATCATCCAATCACTTAAATTCTCAGGAGGAGAAGTCCTATGCAACGTACGCTTCTGTTTGCGTTGATTGTTCTTGCGGTGTTGTTCGTCGCCTGCGCGCCTGCGCCAACCCCCGTGCCGACGCCCGCACCGCCGACCGCGGCGCCCACGCAACCCACTGCAGCGCCCAAACCAACTGAAGCGCCCAAGCCAACGACCGCCGCGCCGACACCTACCGCCACCGTGCCACGCCCGACACCACCGCCCGGTCGCGTCACTGTCGAATTCTGGTTCGGGCTGGGCAAGCCGCTGGGCGATGTCCTCGAAGCTGTCGTGATGGACTTTAACAAATCGCAAGACAAGTACTATGTGGATGCGATTTACAAGGGCGGCTATGCGGATACGATGAACGCGGCAATCGCTGCCTATCGCGCCGGCAAAGCCCCGCACATCGTCCAGATGTTCGAGGTGGGGACCGCAACGATGATGGCGGCCAAGGGCGCGATCAAGCCGGTGTACGAACTCGCACGAGAAACCGGGTGGAATCTCGATCCTAACATTTACATCCCGGCGGTGCGCGGCTATTACAGCGAAGGCGACAAGATGATCTCGATGCCCTGGAACAGTTCCACGCCGATCATGTACTACAACGTGGACGCCTTCAAGAAAGCCGGGCTTGATCCCGATAAACCACCCAAGACCTGGGCAGAGTTGCGCGCTGCCGCCAAGAAACTGGTGGATAGCGGCGCGACCAAGTGCGGTTTCACCTTCGAGTGGCCCACCTGGACCCAACTGGAAAACTTTTCCGCCATTCACAACGTACCCCTCGCGACTAAAGCGAACGGGATGCTGGGAATGGACGCAGAGCTCAAGTTCAATAGCGACTTGCACGTTCGCCATCTGCAAACACTGATTGATATGCAGAAGGAAGGCTCGTTCAAGTATGGTGGACGCGATGGCGCCGCAACGGTCTTGTTCCCCTCGGGTGAGTGCGGGATCATTCACGCGTCTTCCGCCGCCCGCGCGCGCATCAGTCGCGAATCCAACTTTGAGTGGCGGGTGACCTACCTGCCGTACTATGACGATGTGCCGGGCGCGCCGATCAACTCGATTATCGGTGGTGCCAGTCTGTGGGTGATGAACTCCCCGGGCCGAACCGCCGAAGAGTTCAAAGCCATCGCCGAGTTCTTCAAGTACATCAGCAAGCCCGAAGTGGATGCCCGCTGGCATCAAGAGACTGGCTATGTACCGATCACGCACGGCGGGAACGATCTCACCAAAGCGTCAGGATACTATCAAAAGAATCCAGGTGCTGATCTGCCCTACCTGCAACTGACCCGCACTAAACCCACCGAAAACTCGCTGGGGCTCCGCTTGGGCAATATGCCGCAGATTCGCATCATCGTTTACGAGGAATGGGAAAAAGCCTTCCAAGGACAACAGACAGCTAAACAAGCCATGGACAATGCGGTCAAACGCGGCAACGAAGTCTTGCGCGAGTTTGAAAAGATGTACAAATAGTTCCTAGCATAGGGGCGAGCGAGCCGCTCGCCCCTATGTGCGCGAGGAGAATAATGCAGCGCCGTGTGATTTTCAATAATCGTATCCTGCCTTACCTTTTGCTTCTCCCTCAACTTGTCATCACGATTATTTTCTTTTTTTGGCCCGCCAGCCAGGCGATCTATCAATCGGTGTTACGCCAGGATCCTTTTGGCTTGCGCACAACGTTTGTCTATCTCGACAATTTTCGTGAAGTGCTGAGTGATCCACTATACATCGAATCGCTGCGCGTCACCATTGTCTTTTCTGTTGCAGTGACGCTCTTTGTGATGGCAGTTGCCTTGCTACTGGCAGTGATGGCAGATCGGCAAATTCGTGGCGCGCAGACGTACAGGACACTGTTACTCTGGCCCTACGCGCTGGCCCCCGCCGTCGCAGCGGTGTTGTGGGTTTTTATCTTCCATCCCGCCATCGGCATCTTTGGCAAAGTCCTGGCGGCGAATTTTCAATGGGATTACAAACTGAACGGGACACACGCTTTGTTACTCATCATTCTGGCAGCCTCATGGAAACAAATCGCACACAACTTTTTGTTCTTTCTGGCGGGCTTGCAATCCGTCCCGACCGCTATCGTCGAAGCCGCGATGATTGATGGCGCGAGTTCGTGGAAATTGTTTCGCACGATTCTCTTTCCTCTCATCTCACCCACCACCTTTTACCTCCTGACGATCAATCTGGTGTTTGCCTTTTTCGATACCTTTGGCGTAATCCACGCGTTGACCGGGGGCGGTCCCGGCCGCGCGACCACGACCTTGATGTATAAAGTGTATATGGATGGCTATGTCAACCTGAATCTGGGGCAATCCGCTGCACAATCAGTGATTCTGATGCTCATCGTGAGCGTCCTCGTCTGGATGCAGTTTCGCTTTATGGAAGGCAAGGTGCATTACACATGATTCCCAAAGCATTCCGCAATTTACCGGTTCATCTGATACTCAGCATTGCCGTCATCCTCTTTGCTTTTCCTGTGTACCTGGCATTGATTGGCTCCACGTGGGACGCGGCAACGATTGGACGCGGTCAGATGCCGCTCACGCCCGGGCCGGAGATGGTGGAGAATTACGTCAATGCCTTGACGACCGCACGCGGCGGACGTATCATCGGCTATCCTGTTCAGGTTTTTCTCTGGAATAGTCTCAGAATGGCGCTGGCTATTGCGATCGGCAAGATTGTCATCTCAATTCTCTCGGCGTACGCGATTGCCTTTTTCCGTTTTCCTTTGCGGATGTTCTTCTTTGCGCTGATTTTTCTGACCCTGATGTTACCCATCGAGGTACGGATTGCACCGACGTACAAGGTGATGAGTGACCTGGGTTTGATCAATACGTTTGCTGGCTTGACGGTGCCGCTGATGGCTTCTGCCACCGGCACGCTTCTCTTCCGGCAGTTTTTTATGACGATTCCCGATGAACTCGTCGAAGCCGCCAAGATTGATGGCGCGGGACCTTTGCGCTTTTTCTGGAGTATTGCGCTACCTCTGGCGCGCACGAACATCGCCGCGCTGTTTGTGATTTTGTTCATCTACGGTTGGAATCAATACCTCTGGCCCCTTCTCGTCACCACCGATCGCAGTATGGAAACCATCGTCATCGGTATCGTCAAGATGATGGGCACGGGCGAAGCCCACACCGATTGGAATCTCATTATGGCAAGCACCGTGCTGGCGCTCTTACCGCCGGTGCTCGTCGTGATTCTGATGCAACAATGGTTCATCAAAGGATTGATTCAAACCGAAAAGTAACCTCGTTTATGCGGACAGGGCGCACTGCCCTGTCCGCTTCTTTTTTTGTAACCGTTCAGCCCGCTCTGTCATTGCGAGCGATTTCTGCGAAGCAATCCCCAACGTTGCCCACCGCAGATCGTAACGCGGAGATTGCTTCGTCGCAAAAAACGCTCCTCGCAATGACACCTG
>Ga0308410_1001475_pt1 | contig 13615 bp, 6 predicted proteins | sample HotsprOSTMatCore_FD_203467 | JGI IMG/M metagenome (GOLD analysis project Ga0308410, IMG submission 203467) | Hot spring phototrophic mat microbial communities from Octopus Spring, Yellowstone National Park, Wyoming, United States -... | ecosystem: Environmental > Aquatic > Thermal springs > Hot... | reverse complement strand
CGCATCTGGCTGGCCGCTGAGAACACCTTCCTGCCCACCGCCAAGGCTCAGGCTCCAGTGGACGGGCTACTGCGTCGCGGCGTTCCCAACGTTAGCGACTACGAGCAATGGTGCGCTGAGGCCCCGGCCTACCTGAACTGGAAAGATGTACCCTTCTGGATTGAGACGAGCCGGAATGCCCTTTGCAGTTCCAGCCTCTACCGCAAATGGCGCAAGCTCTTGCTGGAAGGCAACCCGCTGTATCGCGAATACGGCGATTTGGACGAGATTGCGAAGAACAAGCAGATCATGCTCGACTGGCAGAAGCGGTGGACCAACCAGTTCTTCTGGGGCAAGCCTCTGCCGAATCAAACGTTGCAGGATTACGATCAGCTTCCGTCCATTACCATCTTCGCCTCAACGACCGGCCTTGGCGTCGAAGGCGGCCGATGCATTGGGAAGCGAGCGAATGCCGTCGGAATTTACGAACAGCTGGCCCAGTGCGGACGCATCCACGACTGCCAGGGCCAGAAATTGAATCTGCCGGCCCTCTTCAGGGTGCTGTACCAGATCAAGCGTGTGCGTGAGGGCCTGGGCGAGAAGGCCGATCAGATCGACATCTTCACCGACAGCGCCACTGCGGAGCGCATTAACACCGCCATGTTGCGCTACTACAACGCCAAGAGCGACAACATGGCCCGGCTGAACATTCAGGTGGACGGCGCTGAGCCGCCCAAGACCGCGCCGTTTGGGTTCAACTACCGGTCGTACAAGCTGTTCTGGCCGGCGGTTACGATGAATATCGTCACGCACAACTTCTTCGACGATTATCTGAGTGCAGCGGCCCGGATCAGCACTGCGATGGAGACCAGCGCCCGATCGCTGTGGATCCTTGATTTTGCAGGGATTTATCCCGGCATTATCGCGTCCAAGCGTGTCGAGCTGAAGTCTGGCGACCTGAAGACGCTGGCCGCTGTCGATCCGGCCTACCAGTGCGTCATGGAGGTTGAGAGCGTCGAGCGAGTTCTCCATTCGGTTACCTGGACGGCGATTCTGGAGTGTCCGATGGGTAATGCCATCATTGAAAACTTCAGCGCTGAGGTGCCTGAGCACGCCGTTGAGGGTGCCACCTATCTGCCTCAGTAATGACCAGCAATAGCTGACGAGCCATGAAGTACTTCCTCAAGTACATGGCCTCGAACGTGATGTTCGTGGCCGGCAAGCCTGTTCCGTTCGAGGTTTTGGCTGATGATCTCGGGGTCATCGCGCTGGATGAAACAGACGAGACGCCCGAGAATCAAGCGCTGTTGAAAGCGCTGACGGCAGCGGCGGCAAACAAGGTACTTGGGGTGCATGAGATTGACCGAACTCAGTATGAGGACCTAAAAAAAAATTCGCCATCTCTGAGATTCGGTCCATTGTCAACACCATATCCGCCGCTCGACGCAGGCCCGGTGCAGCAAACCGCGCGCCCGCGGGGGCCGGTGCTGCCCCAGCAGCCCGGTCCTACGGCGGAGGAGGCGGATGCATCCCCTGTGGCGCAAGAGCCCACATCAGCCCCCACAGCTACGGAGTCTGATGAGGCCGCCCGTGTGGTTACGAGTGTGGGCGGGTTTGTGCCGAAAACCAAGCGTGTGCGTGGCTGATGAATGACCTTTGCCGAGTTCAGACGTGCGGTTCGCGCGCTTGCGTTTCCCGCGGGGGAATCGCCGTACACCGTTGAGGCTCACAACCAGAGCATTGCTGATGCCCTCTCAGACCTACAAACCTGGGTTCCCTGCCTGAGACAGGTAAACGTCGAGCTGGTCCCGCACTGTGCGACTCTGTACAAGTGCGGGACCACTGCTTTTCAGGCCCCTCTTGGCAAGGTACTTGAGGTTGGGGTGGTTTCGGAGCGCGCCAAAACGCTTCCTGAACGCTCTACACCTTTTGCCACCGGCCTGTTCCTTGGCAGGCGCGAGTTTCGTCCGCCGTCGAACGAGCCGCGCATGAAGATGTTCCTGTCCCTAATCCACACAACCACATGGGAATACCGCGTTGGGATTCGCGTGAGGCTCTCCGGCTTGGTCGACGGGGCCTATCCATTTACCCCTGGCAGGATCACCATCAAGGGACGCACGTGGTGGAAGGATTCGGACAGCACCAAGAATGTCTACATTCAGCCAGCGACAGGATGGCTGATGAATCGGACAGATTGGACTCTGACGACCAGTGTCGGCCAAAACGCAACGCTGGATCTTGACTTGCAAGTGTCGCCTCGTTCGGCCATTTACTCAGAGGTGAGGGAAGTAACAACCTCTGATGATGCTCTGCCGCAGATGTCGTATGCGCTGCAGTTTGACATGTATGGTCCGCCCTACTCGCGAAATCCTTCCCTGCTGACCGTGGACACCGAGTGGTGCGGCTACATCAAGTATCGCTATGTGCGTCCGGAGGTATTCGAGACCTGGTACAAGGAGGTTGCAGAAGCGGTTAACGCAAAGGATCCACGCACTGCTGGCAGAGGACTTCAGTCCGGGCTTTGTCAGGTGATGTGCCGGCGATTCCTTCTGCCCGGCTGGGCAGCGCAACGGCTGAATGAGCTTCCCAATCCCCTGGCTGCCACGCGGCAGTATCCTCTGGGCTACATCCGCGCAACGCCCGATACGGACAACCCTTCTGGCCGTGCATTGGCCGGTGTTTGGACGATCATCAACGGCATGATTCACATTGCGCCGTGGGTGCAATCGTACGAACACGTGGTTGTGCATTGGTCAGGGATCAAGAAAACGTGGCAGGACACAGACGTGGTCCCCAATGATCCGCTTGTGTTGCGCGCTGTGGCTGCTGCAGCAGCACGTGACCATGCCAAGTTCTACGACAAGAATTACACCTACGCAGCCATCCAGGAAGCGGATTATCAGGACGCGCGCACCAGTCTGTACGTCAACTGTATCCAGAAAAGTCGGCCTACACCACTGGAGCAGCGCGGCGATGCGATGGCGACCGTGCAGTCCATATTTGGATTGGCACAGGTGACAGCAGTACCGCTGGTTCCGACACAACCCCCAGTGCAGCCCTTGGGTGATGGCGGTGATGGCGGAGGAGGTGGCGGAGGAGGCGGAACGGATGACGGGGGAGGCCCCGGTGGCGGTGGGGGAGAGCAAGAGGAATGGTTCGGCAACGATGCGTTCACGCGGACCTATTCATGCACGGACTTGAACCAGTACGGCAACGAATCAGTCACCGTCACAGTAGAGGCCAACCGATTCCGTGCTCAAACCAAGGCCCTGGCCAATCAGCTTGCTGAGGATTACGCGAGGTTAATGGCCGCCCAACAGCTGAGTGGCCGTTGCAGGACCGAAGAGGGGTTCCGCAACACCGTGCGAGCCGAGTGTGTTGCCGAATGTCTGTCTGGGGCTAATGTTGAACTCGTATCCGGCCCCCAGGTCCGAGGTGTTGTGGAGCCCGGCGAAGTAATCAGCCCGGTCAGCGAAGACGACGCCAACCAGATCGCGCAACAGATTGCCTGCCACAGGGCTACGGAGCAATTGGTTTGTATATACGGCAATCGCAGAGTGTGCCGCGAACAAGAGTGCCCCACAGATCCAGACATCAAGGTTAACGCTTGTGTCGACAGGGCAGAGTTTCAGCAAGAACTGCGCGGCGCATCGGCCCGTGACGCCTCTGTGGTCTCCGATCTAATGCAGCAGTTGAACCACCAGGCCGAAGCCGAGCTGAACAATCGTCTGGAACGCGCCTTAACAGAAGCTCAGTGCCCTGAAACCGCCGTCGTTTGCCGAACTTGGGGCGCTTCAGCCGTGTCCAGCCAACAACGCGAATACCTCTGCTACACGTTTGGCCTTGGTGGCACACAAGTGTGCGCTGCGTTGCCGTGCACAGCTGTCGGATATGGCTACGGAGTGGTAGAGGTTTGTCTGGAGATTGGGCAGGGCTCTGAGTATCAATTCAACGACAGAACCAGCGCCTTGAACGCATTGAACGCGCGTGCAGCGACCTATGAGGCAATGGCACGGAATCTAGCAGAAGGCGCAGCCGTCAACGCCGCAGCCCGGGCAGTTGGACAATGCCCTCAGCCTACTCGGGTCAGCAGTTGCGGCATGTGTGGTTCCGGCACTACAGTCACTAGAAGCGGACAGAACATACTGAAACTGCGCGGGAAGCATCTAGATCGCCTGCAACAAGTACCATGACCTTTGCAGAGCTCAAGCATGCCATGCTGAAGATTGCAGCCCCTATGGGCTATGCAAGGGGTTATGGTGTGCATTGGAACCAGTACGCTGTTGAGGCGTTACGTGATTTGCAGCTCTGGGTGCCTTGCTTGCAGAGGAACTTGATCGACATGGTGCCGCACTGCTCGACCATGTACAAGTGCGGCACATCGGCTGTCCCCAAGCCCGATGGACAGGTCCTAGCAGTGGGCACGGTTGCCACACGAACGCCCAATATTCAGCCCAGTACGCCTTTTGAAACCGGCGTCCAGCTACGCCACTGGACGTACCTGTTTCATGACATGCTGCGGCTTAACCGCGCTGATGTGCATGTGATTTTCCGGGCCAGGCTGGAATTTCAGATCGGCGTGCGTATTGTGTTCAAACACTCGGTTACCGTGCCTGCTGTGCCGCCAACCTGGCCTGAAATCCGATACAGGGGCGCAGTGTACTACGTATCAGCCATCCCCAGCGACAACAGCCACTGGCATCCGACACTCCGCCGTAACGTTGCCAAGCAATCGTTCGACATCCGCGTAGCAGCAAACAAGGAAGAGACATTTGACGTCCTCATCCCGTCCAACAGCAACACCATTGTCTGGCTGGAAATCGAGGAAATCACCGGCCCAATTTACGAACCTGAGGTGCTGTACGGTGCTGATGTGTACGTCCACGGTCCGCCCTACTCGGCCAATCCGGCCATGCTAACCATGCAAACCGAGTGGTGCGGTTATGTGCCGTACCAGTACGTGCCATCCAGCCTGTTCCAGCAATGGTACGACGCAGTAAGCCGACAGACTATTGAACGCGGCATTTGTATTGGGGACTTTTTCCGTTTGGACATGTCCATATCCGGTCCAAAAGCGTTTGAAGCTGTGCCGCGCTCTGATCTTGCGCTGGACATTGCGGCATCAGGAGACGCGCTGCCGATGGGATTCTTGCGCCCAACGCGCATACCTGATTCGTCTGCAGGGCGCAGCCTGTCTGGCGTGTGGACAGTACACAACAATCTGATCCTGCTGGCGCCGTGGATTCAGAGCTATGAAAGCGTGATTGTCCACTGGACAGGCAACAAAAACTACTGGCAGGAGCAGGATTGGATTCCTGATGACCCGACACTGGTACGCGCCTGTGCGATGTGGGCTGCCTATCGGTGGAACCTAGTGCAGCGGCGAGACGCTGATGCAGCAGCAGTAGCCCTACGCGAATACAATGAAGTGCGCGCGCGTCTAATGTATGAATGCCTTGACCGCGCCCTACCTGCCAATGACTTCGACGTGGCCAGCACGGTGGCTTCTGTTTATGGCGTTGCCAGGCCTGAATTGGATGTCCGCAAAGAACTGCAAATCATTCCGACGAATAGTCGTACTACGCCGGTTGATGAGAGGTTGCCCAGAATTGTTCCCACTGACACCGGTGTAGTGGATCCTGGGCAACCTAGCCAACCCGGCGATCCAGGAGTACCGCCTTTACCGCCACCCCCACCGCCGACCCCACGGGACGAAGAAGACACCCCGATAGTGGTTCCGTCGACGCCTCCTGCAGTAGTCCCACGGCGTGGGGGTGGTGGCATTTTGGTTGACGTTGGGTCACGCGATTCGTCAGATGATGGTGCTGGCCCCGGAGGCCCTAGCGGTGGCACAGGGACAGGCGGAGGAGGAGCCAGCGGAGGAGGCGGAACTGGAGGCACCGGCGGTGGTGGCACAGGTGGAACCGGCGGAGGAGGAGCCGGCGGAGGAACCGGTGGCGGTAGCGGAGGCGGCGGCGCCGGTGGCGGAGGAACCACGACCGGTGACGGAGGCTCTGGTGGCGGCGACGCAGGATCATGGGTAGGCAACGACCCCATCGAAATGGTCATGTGCTGTGAAGACATCGGATGTCGAGCACGGGATCAAGGGCCGCAATGCCTCCAATTGAAGGTCCCCGAAAACTACGTCCGTGCACGCAGCAAGGAAGAGGCGAATCGCCTGGCCGAGGGGTATGGCAGGTACTACCTCATGTCGACACTGATGAATGTGTGCGAGTGCGGCATATCGAATACGAGGCAGGAATGTGAGATTTGCTGCCCGAAAATCGAGGAGGGTGACTATCAGAGCCCGGCGCACAGGACCTGCGCCAAGGCGATCGTTGAAGCAGGACAGACGAAGAGGGAAACACAGGAGGATGCAGATCGCGCCGCATGGGAACAAGCATGCCAGAAGGCCAAAGAGCAACTGCGCAACCGCGGATGCGTGTATTGCAATGACGCAATGTGCGTGACAGTGTATTGCAGCGACAATCCAGGGCTGCAACGACGCCACGTCGTTGATGCCGGCAAGTACTGTGTGCAAGCCAAGCCCAATGAAGCAGGAGAGATTACAGAGCAATCGGCAAGTGACGCTAAAAACGAGGCAAATCGCAAGGCTGGCGACGAACTGGCGCAGAAGGTGTCTGAGTTTAAAGACGAGCTAACGACATTGTGTGGTTCTGAGTATGTGATTAGGGTCTCATACGGTATCGGCCTCCAGTGTTAGGATTGACCATGAATAGCACGATTGGCAACGTCATCTATCGCGTACGCGAGTGTCTTACCTGGCCGGGTGAAATCCCGGGGGCACCGATCAGTACGGAAACGCGCGAGCTTCTCTTCTGGCCACAGCGCGACACTCTCTGCAAGGGTTTGGCCGTGGCAACGCGGGTTGTCATGGCCCGAACCACAATCGAATCGGGTCGGCTGGCCTCTCGGTACATCGAGGAGGACGTGACCGAACATGTCACGGTCACCAGCTCCAACCCGTCCGTATTGCAGTGGGGATCCTATGGCCTGCTGATCGGCGTGAAGCCCGGCCTTGCCCAGGTGCGCGCCAGCATGCGCTACCGCAATACCGAGTACGCCGCAGTTATGACGGTGCGGGTCCTGGATTCAGACGACCCGTATTCCTGCTGTGCGGCCTTGAGTGCTCACATCCTGTTTGCTGTTGACCTGACCGAGTCCATGACCATGTCGATCGGTCGGATTGGACGCCGTCTGGATGCCGCCAAGTACTGGCTGAACGATCTGCTGCAGAAACTTAACCTGCGCAAGAACAAGGCCGCCATCATCGGATTTACTCATGAACAGGTCATCCCCATCAGCACACCGGCCAGTGCAGACAGGGCCATCCTTCGCCAACGCGCTGCCTCCATGTCCGCCACGCAGCACAAGACATCGTTTACGATGCTGCTGGACTATGCCTACAGCTACTTTGACGCCCTGCTGAACGACCCCGTACACCCGGAAGCCAGAGAACAAACCATCCCCATCCTTTGCATCCTGTCCGACTTCCAGATCACAGCGAATCAGAACAGCGACGCAATACGACACAGACTCCAGCTCATTCGATCTCTCGGTGTCACGATCGTCAGCTACGCCGTTGCGCCCAGCGTAGACGGAGCGTTGAACTCAGCCGTTTTTGCCAGCCCGGGCTACAACATTCGAGCTGTGCACAACGTCAGTTTTCGATCGCTCGATGAACATCCTGCGTATCTGCAGTTGGTCGGAGAGCTGGCCGGACTGTGTGGCATGAACTGCTACCACGGCGGGCACAGTATACTCAGGCCGGACCTGTCCTACGCAAGCTGGCAGTACTGGTGGGTGGACAGAGGCACCAGTCGTTTGCTGGGCAACGGCCTTTGGGATATCATGCCGGGCAGCGGTCAGTACATGGATTTGCTGTCCGTGGATGGTCAACAGCCGGTCTTGTGGTCCATCAACCGCTATCCGCTGACGGCCAACAAGAAGTACAGCCTCAGCGTGGTCTGTGCGCCCAATAACCGGGTTGCACTGCCTTTAGGCAGAACAGACAAGGTAAAAATCAGCTTAATTCGGCTGGATGACGTTCCTTCCGTGGGCGCAGCGCCGGACCCGGCCGCTCCACTCGTAGAGGATGGCGACCCGAACGATCCGGACAACGTCACCATCCCAGAGGAAACCTATCAGTACGCATTTACATGGCAGGATGACAACGGCGGGCAATCCATGCCTTCCGCCAACCCCACCAGCGCCAGCGTGACCAGGCGCAAGGCGGTGGTCCGCATCGCCCTGCCCAACACCACCAGTTTCCCCACGGGCTTTGACCGGGTCATCGTCTGGAAACACTCGGCTACTACCGGCCAGTGGTACAAGCTGGCCGCATACAACAAGAACGGGATCAACTATCCAACTGAGCATCATGACCGAACGCGTGATGCAGACATGTTGGCCGGCGCCTATCCGGCCATGCGCCCGCCTTATTACGTGACGGCAGGTACAAGGGTTGAGCTTGCTTCGCGTGTGCTTGACTTCAATACGCATCAAGCTGCCTGGACAGAATTGCGTCTGGAATACACGCCGACGCAAAATCAAACGGATGTCATTATCGAAATTGCGCAGCTTGCAGTGGATGTTACCGGCACAGCAGGGCTGTTGATTGACTCAGTTCGATTCCACAACGACACGGATCGTGTGCCGGTTCTGGAGGATGACTTCTCGCAGGAGAACTTTATTGAGCTGCCCAACCCTTGCGCACAAAATCCAAACCATGTTCTCTGTGATGGGGAAGGGTGCCCGCCCTACGTGCGCGGCCTTGTCCCGACCCCAATGCCCATGCCGACCAATGTCCCACAGGACATTGAACTAGGATCCGCGCCAACAGGCAATTACAGGGCATCAGCATATGAATGTGTCACATCAGATGAAGCTGCCGCCGGCCTGGACGTTCCTCCGTGGCAAATGCCGCCGGGGCCGAATGACACACCAAGCATACTGAGCGTCCCCATTGCACTGCAAAGACAAAAGATTACACCTCAGACTGTTCAACGGTTAGACTGCCCGTCAGGCGCCCCAGAACCACCGCCCGGGCCACCTGAAGGCAGCGAACGCAGCATAGCTGGTGTTGCTGTCGGCTCCCGAAAGGCACGCTGGTACAGCGGCGTGGGTATTAACCCAAGTGGTGACCCGAACGAGTATACGGGACAGCCCTACTGCGAGAAATATCACTGCTCGCACGTGCCCAACGTTGTATTTGGCGAAAACAATCCTCACCCAACTGAGTTGCGCACCATCAGTTGGGTCCCGCTATCTGAGCATGGTGTTGATCGCGCAGGGACGTTCCGAGTCCGTGTGCGGCTTTGGGGTTGCGTCGAGCTGCGCCAACTCACCAGGCGCAACACGGGTGAGGGCATTCTGGATTTCAAGCCGTGTTATGTCAGCCCCCTGTTGTACGACCCGTACCGGCCAGCCGGATGGGATGTTGTGACAGAGAACCGGACAGATCCACTGGGGGCGGAATGGCCGGCTGGCTGGCAGAGGTACTGGGGCCTTACGGCGCAGGAACGAATCTGGCAATGGCAATGGGTTACGTGGACAGGGCCGTCGGGTGCGTGGGAAATGTGGGACTGGTCCCCAGACTTCATTTTTCATCATACCTCGCTCCATCACGGACACCCCAACTTCCACGCCGGGTTGTTGAACAAGCTGGAATCGCAGTATCTGTCCGGATCCGGGAGTTATGCCAACCTGGGTGGCTGTGCAGCCGTCCGTTCCTGGGCGCCCATCGTCCATGCCAAACTGGATCCATCACTTTGGGCCAGGCCGGGGGCACATCCGGACATCCTTAGGTTTGCCGGGGCAGCCGTTGGGTTCAACCTTTACATGCTGAGTCTGTACAATCGATCTGCCGACCAACCACTCGAAGTCTGGACATTGAATACCACAGCCATGCCTGTAGCCACGGCTTCCGAAGACCCGGGTGGACATCCGGCCCTTGTCCTGCCTCAGTGGCCATCGCTTCGCAATGCTTCGCTATGGCGAGACAACCTTCTGATTACCGATTACGGCCTGCCACAGAACAGCACGGTGATGTCTCTGTTGCTGAGTCCATTCCCCATTGCCCTGCTGGATAGCACCTTTGAGTTCCAAGTAACTGCTGGGAACAACCCAGACCTGGCCCTGGGGCTGTACCTATCTACTTCGGATAACAGCACGGCGATCGTCTGGCCCTATGCGCGCTCGCAAATGCTGCCACACATGATCCGTTGGCATACGCTCAAGAACCAACCGAATTGGCAGACCCAGCCTTTCATCCAGTATCTCAAGGCCCCCGGACGTCCGTCAGATTGGTTCTGGCCGCATTGCACCACCAATCCGGGCTGGTTTGAAACCTTTATCTGGCCCCAACTCCAAAGCGTGGCCATTGAGCAGCAGACAGCCGCTGGCCATTATCCCGAGGAAGAAAAACACTTCCGGTGTGTGGACTGTGCCACCTGGCGAGGCCCCGGCGGTGGTGCGCAATACTGCTATGAGGGCTACGGATACTTTCCGGGGGAAGGCGCCGATGTTTGGGCCTACTACATGCAAGGCGTACATGTTGTCAGTATTGATGTAGAGGAGTTGTAAGACCTATGCCTGCAAATCCTGTACCTGCCTGCTACAAAATTACACTCAACCCGCCAGAGCGAGTCGGCCTCCTTGTGATGTCGGGAACCACTGAGGAGGATCTCACGCACGGTACATACGCGCCCACCAAATTTATTGTGCTGGGCACTACTTCGTATGACCTGCCTGTCCCGCTCTACGCCTGGCATAACAACGTTACAGGGCACAACCTGGGTACCCCCTACCAATGGGTGCAGGACCTTTCTGGCAGACGCTGGGAGATTTACGTCCCGATTGGCCATTGCATCACCACCAACGACAAGCTCAAGGAGATTCAGATCCGCGTGGATGCCACCGGGCCCGGCGGATTCCTGGACGACACCATCAAATTCGACCTCTACAGAGTCGACGAAGGACGCGCTTGCGCAGAGGCAACCGCCACCAGTCAAATCAGTCTCGCAGATGCGTACGAAAAGGCCAGAGAGACGGCCAGGCAGCAAGCACTGAACACGTTACAACAGCGTGTTTACTTCGATAGCGCCTACGTGTCATTGGAAGATAACACCATTACATGGACCTGCGCAGATTCTTCCACGCAGAGCGTTGTCTACCGCGTTGCAACACGGAATCGGCCGGAAACGTTGGTTTCCCTTCGTGAACACATGCGAGCCTACCTGAGCGAATTGAACTGGATGTGTTAGTAGGGAGTAACGCCAACCGGCGCGATCTCGAACAACAGGTGCCCCAGCGAAATGCTTCCCCCTGAAAGCGCACTGGTGTCGTTCGGGTGACCCACGGTAAGTTCCCAGACGATGTAAACGCCCTCCTCCTGCGTTGCCCAGGTTAAAATCTCCTGGTCGTTGCTGGTCGCATAAACCCTCGCCACACCCCAGTCTCGAAACTGTAGCGGCGCCGGAGCCGCCAGACGCATCAGTCGTCGGTTGGGATCGATCAGTCTGGCTGCCGAGGTCGTCCTGAGGCCCAGACCAATAGCATCGCCGCTTAACCGGCCCATCTCGGCACGGACAGCGGTCAAACGCGTCCTCGACACACCACCAGCCCCTGGAACAAACCCATACGCCAACACAAGGTAGCCACTTGGCCCAACCTGTTTACCCAACAACGGCCTCAGACGCTCTTCCGGCGTTATCTCATACACATAACGACTAAACCCGGCCTGAATATGCTTGATCGTGTTGTCATCGTACAAAACACCGATCGGAATCGGTTCATTTCTACCGAACGCACGGAACCCACCCAGCGCCTGCCAGCCGACGTCCATGTAATCAGCGTACTGTTTGGGGATGTTCAGACACAGTGTCCACCCACCTGCATCAGCGCTCAGCCAACTGAACCAGATCTCGTCTGTAGTGGGCACCTTGGCCCCGATAACGGAATTGCGTGCAAGCGGGTTGATTCGCAGTCTCGAGTCAGGCTTGAACATCAGGCCTGATGCGGCATCGATCCATGCCTGTCGTTCCGGCTGCGTCATCAGCGGGTTGAACCTGTAGATGCCGTCATAGCCCACGTAGTAGTGAAAGCGCCCATCTGACACCAGCGAAAACCGATACGCGGGCAAACCCGACCGGCCCGATTTGTCATCATAAACCTTGCGCCACGCCCAAAGACTGTTCGTGGTCGGCAGGAAACGCATCGTCCAGATCGCGCGTCTTGTGTAAATCACAATCTGGTCTTGCAACTCCCCTGCAGCCACGATCTCGTCCCCGTATTCAAGGTCCTGCCAACCGGTCACAGGAGCCACTCCATCCAAATCCTGCAAGCCAAAGTATAACCGGTTAATGTCCGACCAGAGCACACGAGTAGGGCAATCCACCCCACCCATGCGCAGGTTCATCAACAGGATCATCCCCTTGTGCGCCAGACAAACCTTGGCCTCGGTGACAGGATCGAGCCCTCCTTGACCTTCGGTAAGGCTCGGTATTTTCTCCAGGGCATACGTGTGCATGTCGATCGCAAAGGGCTTGGTCCCCGAAGCTACGTAAATCAGCTTGTCATGCATCTGTGCAATTTGTGGGACCTCATACCCGTAAGCCCAGTCAAACCCCTGCCCCTGCCATGAGGACGGCATCGTCAGGGCCCTCCAGTCTAATCCGGGCTCATTCAACACCCACGCTCCAGTCCCGCCCCATTCGTACCCCACTCGCTTCACACCAAAGGCCCACAGCCGTCCAACTCCATCACTCCGCGTAAATTCATTGACCAACCGCAATTCAAGCCGTGGCAACGTCTCCGAAGGCTGTTGAATCCGCAGGTCTACATCCTTACCCCAGTACGCAGGAACGCCAATCCCGTTGAACCAAAGGGGGATAAAACCTTGCCTCGGGCGAACCTCCATAGGGCCACCTGCCCCCTCTCCACCCCCTCTGGTAAGCTCCATGTTTAAACGAAACCGAATCGCATCAGGCCTTGGCGGATCGCTGAGCGTGTCCAACAGCGCTCCTCCGAGACTCACTGCCGACCACGAGGATCCAGGCGACGAAAAGAGTGACCGCCTCCGCGGTTGCGCAATTCTACTTGCTGCCATAACATCTCTCTACGAGGCGATACGCATCAACTTTGTTAAATCTCATCGTCCACACACAAGTTAATGGTGGCACACATGCGATCACGACGCCAGTATGCACTTGCCAGTACGCTGGACGCCTACTACTCCAGCCTTGAACAAAGCCTGGAGAACCCCCAGGAAACCACGCCCAAGACCATTGAAGACTGGAGAATGGCCATGTCCGTAATGGCCTCAGCTACAGCAGACAAGGTTCACCTCTTGTTCGATACGTGGCAACGAAAAGGCCAATACGCAGCCAAGGCGGTCAGAGCCTTTCGAAAAGCACCGAACCCCAAACGCTGGTGCATGCATTCTGCTCTGGTCGCTCTATCCTCTCCGGAAAATTCCGGCACACACCTAATTCTGTCCCTCTCAACTCTGGCACGAATCAATCACAGCCTCCTGCGACGCAAGGCAATTCAACGCACACAGCAGCACAAGAACAAGGCTGGCCTCCCACCAGCGATTCATAAACCGTTTGACATC